>Ga0255364_10170_pt1 | contig 15805 bp, 8 predicted proteins | sample ANMaggSSYBR01G12_FD_182087 | JGI IMG/M metagenome (GOLD analysis project Ga0255364, IMG submission 182087) | Sediment cell enrichment communities from methane seep in Santa Monica Basin, California, United Staets - ANME aggregate JGI... | ecosystem: Environmental > Aquatic > Marine > Cold seeps >...
TCTCATAATTAAAGGATTATAAATTTTTCTGAAATCTGTTCTTTTTCAGTCTTAATCACAAGGTAATAAATACCTCCTGGCAAATCACCTTTGTTCCAGTTGATATTTATTTCATTTGAGGGATTTCTTTCTACCCTGATCTCATCAACTTTTTTACCCTGGTTGTTTAAAATGGAAATTGAAACCTGCTCATTATTTTGCCTTGTCAGGTTAATTTTGATTTTAGCTATGCTTGTAACCGGATTTGGATAAATATCCAATTGAGACATTTTACTATCATCAATACTCCCAATTACCACATTGTACAATGCATATGAGCTATATAAAACATCATATCCATTGATTTCAGTTTGCCATATATTAATTATTTCATAATCATCATATCCATATACATTCCTGCCTATAAAAAGCCTGGGATTTTTATTAATATAAGGATCGTCAGTTATATTTAGAACATAATTTGACACATCTTCATCCACTATGTAAATATCTCTTTGGGATTCTGTTCCTCCTGCAAAAGAATAAAGGTCGGAAATATAATCTGTTAACCAGATCATGTTAAATGCAGTGGGCTCATAATATTTTTCAATACCAGGTATTTCAGGTGAATATATATTATCCCCATCCAGGTCGGAAAAATAAATCTTATCTTCTGCCTGCCAGCATAAATTATAACCCCAACCAGATAATTCCGGAACAGAAATAGAAAGAGCAAGATTAATATTGTTACCGGTATCTATGATAGCAGCAGGATAAGACCATTGATTTGTTGACCAATTTTTCTCAGAATAATAAATATGCGATTCATTATTTTCAACTTTTCTCCAGGCAATGTAATGTTCCTGACATACCGGATTGTAACAATCCCCTGAATCAATTATTTCAATATCTGTAAATTTAAGTGTATCCTGACTTACTTGTAGTTCTGCCGTATATATATTCCCTTCACTTACCCAGCAACATAAATTCGAATAATAATCCATGTATCCGAAGAGAGCAGATTCATTAGATTCAGTATTCGTTAATCTAAAAATATCACCAGCCAAACCGTTTTCATCGAATTTTACACCGAACAGATCATAATTTTCGAAAATATTACATTCAAAAATGAGAAAATTAGAAAATAAAACCTGAGGATTTCTGTGATCGAATTCAGGATAAACGCCAAAAAGCATTTGTTCCTCCGACATGGGTTCGGAAATCTTTCTCCACCAGATTTCTCTGAATGGCTCTTCACCTTTTTCATAGAACATGTATAATTCCGGATTATCGTATGGATAAACAGCAACTACCGGATTGGAATTATTATTTGTTGAATCAGTTAAAGCAACCGGTTCTGTCCAGTCTTCAACAATTTGGGCATTGAGTGAAAATGTGAAGAAGAGAATGGGCAACAGGGGAAATACGGGAAATATAGTTTTCATAATTACAGGATTATAAATTTTTCAGTCCAGGTTTCATTTTCGGTTTTGAGAACAAAGTAGTAAACTCCCGCTGGTAAATTTCCTTTATCCCATTTCATCTCAAATTCATTAGAAGAATTATTTTCAAATTTTATTTCATCTGCTTTTTGTCCGTGATTGTTTAAAATCTCAATAGTTCTAATATTATCAATTGGTTCAGACGACAATAATTTGATAACCATTTCGGTTGAAACAGGATTTGGATAAATGTTTATCTGCAATTCATTTATTTTATCAGTGTTTTCATTTATTCCTGAAATTAATTCATTTTCGATTATAAACATTCCTGTATTCCAACCACCTACAAATACATATTTACCAATGGCAGCTAATCCGGTAGCCCAATCCGGTGTTTCATAATTCCCTACTTCAAAAGGTGTTGAAGGATCGGAGATATCAATGATAAACATTTTTTTACCTATCTGATTTGTCGAATACAAATAGTTCCCTTCAATATCAAGCCCATACACAAAACCGGATATATTGAAAGTATTTACTTCATAAGGTGAAAACGGATCGCTAATGTCAATAATTAAAATACCCTTATCCCAAACCGAAATATAGGCACAACTGCCTTTAATTTTAATTTCACCTGCGGAACCTGGTGTATCAAAATTACTAACTACGAAAGGTGAAAAAGGATTGCTTATATCAATTATTTGAAGTCCTGATAAAATAGGAAATCCTGATAAACGAGCTGTAACATAAGCGTAATCATCTTTAACAACGACATGCCTCGCTGAATTGAAGGACTCACAAAAACCAATTTCATATGGAACGGAGGGATTACTAATATCTATTATCCTGAGACCATAATCGCAAACCAGATAAGCATAATTCCCATTAACTGTAACTCCATAAGTATAGCCTGGAATTTGCAGCTTACCCACCTCATATATTAATTCAGGGTTGCTGATGTTAGCAATACAAAAACCCGAATCAAAATCAGCCATATAAGCCAGGTTATTTTTAACTACTATTTCCATAAGAAATCCAGGTGTTTTGTAAAACCCCACATCATATGGTTCGGCCAGATTACTGATATTAATAATTCGGAGATTAATATCATGTTGAGAATTCGTATAAGGCGACCCCCATGATTCGTAATCCACTATATACGCATAATCTCCATTTATAGTAATACCATCTATTTTCCCCGGAGTTGTAAAAAGACCTGACAAAACCGGTGTATTAGGATCGGTAATATCAACAATAGTCAAATCATAAAAGCCTGATGTAAAATAGACAAAATTATCTCCTATTACAATTTTATCTCCCAGGTTATGTTCGCTGTAAAATCCTTTCAGGATTGGATTTGCGGGATCAGTGACAGATATAATATATAATTTGTCAAATCCGAAATAACTATCAATCACATAAGCATAGCCAGAACTGGCAGTAATTGCCCAGGCTTCACCTTGTGTTTCGAAATATCCTACTTCAAAGGGTAATGCCGGATTACTAATATCAATGATATGCAAACCGGACGAAAAAGCAACATAGGCATAATTGCCCAAAACTGAAACATCATGGGCGTTATTATATTGCAACTGGAAATGCCCAACTTCAAAAGGTACTTCAGGGTTGGTGATGTTTATGATATGTAATCCGTCTTCCTGGGCGGTGTAAACATAATTTCCACTAACAGTTATTGAAAAAATGAAGCCTGATGAGTTATAATTACCAACCTCAAAAGGAATTTCAGGATTACTGATATCAATAATTCGAAAGCCATCAGAATCCAATAAATATGCATAACTACCGCTAACTACTACTTCATATGTATAATAGGATGTGTTATAATTCCCGACATCATTTGGCTCCAAAGGATTACTTATATCTATGATATGAAGACCTGAGTCTTTAGCTGCTACATAAGCAAAGTTACCATTGACAGCAATATCTCGTATAAGATCGGGCAATAAAAGTTGTGCTACTTCTATCGGTTCATCAGGATTGGTTATGTCAAGAACCAAAAACATACAACCGCTTCCGATAAAAGCATGGTTACCACTTACATCAATTGCATAACATGGGCCATAGCCCCATTGCCCAACCAAAGATGTATTAAGGTTTTGAGCCGGGGATTTTAACGTTACCATTAAGGCAACAAACACAATAAAAACATAAAATTTTTTCATAATTCAGGTTTTTAAAGGATTACAAATTTTTCAGTTAATTTTTCTTTTTCGGTTTTAATTAGGAGGTAATAAACTCCTGTGGGTAAATTTCCTTTGTTCCATTTTATCTCAAATTCATTAGAAGAATTATTTTCAAATTTTATTTCATCTACTTTTACTCCCCGATTATTATAAACTAAAATAGCATCATCAATAGAACCCGGCTCGTGAAGAGTTATTTTTATAGTTGTACTTTCAGTAACAGGATTGGGGAATATGGATATTTTGTTACCGGTTAAATTTTCATTAATCCCTACAGCATAATTATCACTGTAGTAAACTCCGCTGTCAGTGCAACAATATACAATTTGTCCTCCTATCAAAGGTAAAAATACGATTTTATTAATATTTGTATTTGGCAGTCCTTCGTTCAAATATGTAAATGTCTGATTCGGTATATCGTACAGGGCAATTCCTTCGTAGTCTTTTGCAGGTGAGTGCCATCCCACAAATACTTTGTTTTCATTATGAAAATCTAAAGAAGTCATGTAAACAGAATAAAATTCAACATTCCAATTATCGCCATAATCATTTGAATACCACAGCCCCGAAGACCATGAATTATCAGGGAAAATGCCATAAAGTTCACCCTGCCAGTTAAAAGCCATGTCAGTAATCCAGCCGGGATTGTTTGTTCCTTCAAACCAATTGGTTCCACTGTCATCGGATAAATGAAAATGTGTTAATGCGGCTGTTACGTTAATTACTATATGTTCGTTAAAGAACTCCATATCAAAACAGTTATACCCGGCAAAATAGGGTACTTCCGTCCAGTTTAATCCATCTTCAGATTTTACCAAACCGGTTTCGAAACCTACATAAAAAACTCCTTCGGTTTCATAATATTTAATAAAGTTTGGTCTAAACCAAAAGTCGATATTAGTATATTCGTAAGTCTGCAAATCAAAACTGTAAATACCATCGGAATAGCTTCCTTCATTTGCAATCACCAACAAAGTATCGTTATTCAGTAATTGGGCATCTTTTACCGGATAATTAAAATACTCCCATAAGGGCATCCAACTGTTTGTATTCAGGTACATACCTGAATCGGTACACATTAACGCAGACCCATAATCCGACTCAAAGTGGTATAAATTACTGACTTTAATACCTTCGGGTCCGTAGCTTTCCCATGTATAGGAAAAACTTTGCTGAAGGGTGAAAAACAAAACAAGAATTAGAGTAAATTTTTTCATGATAACAGAATTTACAGGATTATAAACTTTTCTGATATTTGTTCTTTTTCAGTTTTTATTACAAGGAAATAAATTCCTGCAGGTAAATCGCCTTTGTCCCATTTTATCTCAAATTCATTGGAAAAATTATTTTCAAATTTTATTTCATCTGCTTTTTGTCCGCGATTGTTTAAAACCATAATTGAATTATCACGGTAAATTTGTTTCGATATGTTTACCTTAATGGTTGTTTGGTCTGTAACCGGATTAGGGTAAATAATAATAGAACCATGTTGATCAGGATGTTCATCTATCCCGACAAAATAATCCCAGCAAGCATAAACACCTTCATCAGTGCAAACATACAATACAGCCCCGGAGCATAGCTGCAATCGATAGCTTATCTTATTAATGTTTTTATTTGGTAAACCTTCATTCAAAAAAGTCAAACCTGGTGGGGGCACGTCCGGGTCATAAATGGCAATACCTTCATAAACCCAACCAGGACTTTCCCAGCCTATCAAAACAAAACTTTCACCTTCAGCAGTACAAACAGTTTTCATATCCACCAAATAAAACTCAACCTCCCAGTTATCCCCAAAATCCTCCGAAGACCATAAACCTGATGAATATAACCAATGATCAGGGACAACTGCATAAAGTTTACCATCTTCCCTGAATGCCATGCACTGGATCCAACCGGGACAATAGGATGCATCTATCCATGTGGCCCCACTGTCATCCGAAAGATACAAATGTGTTGAAGTTGCGGAAACATTTACTACCAAATGGTCATAATAAAACTCCATCCCGATACAGTTTTTCCCATCAAAAAAGGACACTGACTCCCAACTTAATCCATTTCCCGATTTGAACAAGCCATTTTCAAAACCTACATAATAAACTCCGGTTTGGTCATTGTAATTAATAAAAGCAGGATTGATGCAATAATCTACAACCTCAATCTGATATGTTTGTAAATTTAAACTATAAATGCCATCGGAATAGCTGCCATCACCTGCTACAAATAAAACAGTGTTATTGTTCAGTTGAGCAGCATCTTTGGCCGGATAATCAAAATGTTCCCACGATTTCAACCAGCTATTTGTTTTCATAAACATTCCAGAATCAGAAAAAATTAATAACGGTTCATAATCCTGCCAGAAAAAAAATAGATTGTTTGCTTTAATTCCTTCGGGTCCATAACTTTCCCAGGAATAGGAATAACTTTGATGAAGGGTAAAAAACAAAACGAGAATAAGGACAAGTTTTTTCATAACGATTTCTTTGTAGATTATTTATTTTTAAGACAATATTTAATAAAACCCCGTTGCACTTTCCATTTGAAATTTCCTTAATGTATAACCAGCTTTTTAGCAAATTCGGAATTATCTGTTTTAATTCTGATGATATACATTCCAGGTTCTAATCCTTGCAGATTAATATCGAATCTATTTTCAACTATATTCATGTTGAAATTTTTCTCAAGAACAAATCTTCCATCATTAGAATATATCTGAAAGGACATTACATCCTGATTGTCCGGTATTTCGACATTCACTTTTCTCTTCTTACTTACCGGGTTTGGATAAATACTAATTTGATCAGAATTTACCATCTTCTCTTCACCACCTACCATATAATCATTGCTCATATACACCCCGGCATCGGTGCAACAGAAAATGGCAATAGCGCTCATGGCCGGATTGAGTAAGATTTTGTTGATATTGATATTGGGCAGTCCATCATTCAGGAAAGTTAGTCCGGGAGGAGGTGTCAGCGGATCATATATAGCAATTCCTTGTTCTGATTCCCAACCGACAAATATAGTTCCCATGGCATCAAATCCGACTGCACTCATATTGTCGCTCCAGAATTCCAAATCCCAGGTCTGGCCAAAATCATTTGAGCTATACAAGCCTGAAGAATTGGAATAGCTCGGAAATATACCGTACAGATCCCCATCATAACTAAATTCAAGATCCGTGATCATGGGAATACTCCCGGTTGACTCCTGCCAGGTAACGCCGTAATCATCCGACCAATAAATATTGTAAATATTACTTACCTCAATAACCACGAGATGGTTTTCATAAAAATCCATGACCGTGCATGATTTTCCTGTAAAGTAAGGCACTTCCATCCAGGTTAAACCATCAGTTGACCGATATAAACCTCCAAACTGACAACCGATATAATATTCATCAGTAAACTGGTTGGATTGCTTATCCAATACAGGTACTACAATCAGAAAGTTCGGGTTGATCAGCCATTCTACTACCTCGAATTGTTTGGTTTCAAGATCGAACGTATAGACTCCGTCTGAATAAGTACCGCATCCCATTGCTACCAAAATTTGAGTGGCATTAAAATGGACTGCACCCATAACAGGCAAACCATATGTATAGAAACTCCACTCCTCAATATCTTCCTGCCAGAGATACATCCCTTCATCAGTACAGATCACTCCTTTCCATGAACCCACACCAAAGCAAATATTATTAGCATGAATGGTGTCAGGACAAAAGGGTATCCAGGTATATGAAAACGATGGTAACGAAAAAAGGAAAAGCCAAATAATTATAATTGTCTTTTTCATTGTAACAAGAGTTTAGGATTAAACCCTAAAATTACAAAGATTAGAATACAAATGCAAGAATTTTAGATATGAAGGGTAATTAGTGTTTGTCTATAAATTCGGTTAAAATCGAAAAAATGAATGTATTTTATTATTGACACACCCCTACACCCCTCTCTGAGAGTGGAGTATAGGTATTCATTTTTTTGATTGTTCATAATTTCACTACATCATGGGCGAACAAGATTAAACTTTTTTTGAGATATGATATTTGAAATATAATTCCTGAGCTACTCTTCACGATTCACCATTAACTAATCACTACTTCCTACGTACTTTCTTCTCAATGATCTTGCGAAGTTTTTCTTTGGATGGAGGAGGGCCGGTTCTTACTTTTTTTCCGTCAATATACAGGGAATCAGCTATGCCCCATTCATTGAAGGTTGATTTATCAAAGGTGTTGATGGATTCAACTTCCACTTTGTCGCCAAATTCAGAAGCCACATCTTTGGCCCGTTCACAAGCCAAGTTCATTGCCGGACACCAGCCAAGGTTTAAACAGGTAACAGTAACTTTATCCGGGCTTTTTTCGGGTTTTTTCTTTTGCTGTACCCATTTTGGTGGTACAGCATCATCTGTAAATGTCTTCCATAATAATACTTCATCTAAAAATCCTTTTCTGGCAACTGGCGTAAATCCTTGTTTTTTATACCAGGAAGCTTTCATCCAAAACGGTAGTGACAGCCCCCATGCCACAATCCCTTTTGCACCCAGTTCCTTAGCGTCCTCCACAGCTGCCTGCAACATTGCTTTTCCCATACCTTTATTCTGGAAATTTCCCCTGCCCTTTTTGTAGCCATGAACCCATATACAACTGATGAAATACAAATCCTTCCCTTCAACCCAGGAATATTCAATGGGAAAATACTGGATCATGCCACCAACTACTCCATGCTCATCCTGCGCCAGTTTAACCCGCAGGCCTTTATCCTTCATTTTATTGTACCATTCTTCCTTTACACGGCTGGCTCCCCTTATCTCTTCCGACCAGTCCTCAAGGCATACCAGGTATGAACTTTTATGTTCTTCTGTTAAATCTATGATTCTCATCAAAAAGGGAATTACTAAACAACTAATACTATAAACAATCAAAATTTAATCTTGTTCGACCAGTCCCTCATTTCCCCGAATCCACTTCAAATTTCCATTCCTGTTTTTTATCGGCAAAAAATAGTTTTATGGATTTCAAATTATATAAGAGCAACTTAATTAGCCGAATTAGTGTCTGTACTTAAAACTAAAATAAATTATTATGAAGAGGTTTACAATGTTCATGGCGTTAGCCATTTTTTCCATTTCAATTTTTGCACAACCGGAACAATATTCCAAGGTAAAAGTATTTGCCAATGAAACCCAATTAGCGGAACTGGCCAGGGCGGGTATTGATATTACAGAAGGTTTTATGAAAAAAGATGTGTTTCTGGTATCGGATTTTTCTGAACAGGAATTGACAAAGATCAGAGATTCAGGTTTAACTTATAAAATATTAATTGAAGATGTCTCGAAATATTATATTGACAGGAACATTGGAAAATCGACCAATGTAAAAGACTATAAAGGAACAAGTGAATGGGAGGTGCCTGAAAATTTTGAATTCGGCTCCATGAGCGGCCATGCTACCTATGATGAAGTTGTAGCTCATTTGGATAACATGGTTGATTTGTTTCCCAATTTAATTACTGTCAAAGAATCGATAGGCCAATCTATTGAAGGACGTGAACTTTGGATGGTAAAAGTTTCAGATAATCCGAATGTAAATGAAACCGAACCTGAAGTTCTTTATACAGCCCTTCATCATGCCCGCGAACCGGCAAGTGTTATGCAGATGATTTATTACCTGTATTATTTATTAGAAAATTACGACAGTGATGATTTTATAAAAACATTGGTTGACAACACCGAGATGTACTTTGTTCCGGTTGTTAATCCCGACGGTTACGTTTACAACCAAACCACAAACCCAAATGGTGGCGGTATGTGGCGTAAAAACAGAAGAGATAATGGTGGCGGTTCGTTTGGAGTTGACCCAAACAGAAACTACGGATATATGTGGGGATTAAACAACCAGGGTTCGTCACCCGACCCATGGGATGAAACATACAGAGGAACAGCGCCTTTTTCAGAATCCGAAATAGCTGCTATGAGGGATTTTTGTGAAGCCTATGAATTCAGGATTGCTTTAAATTATCATACATATAGTAATTTATTATTATACACATGGGGATATACAGAAGAACCATGCGAGGATGATGCGATATTAGAAGTTTATGCAGAATTAATGACACAGGACAGCCATTATACTTATGGACCCGGTTCAACAACTATTTATCCTACAAATGGAGGATCTGACGACTGGATGTACGGTGAACAAACTACAAAAGATAAAATCTTCGCATATACACCTGAACTGGGTGGCGGTGATGATGGTTTCTGGTGTGCAATCGACAGGATCATTCCCATTGCACAGGAAAATATGATACAAAATATTCTGGCCGCCGCTTTATCCGGTAAATACGCAAAAGTGGAAGATTTAACACCTACTATAACAAATGACGTTACCGGATATTTTAAGTTTGAAATAACAAGATTGGGACTATCAGACTGTGAAACATTTACAGTTAGTCTTCAACCATTAGAAATGGTAGCTTCAACAGGTGATGCAATTGAATTTCAGAATATGGAATTAATGGAAACTATTCAAGACTCCTTGTTTTATACGCTGGATGCTTCAATATTAAGCGGAACTCAATTTAAGTTTTTACTGTCAGTTGATAACGGTGAATATGTATTATCCGATACAATTACAAAAATATTCGGAGAAACAACTGTTTTGTTTGAGGATGACTGTAATACATTAACAAACTGGACTTCTTCTGTATGGGATGTTACAACAAGTAGCTATCATTCCGCAACAGGATCAATTACCGATTCCCCTTATGGAAATTATCCTAATTATCACCTTAGCGGGATTACATTTAATGATGAGGTTGATTTGACAAATGCAGGATTTGCTTTACTGAATTTCTGGGGAAAATGGGAAATTGAGCAGGGATGGGATTATGTCCAGGTGATGATATCTGTTAACGGAGGAAGCTCATGGACACCATTAGCAGGGAAATATACCGTTACAGGCAATGGTTACCAGGCAGAAGGCGAACCTGTTTATGATGGGTTTCAAACATCATGGATACAGGAAGAAATTGATCTTTCCGAATATATCGGGAACAGTGTTAAATTCAGGTTCATACTGAAAAGTGATGGTGGTGTTACTGAAGATGGGTTTTACTTCGATGATTTTACTATTTCTATAGTTGAATTGGCTACCACAGGAGAAAAAGAAATAAATGATCTTCACAAAAGTTTTTCAGTTTCAAATCCAATCCCGAATCCTGCAAGTAAAAATGTCAGCTTTATTTTGACCTACCCGGAAAATACTGATAATTTGAAATTTAATATTTATAATGCAACAGGACAAATCATTCATTCTGAATTATTAAGCGATGGACAGAAAATGCAAATTATAAATATTAATACCTGGGATCCGGGAATTTATTATTATCAATTGGAAGGGAACGGTGTAAAGACAGAAGCAAAAAAACTGGTGGTTATTCATTAAGGATCAATTGGCATGATGTAGTAAATATAAATGGATGCTATAACCCTGGTTTAACTATCAGGGTTTTTTTATTGCCTGAATTAAGACAAGTAAATTGATTAACTTTGATCGAAAATTAATATATCCATGTTCTATTTATAATACCGATCCTATGAAAAAATATTTTATCCTCTTTTTGATATTATTATTGAATTTTTCAATAAATGCTCAAATTTTAAAATATTCAAAAGTTAAAATTTTTACCAATGGAAATGATCTTTTAAAAGTTGCTAAATTGGGAATAGCAGTGGAAGAAGGCCAACATAAAAAGGGTGAATTTTACATTACCGATTTGTCAGCAGCCGAAATTTTAAAGCTTCAGGAAGCAGCCATATCCTATGAAGTATTAATTAACAATGTCGGAAAATTTTATCATGAAAGGAATGTGGGAAAATCTTCCGATATAAAGGATTATTTAAACTTTGACGAATATGAAGTACCTGATGGATTTGAATTTGGATCGATGAGCGGGCATGCCACTTATGATGAAATGGTAGCTCATCTCGACAGTATGTTCATCAATTTTCCGAACCTCATCTCTGAAAAGGAATCAATTGGTCAAACAATTGAAGGTAGGGAAATGTGGATGGTAAAAATTTCTGATAACCCGGAAATCAATGAATCAGAACCAGAAGTTTTCTATAATGCCATTACCCATGCCCGGGAACCCGCAGGCTTGATGACCTTATTGTTTTACATGTACTACCTGCTTGAGAATTATGATAATGACGAATTTATCAAAACCCTGGTGGATCATACGGAAATGTATTTTGTTCCCGTCGTAAACCCTGATGGTTATATTTATAATGAAACCAACTATCCCAATGGCGGAGGCATGTGGCGAAAAAATCGCAGGAACAATGGCAATGGCACATGGGGCGTGGACTTAAACAGAAATTATGGCTATATGTGGGGATATAACAATATTGGATCTTCTCCCGATCCCGGATCAGAAACATATCGCGGTACAGGATCATTTTCCGAGCCTGAAATTCAGAACATCCGGGATTTTTGTGAAAGTCACGAATTCAAAACTTCGATCAATTATCATACATACAGTAATTTGCTTTTGTATCCCTGGGACTATGATTATATCGTTTGCCCGGATGATGAAATTTTAAATGCTTTCGGACAATTGATGATTCAGGATAATAACTATGCATTAAGTCAGGGGGTTTACCTGTATCAAATGAATGGAAGTGCCAACGACTGGCAATATGGCGAACAAACCACAAAAGAAAAGATGTTCTCATACCTCCCTGAACTGGGAAGCACTGACGATGGCTTTTGGTGCCCAATCGACCGGATCATTCCCATTGCACAGGAAAATATGATACAAAATATTCTGCTTGCTGCATTTGCAGGTAGCTATGCTGTGATGGAGGAATTGTCGCCTGCAATTATTGGAGAAAACTCAGGCTATATAACCTTTAGCTTAAAAAGGTATGGTTTGCAGGAAGACACCGAGTATACAGTTAGCCTTACTCCCATAAGCAATGTAATAACCGCTACTGGAGATCCTGTCGAATTTGAAGGATTGGAAATACTGGAAAATATTACAGATTCAATTGAATATACACTTCAGTCATCTGTTCCCAGCGGAACAATGTTTCAGTTTTTATTAACCCTTGACAATGGTGATTATTTACAAGTTGATACCTTAACCAAAATTTTTGGCGAACCCGTTATTTTATTTGAAGATGACTGTAATACTTTAACCAACTGGGAATCTGCAACCTGGAATATTACCACTCAAAGTTTTTATTCGCCAACAGCTTCAATTACCGATTCACCTAGCGGAAATTATCCAAATAATCATACCAGCACAGTTGTGTTAACTGATGGCATTGACTTATCGGATGTGGCTTATGCATTGTTGAATTTCCATACCATATGGGAAATTGAAGATGGCTATGATTATGTGCAACTTCAAATTTCCATCGATAATGGTACCAATTGGATGGCTTTGGAAGGGAAATATACCACCTATGGAAACAGTAACCAGGCATTGGGTGAACCTCTATACGATGGGTTTCAGACAGAATGGGTTGAGGAAGAGATTGAACTGACAGATTTTATCGGTAATACCGTTAATTTCAGATTTATGTTGAAAACGGATTATTCAACAACTGAAGATGGATTCTATTTTGATGATTTTTCAGTGAAAGTAGTGGAATTTGGAACAACCGGCCTGAACAATGATATGATGGGTTTATCATCCATTATGATTTCAAATCCGATTCCAAATCCGGCTAATGCTAAGGTTCAATTTAGCCTCTCTGTTCCTGAATTTACCGATAATTTGCAATTCAATATTTATAATGTTTCAGCACAGCTCATTTATTCAACTCAACTATCCGGTAATCAAACAAAATTAATGATTGATATTAACAACTGGAATCCAGGAATTTATTACTATCAACTTGAAGGGACAGGTTTAAAAACAAGAGCAAAGAAAATGGTGGTTATTCATTAACTTGAGAGCATTCGTCAGACCACTGCGTACAAGGCAAAGCCACAAGCATTGGTCAGACGAATAAAGGAACAGAGCACAGAAAATATTTTGCAGAAAAAAGAACGAAAAAATTAAAGGTCACCAAATTCACTGATGACCTTTATTCATGGTTTTGGCTTTAAGCCTCTGATCAATTGAGCTTAATTATTTTTTTAGTTTGTCTCAAGTACTCGGGATCGGTTTTTAATATGCAGAAATAAACTCTTTAGAAAGTGTGAAATTTTGATTCGAAGATTAACTGGTATTTATTGATATTGAAAATACAAAATAGAGATAACCATCAAATAATTAACCTTTATTTCTTCGATATTTAAATTATAACCGCCATAATATTTTTTACAAAGAAGTTTTCAATACTTGCATTTTATTAGATAATAGTATACTTTTATGTGATCAATTATTGCCATTTAGTAATTTGTAAACAAGATGTACCCTATGAAAAAAATTACCATCTTGATTCTTTTTTGCATTATTGCTCAATTTCATTTATTAGCTCAGAATTCAATTACCGGAAAAGTCACAGATGACAAAAATGGTGAACCTTTGTTTGGTGTTTCTGTTTCTGTAAAAAATACAACCATCGGAACCAGTACAACAGCAGACGGATTATATGAAATTTTCGCTCCTGAAAACGCAGACGTACTTGTCTTCTCGTTTGTTGGGATGATCACCACAGAAATTGAGATTGGAGAAAAGAATGAAATAAATGTGACACTCCGATATGATACACTTGCAATTGATGGGGTAGTGATAACAGCAATTGGAATCCCAAGGGAAAAAAAAGCATTGGGCTATTCTGTACAAGAGTTATCCAATAAGGAAATAAATACTTTTCCCAATACCAACCTGACAAATTCTTTAACAGGTAAAGTAGCTGGTGTGCAGGTAACCAGTACATCGGGTAGTCCAGGGGCATCGGCTTATATTACAATCAGGGGCTCTGCTTCCATTGATGGGGATAATCAACCCTTATTTATTGTTGATGGAGTGCCGGTTAGTAATTCAATACCTTACTGGTCGGGGTGGGCTGGAGCTGAAATGACAAGCCGTATTACAGATATTAATCCTGAGGATATTCAATCGGTATCAGTACTAAAAGGGGGTGCTGCAACAGCTTTATACGGTTTAAGAGCTGCAAATGGTGCCATTATTATTACTACGAAAGGTGGAACTAAAACTGAGGGTAATAAAGTGAATGTGACATTGAATACATCCGTTACCTTTGATAAGGTATCTCAGCTACCTGAACTCCAGACAAGATATGGACAAGGACTAAATGGTGATTGGTCATCCGGGAATTTTGCATCCTGGGGCCCTCGGCTCGACACTTGCTCATATTCAAAGAACCCTGATGTCTGGACCTACCCTGATTATGATGTGGATGGTGCAATCGTGAGTAAAAATAGTGCATTTGCTACAGGTGATCCGGTTAATATATATGATCAATATGAATTTTTCCAAACTGGAGTATCTACAAATAATTTATTGAGTTTATCAGGCGGTAGCGATAAAGCTACATATTATAATTCCATCTCATATACATATGTCAATGGTGTTGTTCCAAACAGTAACTGGAAAAGATTTAATGTAAAAGTAGGAGGGGAGGCCAGCCTTTCAAAAAAATTAAAAATACTTGGAAGTATCACTTATTTGAAAACCGGAGGTGATCGTATGCAAAAGGGTTACAACTGGTCGGGAGTTATGAGGGGCCTTACAACGACACCACCAACCTTTGATAATGAGGCCGGTTATGAATTACCTGATGGCAGTCAAAGGAACTACCAGCATGGCAGTGGCTTTGATAATCCTTACTGGACAGTGAATAAAAATCTTTTTAAGGATGATATAAACCGGATGATCGGATATGTGGGATTTAACTGGTATGCTACTAAATGGTTGCAGGTATACTACAAGTTGGGAGGGGACTTTTATAATATTAGCTATAATAATCATTATGCCATCGGATCAAATGAGTTTTACAATGGAGCAGTCTATTTAATGAATTTAAATCGAATGGATGTAAATTCTGACCTTATCCTTCAGGCCGAGCATAGGTTTAATGAACATTGGGGAACAAGATTGAAGCTGGGTCATAATATGTATAGTACCAATGTTAATGGCTTGGATGCCCTGGCATTGGGGCTAGAATTACCAGGTTTTTATCACTTAAATAATT
>Ga0255364_10171_pt1 | contig 15773 bp, 16 predicted proteins | sample ANMaggSSYBR01G12_FD_182087 | JGI IMG/M metagenome (GOLD analysis project Ga0255364, IMG submission 182087) | Sediment cell enrichment communities from methane seep in Santa Monica Basin, California, United Staets - ANME aggregate JGI... | ecosystem: Environmental > Aquatic > Marine > Cold seeps >...
TAAAATATCAATTTCAATGTTAGAGTTGAAGGAACATTTAGGTGGCGAAGCGGGTGTAGAAGCCATCGCTCAACTTCTGGATGCACAACCGGAATGCAGCAAAGATGATCTCCTTGAAATGACTCGAATATTAGAAGGAAAAACAGATCCCGGTAAAGATTTCCTCACCTGCAAACCTCCAGATGATTTTATAAAAAATTACACTCCGCAGCTTGGTGTTATCTTAAGGCGATCCATCCGGGATATCCCGGATGAAATTGATCTGGGAAAGGGATTGTTAATGGAAGATGGAAAGGTTGGCTCAATTAAGGTTTTGGGAATTGAAATACCTACCTTTTTGTTCATTAAATGGATTCGCTGGGGAATCCGGATGAGTCCCCTCTTTGCAATTACACTGCTGCTGTTTATAGCGCTACTGGCTGTCCATTCCATTAAAGCCCTTGGTGTATGGTGGGGATACCCCCTGGCAATCAGCGGGTTAATCGGATTCACAATAGCAATGCTGGTTGGCCCACTGGCAAACTGGGCAACGAATTCATTCTTAGCTGACAGAACAATGGCCGGGTTCAGTCCTATCCTGGTTGAAACCGGCAGCGGCCTGGCAGTACAGGTGCTTCGTTTGCTCTTCATCCAGGTCAGGAATATATCCTTGATAACTGCCGGGGCGGGATTTGCCATAATCATCCTCTCAGCAGTAATTCAATCCCCAGGGAAAAAAGAATCAGACCAGGTTGATGAAGCAAATAAGGAAGAACCAGAAATCAATCAAGCAGATCCTGTTGAATCAAAGGAATCAGAACAAGAAGCCCCGGAAGAAATTGAAAAAGAACCAGAACCCGTGGAACTAGAACCAGAGGAAGCAGAGCCCGAAGAACCGGAAACTGAGGAAACTGAACAGGAAGCCCCGGAAGAAATTGAAAAGGAATCAGAACCCACGGAACCGGATCCAGATATCAGCGACCCGAGTGCCAAGTAAATTGGCACTTTATAGAAGAATAAAACCCCAAGCTGCTAAAGAACTCACAGTTTGGGGTTTTTGCTATTTTGATCTGGAATATTCCACCAGCCAATTAATTATCAAGCCTGTAAGAGATTTAGCATCTCATTGATATCAGTCGTTGGTGCGCTGCAGGTGTAATTTTTACAGACATAAGCAGTTGCTTTTCCATCAATTGAATTCTGGTTGGCAGTATATTCTGCCAACCCATCAATGATTGATCCTTTTTCATCAATCGGGCGGAAAAGTGTAACCTTATTGGGAATATAGGCACTGTTCAGGGCATCCAGCATGGATTTTGTATCATCACCCTCAGCATCACCTGTGATCACAACCTCATAGGTTGAACCGAGTGCAAAGATCATTGCTGATAGAAGTTGGGTATAGCCCATCGGGACCGGGGTTACCTGGTCTGAAAACGCACTGCCTATCAACCGGGCTTTTTCCTCAAGCTCCGGGTTTGCTGTCATCCGCCCAATGCGAAGCAGGTTAAACGCCGCGATGGAGTTGCCCGATGGAACAGCGCCATCATAGATTTCCTTTTTACGTACGATTAAATCTGCCTGGCCTGCAGCAGTAAAAAATAATCCCCCATTTTGGTCATCCCAAAATTCACTCAACATCATCTGGTTTAGATCAATCGCCCTTTGTAAGTAGACTGGGTCGAAGACTGCCTCATAAAGTTCCAGGAACCCCCATACCAGGTAGGCATAGTCATCTAGATGGGCGGGAAGTCCTGCCTCTCCATCCCTGTATCGCTTAAGAAGTTTTCCATCTTCCCCCCGCAATTTGTCCCAGATAAAATCTGCTGCATTTTTAGCTGCCATAGCATAAAGGGGTTCCTCCAACACTGAAGCGGCTTTTGCACAGGCTGCAATCATCAATCCATTCCAATCCGTCAGGATTTTATCGTCTTTCATAGGATGAATTCTCTTCTCGCGGATTCCAAATAACATCTGCCGGGTTTTATTCCAGAGATCAACAAGTTGATTTCCTGATAGGTCTATATCCGGAGCAAGTTCATCCAGAGGTTTATTGAGGTAAAGAATATTTTTCCCGGTCTTGGTTTTAGTAGCCTCATCTGTAAAATTTCCCCCTTCTTCTAAATTAAGAAGGTTGATAAATAAATCACTGCCCTCGTCTCCAAGATATTCCCGGAATTCAGCAGGGGTCCACAAGTAAAATAATCCTTCTTCACCTTCACTATCAGCATCCTCCGCAGAATAAAAACCACCTTCCGGGGAAGTCATGTCCCGTAACACATAGGTTAATATTTCCCGGGCAGTTTGAGCATATTCGTTTTTACCTGTAGCCTGGTAAACTTCCACATAAGCCATTACCAGCATAGCCTGGTCATATAGCATCTTTTCAAAATGAGGTAACAACCAATTGGGATCAGTGGAATAGCGGTGAAATCCAAAACCTATCTGATCAAAAATACCGCCAAGACGTATTTTTTGTAAGGTTTTTTCTACCATTTCCAGGGCGTGATCGTGACCAGAGTGATACCAATAGCGGATTAAGAATACCAAATTATGGGCTGAAGGAAATTTTGGTGCTGATCCAAATCCTCCCTGAACGCTGTCGAATCGACTGCTTAGCTGTTGGTAGGCTTTATCAAATATCTCTTTATTCAACTCTCCCGAAGAGGGTTGGCTGTCCTGTCTCAAATAACTAAGTATTTGATCCGCACTCTCCAGCAGTTCTCCCCGCATATTTTGCCAAAGTTCAGCTAATTTTGGAATTAACTCCATCAAACCAGTGCGACCAAAGCGACTTTCCTTTGGAAAATAAGTTCCAGCAAAAAAAGGCTCCCTATCAGGCGTTAAGATAATAGTTAATGGCCAGCCGCCGGTGCCCGTAACAGCTTGACAAACTGCCATATAAATCTGATCGATATCCGGACGTTCCTCACGATCAACTTTAATAGGGATAAAGTTTAAATTTATTAGGGAAGCAACTTGAGGATCTTCAAATGATTCATGTTCCATCACATGACACCAATGGCAGGTTGAATAACCTATGGAGAGGAATACCGGTTTGTCCTGATCTTTCGCTTTCTGGAAGGTTTCCTCGTTCCATGGATGCCAATTAACCGGATTTGTCGCGTGCTGTAGGAGATAGGGGGATTTTTCAAAAACCAGCCGGTTATATTCAGATCCGCCATCCCTGGGCAATAGCCTCAGCTGATCTGCTCCTGGAATTGAGCTGCTGGAGGATTCATTTTCAGCTGCAGTATTTATTGATTTCACCAATAATCCTCACTAATTAATATTGGATAATACCGTATACAAAACAATAATTCCTGTCCTAATCAACAGGATCCAGCCCTACTGATCAAACCAGGATCTAATAAAAATTTTTGTTCTTAATGATTAAGGAACTTCCAGACCATGGGTTTCGAGCAAAACTTCGTCTTCGAGCAAATCCAGTGTTGCGCCATCAGCAACAATCTTCCCTTCATCCATGATTACCATACGTGGAAAAAGATCCTTCACCATAAATATATCATGCGTTGATACCAGCATAGTAATTGGTAAATCCCGCAAGAAATTGATTAATGATCTCCGGGAGCGGGGATCAAGACCAGCAGAAGGTTCGTCTAGAATCAAGATTTGGGGCTGCATTGCCAAAACGGTGGCTATAGCAATTCGTTTCTTTTGACCCATACTTAGGTGATGAGAGAGCCGGTCATCAAAACCATCCATTTGCACAGCGGCTAGGGCTTTTTTAACTCTCTGGTGGATTTCTTCCTCCGGCAGTCCCATGTGAAGTGGACCAAACGCCACATCATCAAATACTGTTGGTGAGAAAAGCTGATCATCAGGATTCTGAAATACGAGACCAACCAAGGCTCTAATCAGAGGTAAATTATTGGAGTCAATCGATAAACCGGCAATCGAGACAGGGGATTGCTCTCCTAAAATCCCATTTAGATGAAGCATAAGGGTTGATTTCCCCGCCCCATTCGGTCCAACCAGAGCAACTTTTTCCCCTGCACAGATTGATAGATTGACCCCGCGTAAGGCAATATGCCCATCAGGATAAGCAAAGTGCAAATCATGAATTTGAAGGATATCACCTTCGCATTCTGGAATTTGCACTTCAAATGGTTCTTGGTGTTTTACAGGCATTAGCGAATCCATCCTACAAGTTGAATAAGGATCACAATAATTAATGAAAAACCCAGCATTCTCCAATCCTTTTGATCCATTTGATGGGGATTTAACGTCCGGATATGACCGGTATAACCCCTTGAGATCATCGCCTGATAAATCCGGTCAGAGCGCTCATAGCTGCGTAAAAATAACTGACCAACCATGCTTCCAGTTGTTCTAGCCCGCCACTGGATTGATCCTCCACTTTTGGTTCCGGGAAGCCCGGCACTGCGGGCATCCCGGGCTCGCAATAAACGAAAACCTTCATCAGTAAGAACAAAAAGATAACGATACAGGAATGCGATCACAGTTGTGAGAATACGGGGGACTTTCAGGTGTTCAAAAGCATGAATGAGGTCAGGGAATTGAGTGGTTGCCACCATTAAAATTGCCATCTGCACAGATAGCCAGGACCGTACCAAAATACTCAAGAAGCGGATCAAGCCAAAATCAGTGGGGATCAGCGTTATGAATCCCTGGTTCCACTCAACTAACGGTTCACCCAATGGGGAAAAAATCGCACTTACAGCCACCAGGGCAAATGGTAAAGCTACAAAAGACCGTTTAAAGGTGAACTCTAATCCCAGATTGGATTGATCATTAGCAAACAGCAATAACAACCAGGCTAATGCAAATGCAGGCCAGGCTCCATCTGGCAAAATCGCATTCGACAGGATAAAAGTAACAGTCACCAAAACCTTAACGCGGGGGTCTAGGTTGTGAATGCGACTCTGGCTGTAATGATATTGGTCAAAAACATGGACATGCATATGGCTTAGATTCTAACTGAATTTATTCATTAATGATAATTTTTTTATAAGAAAAATCAATAGCACAGCAGAATCTATCTGGAAATCGCCATTTATTTATTAAATGATGTTAGAAATCAGACTTCTTTTGTCCTTTGCAAGTTACGTCCAATCAAGATTAACAAACCTAACAAAACCCCTGCCCCTACGATGCCAGCCAGGATGGTCGAGATTGCAGTCTCCCCCAGGAAGGGGATCGTATAATCCGGAAGTATTTGGTATGGGGCATCCAGCCCGCTCCCTAAGAAACCCAGGTCTTCAGCAACTCGCTCCAAACCGTCCGGGTTTCCAGATGCCATGGGTGAGATCAGGACAGCTAGCAGAGAAACAAGGACTCCTGCGACTATCCAACCACGTCCTCCGCTGGGGGTGGATTTTTCTGTTGTTAATAAGTCGGGACGGGTTTGCTCGATAAAGGCTAAAGCTGCAACAGTGATAAGAGCTTCGCCGATGCCAATAAAGACATGGACACCCAGCATAGCCGGGATGACGATTTCCAGGCGAGAGGTGCCGCTCACCCAGAGTTGAAGAGCTGTAATTAATGCCGCTGCCATGGTCGCGATCCAAGCCGCGATCCCCACAACTGCAAGGCGAGTACCCTTATTGCGATCAATCACCATCCGGAACAGTCCAAAACCTATCGCCGCGGTCAGAATACCCATATTGAAGATGTTGGCCCCCATCACCAACAACCCACCATCCTGGAAAAGTACTGCTTGCACACCAACTACCGCCGTCATAACCAGGATTCCAGCCCAGGGGCCAAGAACAATTGCCGCCAGTGCGCCACCCAGGAAGTGCCCCGAAGTTCCCCCCGCAACCGGGAAGTTCAGCATCTGAGCAGCAAAAATAAAAGCTGCCATGACACCCATCAACGGGATCTGTTTTTCACCCAGCGATTTGTTGGTTTTTGAAACCGCTAGACCAACCATGATGATCGTGATAAGCCAAAAAATAAGCGAAACAACTATATTTAAGAATCCATCAGGAATATGTAGTTGAGCAGGTGAGAATAACATGCTGATCTCCTTATATTATATGATGCACTAAAAATCTAAATCTTAAATCATACTCTGCACAAAATTCGATTTACACCTGACAATCAGCGCAAATTCCAAAGATAGCAAAGTGGCCTAAATCAGGGTGAAACTGATAATTCGAGATTAAATCTTCTCCAAGTGAATTTAGCACCTTGATATCTGCGTCAATTACCCGGTTGCATCTCCGGCAGACCAGGTGAATATGCGGACCGTGTTGGATGGTGGAATATACAATCTTGCCTTCACTTAAATCGTTACGACGAGCAAATCCCTCCTGCCAGAGTAAATCCAAAGTACGATAGACTGTGGCAATATTGATTGCCCTGGTGTGCTCCTGCAGCTTCTCGGAGATTTCTTCGGCAGTGATATGTTGGGGACTGTGGGCAACTTCATTAATGATCATTTCCCGTTGGGTAGTTATGCGATAACCCCGTCGTCGAAGATCATCAATGATAGATTGGGAGTGCGTCATAGATTAATCTCTCTTATTGCGAGTAGTTGCAATAAGAGAGATTATAAACTATTTGGCTATCCTGTCAACTGGGGAATCTTTCCACTCTTCCCTGATTTGAGATAAATTATTCCAACCGGAGAATTCCATCCCCTCCAAAGAGTGGATTTACTTGCAAGTTTAACGACGGCCGGGCATATAATCCAGGCGGCACACCAATATCCGCCAGGTAAATTTCACCCACAATATCTTTCTGCGCTTTTTGTAATCCAATCTTGGGCAAAGCCAGAGTCATGGTTGCAGCGGCCCGGATTGTAGGATCAAGAGTATCTCCGGTGTTGGCATCTAAACCGGAAGGTAAATCCAGCGCCAGGATTGGCGTATTTTGACCATTTGCCCAGCGGATCATCTCGGCAGCCCTGCCCCTGGGTGCTCCCTGCAGGCTGTAGCCGATGATTCCATCCACTATCAAATCCAAGTGAGGTATTTCGATTAAATTTTCCCCTATCCCCATCTGCACTTCCAGGGTCTGTAATATCTCTCCCTGATGTTTTATAGTCCCCTTTAAAAGATCCACTTCCCTTGTTAGGTAGACACTTACTTCAGCTCCCCAATTCAACAGGTTGCGCGCGCAAACCATTGCCCCTCCCCCATTTCCGCCACTCCCGGCCAAAATCACAATCTGTTTACCCGCCGCGTCTCCCTCCAGGAAGCGGTTTTTTGCTAAAACCGCCAGGTGTCGGCCAGCATTTTCCATCATCTGGATTAACTTGATCCCATATTCCTCCACCATCAAACGGTCTACTTCTGCCATCTGTTCTGCGGATAAATAAGGAATCTGGTTAGTATCTATCATCTTGGATTTTTCCCGCTCACTTTCATATTCTCTTTATCCCCCAGAATACTTATGGAAATCATACCGAATCAGCGGTGTTTTTTTGGTGTATTAATTTCTGCAATAACCGCTGGGTCTTCTCCCACCTCTGTCCAATGTTCAATATTAAATTGCAGGGTCACCACTCCACAGGTAGGTAAATTTTCCAGGTCCAGGTCTGACAAATGATTTACAAGATAGGTCATGCCAGGATTGTGTCCAAACATCATTAATCCATCAAGATAATCCTCCTGCTCCTGGATGATTTCCAGCATATCTTCTTCTGAAGCATGATACAGCACCTCGTCGATCACAATTTCATCCCAGGGCAATCCCATTTCCTGGGTAATCAATTCGGCAGTAGTCAGTGCGCGCAAAGCAGAACTGGATATTACCCTGTCTACTGGTGGTCCCCATTCAGCCAATCGTGCACCCATGACAGGAGCATCCCTTAACCCCCTCCTGTTCAATGGTCGATCATGATCCGATAATCCCTGGTTATCCCAGCTAGATTTGGCGTGTCTAACAATGACTAAGGTTTTCATAATTTATATCAATGTATCAGAGGGGAAAAATCCCATAATTTTCAATGAAAAGGCAATCGGTTTATAGTTCATAATAGTTCGCAGCTGCTTGAGCGGCAACCCTATTTAATATATCTTCCAGCTGATGGTTGATTTGCGTAAAATCTGAATGTTCCTTCGGTATTGTATATGGTTCTCCAAAATGAATATGTATTTTGCTAAATGGCATTGGCAAGGTATAGCGATCCCAACGGGGAACGTGATAAGCATGGCGACAGTAACAACCAATCGGTATGATTGCCGTACCTGTTTTTTTCGCTATATACGATAGTCCTGGTTTAACTTTATAAGCAGGACCCGCTGGACCATCCGGGTGGATTAGAAAATTTTTGCCGGAAGAAATTTTCCTCAACAAACCGATTAATTTTCGGCTCATTCCCAGAGTGGTATCGCCTTCTAGATTTAATGGGGTTGGATCAACCTTCAGTTTTCGGGCAAAAACCCCTAATACCTCTCCCCGGTTATCATCTGGCATAATCACCGCGAATGAAGTTATATCCATTTTCTTTCTCAATGAACCAACCAACATCATTGTCATGCCGTGCCAGCTCGTTAAGATAACAGGTTTTCCATTTTGCTGAATAATTTCAACTTGATCAAATCCAGAAATACAGAAACGACAGGTTCGGTAAACCAGAACTGAAAAGAAATAGAGGAATATACCGCTTATTTTATTAATCATTCATCACACAAAAAACATATCATATAAGGAGGGGGTGATTTTTGAGAGAGCGTCAACAATAGTTCCGGCTAGTGGATATTGCCAAATTTCCTAAACTAATGATCAATATGGAAGCAAATATGGAAGAGAATGGAATCAGACCAATGCCAATAATGCAATATATATAAAAGAATTTCCTGGATGGAATATACCATGGGGAGTAAGGGAAACGTATTTTACTGATCATTAAATAACTGAGTAATAATAGCAGGATGATGTAAATACCCAACGGAAGTGAATAATTTGCTAGGGAGAGATCAGAAAGTACAGTCAGGGATAAAATAACTCCTGATTGGGTTATTGTTAAACCCAAGGAATTATGTTCACTACTCTGTTTCGGAGATTGAAGGTTAAAACGGGCGAGCCTGAAAGCTCCAGCCCAAATCGGGAGAATAATCAAAGGAAATAGCCAAAAACCATAAATATCTCGAGTTCCAAAATGATGAAGAATAAGAACCAGCGGTGCTACACCGAAACTCACCATATCTGATAAGGAATCTAACTGCAACCCAAATTGTGTTCCAGCATTTAGTTTTCTGGCAGAGAAGCCGTCCAAAACATCAAATATCAGACTTACCAATATAAATAATCCGGCCTGAAAGATGTACTCCTGGTTTGACAACACGATCGAACCGATTCCACATCCGAGAGATATAAAGGTTAGTGAGTTAGGTATATACTGACGTATTTGGTTATTCATATTTCAGTTATTTTATCTCAGCAATTGTTGTTAATCCACCTCGTACGGTATCTCCTACCGAACACAAAATGTTGGCATCAGGAGGTAAATACAGTTCAACCCTGGATCCAAATTTAATTAAACCATAACGCTGTCCGGTTAAGATTCTATCTTCTGGGTTAGCGTAATTGATACACTTTCGAGCTAGGATACCTGAAATTTGTTTAATAATGATCATTCCATAATTCGTATTAATACCCATCACAATCTGATCATTCTCTTGAGATGCCGCAAGGTTGTAGGCAGGGTGATTTTTCCCAGGTTGGTGTTTCACAAAATCAACTACGCCACTCATTGGTGCGCGTTGGACATGAACATCAAAGACTGATAAGAAAATCCCAACTCGAATAAAGTCAAGATCTAAATATTCCTTTCCCCTGATATTAATAATATCACTTACAACTCCATCACCTGGACTATAGAATATAGTAGACAATCGATCAAAAGGGCGGTCTGGATCCCTGAAAAAGTATTGTACAACGAACCAAAGTAATAAAGATAAGATAAACACTACCCAAAATAATAGACTGGGGGAAAAAAATATCCCTGAAGCCGAAATTATTACCAGACTTGTTGTTATCAGGATGGATCCATCACGATATTTCTTAAATACCCATCCAGCCAAATGGGGATCTGAATTCAATTTATTACCCATAAGATACCTTTTCACTCAACTACCAGAACAATGTTAGTAAGTCATTCAGTTTAACAAGTATACAGGATTATTTAAATGACTGGGAAGATTTCCAATTTATCCCTGAACCGGGAAAGAGTTTCGTTTACGGTCAAATATTTCCTTAGGCATGGATTATCGAATAGGTATAAGATCAAGAATCACCAGCTCCGGTCTACAATTAAAGCGCAACCGGGGCGCATTTCCACGCTCCAAGCCGATCCCGCGGGACACCAGCAAATATCGGTCTGGGCTAATTTCGGTTAATCCTGAAGCCCAACTCCTCGGAACCAGGGAGAGAGTTAATAAAGGACCAATACCAGGTAATTGAACCTGTCCACCATGGGTGTGTCCTGCCAGCAGCAGATCTGCATTGATCTCCCCCAGACTAAAATTCGGTGAATGCCCCATTACCAGATGGAATTTTTGTGATCCCGGGATGACCAAATCTGGTTTTTCTGAATCCAACCAACTAACCCCTGTCAGGGTGAGAGCGCCTATATCAAGGCTTTCAGTATTCGAAAATGTATAAACATCAAGATCGTTAAAAATTAAGTTCCATTCTGTGTGATCTACATTACCGCGTACAGCGTAAATCCCCAGAGACGGTTCCAGCCCAGCATCAATAAAGATTTTATTTAGGTCAATAACGGCCGCATCATATTTTTCCTGATCCCAGATCTGCAGGTAATCACCAGATAGCAGCACCAGGTCTGGATTTTCTGCTTCAGTTAATGCCAAAACCCTGGCTTCATAAGCACCGGGATTATCGGTCTGAATGTCTGCCAGTACAGCTACCTTAATATGTTGATCCAATTTTGATGAATAAATTATGGAGTGGGTTACTTCAATCCGTTGGGGTTCAACCAAGAACGCGTCCACTCCGACTGCGAAGATTATCAGAACCAAAACCAGCAGAATATAAACAAATAAACGGGATTGATTAAATAGTATTACTCCAGAGCCAATCAGGAATAGCGGTATATAAAGGAATACACCCCAGGCCAGAAGCTGAAACCAACCGAATCCATCTATAGGAAAGAGGATTGTTGCTAGGAATATGGCGGAAACCTGGATTATTCCCAACAGGAACGTCCGCTCGAATGGGCGCTCGGCTTTGACACGATTAAGAAAAACCACCAGCCCAAAAGTTATCAAAACCAAAAGAGAATTATATAGGATCAGAGCCTGAGTCATGAACCTTCTTCTTCAGAATTGGGAAGTTTGACCTTAAAAATGCGGAAACTTCCCTGAACTGCCGGTCCTATCAACAGCGCAAACATAAGTGTACCAATTCCAACCGGTCCTTTCAGCAGCCAGCCAACCAACACCACCAACACCTCAATTACAGCCCGGGACAACTGAACACTTCTTCCAGATATCCGCGAAATTGCCATCATAAGGGAATCCCGGGGTCCTGCTCCGGCATTTACACTGATATATACTCCCGTTGCAATACCGGTGAGTCCAATTGAGATAAGTAATCCCACTATTTGATATACCAGGTTCCCTTTCAGGGAAGGGATAAAGATTAAGAAAAAATCCAGCCAGGGACCAATAAAAAGAATATTTCCCACTGTTCCCCAGCCAATTTGCTCTTTCATACTGATTGCTCCCACCAAAACCAACAGTCCGGTCAGGACTACCATGGTTCCTGGTGTAGTGCCAGTCAGATCTGCAAGTGCAACTGCTAAGACTGCCCAGGGACCTGTGCCAAGGTCTGCCTGGATTATTAAGGCAATTGCCAGACCATAAATGGCAAAACCTATCTGGGCAATAAAAAATTTCTGCGGGAAAGATTTCCAGTGAATTGGCTTAAACATAGGGAGCATCTTACCATATTCTTCTCCCTATCTGTGAACTCCCAAAATAAAAGTAAATCGACTGAAGACAAAGGACTGATAGATTGGGAATCAAATCCAACAAACGCCCATCATTGTTCCACCGGATATTGGAAATAGCCCTGGAAAGATCGGGCGGTGGCATCTTCAATAATCCAGCGAACCTGGACCAAACATGCCTTTTTACTTTGTCGCTGTTTTTTCTCCAGAAACCCGATCAGCTGACCAAGTGCCAGCATTGTGTTGGTTGACTCTCCCTGTTTATTAAGCTCCTCAGAAAGCATACATACTTTTGCTGCCTGGATTTCAGCATCCTGAAATGCGCCAAATGCATCCTGACCCGCCTTTAACCTGGTTCGGATTGAGGTGAATTGTTCAGAATCAAGGACTGGCCGAAAAAATTCCATCAGGTATCGTAATTTTTTTATTGTGATCCGGTAATTGTGGAAGTCTTCAGCGGGATTTTTTTTGGTAAGTTTTTTACCGCTCTTGCGCACACGCTGGTACCGTTTAATGATTTTGCGGCATCCATATTCCCTGGCAGATTCTATAGCGAGCGACGATTTATCTAGAAGATCTCCTTCCAGCAGCTCAGACCAATCGGCATATATCTTTATTAACCTATCAGAGTCTAAATTTTGTACCAGCTCAATCTGGGCAATTTTTCGTTTATCACTGAGAAGGATTCTCAAGGGTTCCAGATATATTCGCCATCTTTTTGGGAGCTGTCGTTGATACTTTGGGAAAAAAGCCAAACCAACATCCAGGTCCCGCACATCACCGGCTACATGATGTATCCAGTGGAAAGATTCCTGGAAATCCAGGAGAATTTTTTCAGGAAAAAGGGATTTAAACTCGGTCAGAGCCGCCCGGGTCCGTCGGTTAGCGACCCGGAGATCGTGCACATGAATGGGATCTACGCCCTCGATACAACCCGGCAGGTGCGCCTGCATGGATTGAAGTTGGGTTAAAAATACTCCTCGGGCGATTTCAGAAACCGTTGTCTGTGACATAAGCCCTGATTCCCAAATTCCAAAAATACTCAATATCTCGGAAAAAGATAATAACCTTGGATAAAAATGGGCAATCCTGCTTTGAAAAACTTTCACCCTGCGATTTTCAGGTACTGGTCATTCAATTGAGTTATTCCGTGATCAAAGTTTAATTGCCCACTCTCCGTCACGCATCACAGGCTCTGTGGTTCCATCGGGAAGAATACCATCAATATTCAACTTCCCAGAACCTACCATATAATCTTCATGGATCAGGCTGGTATTCCCTCCCAGAGCATTAAATTCCTCAGTAGACAGCTTCTCACCACCCTCAAGGCTGAAGCGGTAGGCGCTTCCCAGAGCAAGATGAGAGGAGGCATTTTCATCCAGCAGCGTATTATAAAACAGCAGGCCGGATTGAGAAATTGGTGAACTGTTGGGCACCAAAGCAACCTCTCCCAACAACCTGGCGTTCGGATCCACATCCAACAGGTTTTTCAGTACCGGTTCTCCTTGCTCTGCAGAAAAATCAACAACTTCTCCTTCCTTAAAGGTTAAACTGAAATTATTGATTACATTGCCTGAATAAGCCAGCGGGCGGGATGAACTTATCGTACCCTCTGTAAGGCGACGATCCGGTAGTGTGAAAACTTCCTCGGTTGGTATATTGGCAGTAAAAGGAATACCTCCCTGTGATTTAAAACCGGCTGATCTCCAGATATGTCCTTCCGGTAATCCTATCCGTAAATCCGTACCCGGAGCAGTGTAATGCAAACTTGAATATTTTTTTTGATTGAGATAATCACTCCGCTTTCCCAGATTGATGATATGAGCCTGCCAGGCAGCAGTAGGATCATCTTCATATACGCGGCATATCTTAAACAATGCATCCCATAAAGCAGGCTGCTGTTCTGCTCCAGGCAGGTCCGGAAACACTTTCCGGGCCCAACCAGCGACAGGAATGGATAAAACCGTCCAATTCATGGTGTTCTTTCCAATATGATTGCTGATCGGTTTCCAGTTTTTCCTGATAGCCGTTTGCTGTTTACTCAATAAATCCGGGTCCTGTCCTTCCATCAGATCAGGGTCAAAAGCAGAAATTGAAAGCATCGCGCCCCCATTTTCAACTACATTAAGAATGCCTTCTGCCTGCCAGGCAGGAAATTCTTCGAAGGAATCCCTGGGAGCGTGCTTAAACCGGATTAAGTTAAGATCATCGTCCCGCCAAAGAACATCCACCAGTGGAGCACCAGCCTGATAAGCACTGGCTGCTAATTCCCTGATGACCGGGGCGGCTTGAATCGGTACCCCTCCATATTTGAGAGCTTGCATTATCAATTTTTGCCCGGGCTGTAAATTCAAACCTATTTTTACTGCCAGGTTTGCATATTTCTTTAAATTAGTTTGGAAATTTTTATCCATGGCTCAATTCTCCAGTCAGTGTAGTCTGTCCCAATACATGGCAAATTGGTTATTCTAATTATTTATTATTTAAAACCATTCATTCTGGATTTTACCATCCAGGTTAAAAATAAGTCATTTGGCTAAAGAAGGATGGACGATTGTCCTGTCAGAATCCTGACGAATTCCACGACACTTAAGAACCACATATCACGGCGTAATCTCGTTAGAAGGTTTGTTCGATAATCCCTAAAAACTTGTCCGCAGATAGGGACGCCCCACCCACCAGCGCTCCATCAATTTCAGATTGGCTGAAAAATCCACGGGCATTTCCCGGGTTCACAGACCCCCCATAAAGTACCCGGATCTTCTGAGAAGTATCATCGCCCCATATTCCAGCGAGGGTTGGCCGGATTACTCCCCCGATTAAACTTCCCGTATCATCCGCAGAAGCCGATTTTCCGCTCCCGATAGCCCAGATTGGTTCGTAGGCAATCACAAGCTTTTCCGGATCTGGTAAATGAATCCCTTTTAGACCTGCTTGCAGCTGGCGGGAGATCACGTTCGCTGCCTCCCCGCTCTCTCTTTCTTCCAATAACTCACCCACACATAAAACAGGAATCAAATCAACACTCAGGGCTGATTGGATTTTCTGGTTAATCAATTCATCCGACTCATGAAAAATAGCTCTGCGCTCACTGTGCCCCAGCAAAACATGGGAACAAAACTCACCTGCCATTTCAGCAGATATTTCCCCGGTATATGCACCCGCTTTTTGTTCAGAGATATTCTGGGCTCCCAATAATATCGGTGAACTAACCAGTAATTTATGCAGCTGGGACAAGGAGGTAAACGGGGGACAAAGTAGTACATCTACGGAAGTCTGCGATTTTACCCCCTGGATTAATTTACGAACCAGGGAAATCGCTTCCGCCTCAGTTTTATTCATTTTCCAATTGCCGGCGATTAATGGTTTACGCATTCCTGTTACTCCCAGCCTTCAATATACAGTGAATCCACAATGCCAACAATCACTGAAATCACACAGCCATCCGGATTATCCAGGATCTGGCGGGCGCCATTGCCTTCCCTGTTCACCAATACAGTATCCCCCACACCTGCCTGGGAATTATCCAGAGCGACAAAATCTCCCTGGACAGGATCGCCGGGAACAATCAGCGGCTGGACAACCAGCAAGCGGCGGTTTTTATAATGTGGGTGACTGATTGTAGTCACCACGGTCCCAGTTACTTTGCCTAGAATCATATCAAGTATATTTTACAAAACCTTTTTTAAGAGTAACGTCAAATTGTTCATCTGGATGAACTACCAGCTCATCAACAATGCCAATCAACGCCAGGTCTACTGGCACAAAAGTATGAACCTGCATAGCCAAAGCCGCTTCCCGGGAGCGGACCATCACACACAAATCTCCCGGACCAGCTTGCACCACATCCACTGCTACTTGCAGCGGACCGGTAGGTTCCAGATGC
>Ga0255364_10099_pt1 | contig 15730 bp, 14 predicted proteins | sample ANMaggSSYBR01G12_FD_182087 | JGI IMG/M metagenome (GOLD analysis project Ga0255364, IMG submission 182087) | Sediment cell enrichment communities from methane seep in Santa Monica Basin, California, United Staets - ANME aggregate JGI... | ecosystem: Environmental > Aquatic > Marine > Cold seeps >...
AAAAATAGCCAGTAATAAATATATATATTTACTTTATTAGTAGTGATTATTTATTCTGCCTAGACAAGACACTTGTCTAGTATCTTTGATATTTTTACGTCTTTGTTTTCTTGTTAATTATTCTCTAAGTATTTCTGGAATCAATAGTTCTTTTACTTATTTATTTAGATCATTCCCTTCAACCTTTAATTCATCTTCAAGCTTATGACCTGCTATTTGTGAAATAACATCAAGTGGAATGCGTGTTAATCTCTGATGCGGTTTCTTGTTCTTTCATAAATGGGAGTTTCGATATCAGCCAGGCGCCCATCAATCCCCAAATCAGGCTGTTTGCCACCAAGAACAAAGCATGTGCCGCTGCAAACGATCGTAATGGCCCAGCGAAATTAATCAATATAAAGTAGGGAAAGTGGAGCAGGAAATATAATCCGACCCAAAGCGGATCCCACGTGGATTGATATTCGTTGCCTTCAAAACGCCAGAATACGACATCCATAGAGATTGGAGCGAGGATTAATGTCAATAATCCATGAATTGCTGCGATAGTTATGGTGATCCAGATCCAATGTTTTCGAGACATTTTTATTCCTCTTTGGAAGTCTGGTTATAAGTTTACGGAACTGTCCATTCCTGTTGGCCACTGACTTCTGTCTCCACTTCGGTGCGCAGCCGGTTCCCATCACAGTCTTCAGCCCTAATTATATAGGTGTCGGATCTGACAGAGAGGGTTAACATCTCTCCCGGCTGGATATGCTCCACGCCAACCCAATTCCAGCTTGTGTAGGCACTCTCTGTGTTGCTTATCCATAATCTGCAGATTGGAACATCGGTATTATTGATGATTGTCAATGAAGTTCCACAGGGAGGTTTGCCTCCTTTACCAAAATCATCAATAATCGAATGTGTGTAATCGGAGCGAACATTGATATTCTCGTCTGCTCGGAATTCTTCAGAGCACAGTTCTACCCAGACTGCGTATTTTCCAGGCGGAACTTCCTGTGAGATCGACTCTCCAAAGCGGAGTGGATGGTCCTCCACCCAATCTACTCCCCCCATATATTCACAGTGGTTTGGCGAAACAAAAAGTTGGCAGACGCTCATACACATGTCGTTTTGAATAGTAAAGGTAACGTATTCGTCTCCTGGCCCTGGCGTGGGGATCTCTTCATTGTCTTCTGGGCAGGGAAGTTTACTGACAGGGCTGCAGCTGCTGATCAGGCCGGAAAGAACTAGTACACCAAGGAAAATGACTATGAACTGGAAGGACTTTTTCATATTGTTCCTCCTTTCATTGGAGAGAGTAGTTACCCTCTTTCGATCCAAACCTCTTTGATCCAGGTAGCCAGATTGGCCCATTTCTCATACGACACGACGCCATGACTCCAGAACGCTATCTCCCCGCCCATATTCATGCAGTAGTAGCCTCTATTATCTTCACAGATAGGTAGTAATTCCGGAGGCACTCCCATTTTCGTCCAAGCTAAACTGGCATTAACAATAAGATCATGACTTCCTGGAGGGGATGTTACTGTAGCGGGTTCTTTTACAGGAACAACATCATCACTCGCTTCAAGTAGAAATCGCCGGTAGTCCGGATGGAATTGGATCTCGAGTTGGCGGTCCGCATCATCCACTTCTTCTTCGGTTGGTAGTCGCTGAGGCTTTGGTACCACCAGGTTTAGTTCTCGTAGTTCTTTGAAAACCAAATCCAATGTCAGCATATTGTCCTCTTTCTTGTGGTCTTCTGCCGAATTACGGATGTATTTAGTTGCGTGGTTTAGCCATACGTTTTTTTGATCAAAACTAGTACATGCTAACGGATTAGCTCACCCGCGGCCGGGCGGGCTTTTTATGATTATAGATTAAGAACCAATAAAGGGAAACGAAAGGTCAAATCGGCGGAGCTACAGGCTTGTCGGGGTGGAGCGGGGGTTAGATTGACTAACAATTAACTTTCAGATGGTTAGATCTTTCCATCCACAACTCTTGCAAATGACAACATTTCTATAATTTTTCTTTTCGCCTTTTTGTGATACAGTCTCAATTCGATATGAATGGCAATTTGGACAACGCTTATTCTCTCCAATCTCGTGTTTTGCCATTGTTATTGTAAATGATAGCAATAAATGCTCTACAGAATTTGTTGAAAATAGAGCGTCATAATAAGTTGCATTCTTGTTGTGTGTTAACCAATTTACATATTGCCATGTTTCCGAAGAACATTTCTTTAAGTATGATCTTAGGTCCTTATTACTCGAGCCTCCTGCATAATGATTTGCTAAAATATGAGCCCAGTTCGTAAAATCAGCTGCTTTAGGGGGTTCAACTATTTCTGTAATATTTTCGTCTTCTCTGCATATACTAACAAACGAAATCAAGCTTTCTCTGCATCTCATACCTACGGCTTGGAATTCTTCAGCTTCGGTTGCATTTTGTAGTTGCCTCCCATTGTCTTCAACCATCCTTTGAGTTGCAGAAAACCTCTCATAAGAAAAGTTCTCAGGTTCAGTTCCATGCATTACTCTTGCTGTGAATCCTATATGAAATGAAATAGTTGTATCAAGACTTCCATATGTATCTTGATAGTAGAGGTTTGTAGGATTTGTAATCAACCAATATTTATCTTCATTACTATGTAATTCCCAAACGTTTATTTCCTTTCCAAAAACCTTCTCGGTTTTTATCTTTTCCAATAGAATAATCTCTTCATCTGGTAGTTCGTTTTGAAAATATTGCCTTGCATGGATTTCTTCATGCTCTTCCCAATTTTTTGATACGTTTTTTGCCATTACAATAAACCTTTATTGTGATAAAGAGATTAAGTCAACCTAACCTATAGATAGGGCCCCAATTGGACCGAATACAGCAATGACCGGTCCATTTGGACTGATATCTGCTTATCTGTATTATATAGTCTCTTGTCTCGTGTTCTCATTAATATTTCTGAGCCATAACATCAGTCACAGTTGAAGTCCATTTGTCCTTTGCAGATAACCTCTTTCCCTTTTTTCTCAATATTGGTAAATTTCATAATTCTTGTCCGCTTAGCGGACAAGATCAGTAAAAATTCCCGAAGAACTCTTGAAAAAGACCCGTTTTGCCTGTTTTCAAGTCATTTTATAACTGTTTTCAAGCCATTTTATAAGTAATCACTGGTCTTTCTGGTATATCATGCAATTATTGAATCTTTTGTAATGTCTCATAATCAAAAGAGTAGAGGATATAAGCAGCATGACAAATCGTGCAAAAATCATAACCGTGACATCTATGAAAGGGGGCGTTGGGAAAACCGTTATTGCTTCCCTCCTAGCACGCTATTACACAGAAATGGAAGGAAAGAAAGTGCTGGTTGTAGACTTCGATCCGCGAGCAGGAATTACCTCTCTTTTATATAACAAGCCCATCAATACAAACGATATGACCATAGCTGAACTCATGCGGGTCGCTTTCGAACAAGGAAACATCCTGGATGTTTACTACCAGTCGGTCAGAGAAACCGGCTTGGAGAAGAACAAACATTGGAAAGATAATGGGGGAAAATTACTACTGCTTCCATCCAAGCCGGCTCTGGAAAGTGTCCTGAGAGATAAGGATGCAACCTTGCTGAAATATATGCTTCACAACCTGGAACTGACTGATGAGTATGTCATCCTGGTTGATACCGGATCTGATAGCAACTGTGTCCTTCTGGGGACCTGCGCTGCGGATGTAGTGTTCTTGCCCATGATCTACAGCAAGCAGGATGTACACCCAGCTGTAGAGACCCTGCGAACGATCATTTTAGAGCAAAGAGAAAACGGGCACGCGGTCCTTGGAGGTTTGGTAATAAACCAGGGCAGCGGAGCAAAATGGGAGCAAGAGTACCATGACAATTACGTCCAGCTTTTCGATCGCTTCAAGGAAAAAGTAGATTTGAAGATTGCGTCTGACAACTTGTTCATTCACCTGGATGTATCGCGTACTATCAAGAGGGGAACCTTTATGGACTGGGCCATCCGGGATGACTATCTCGCAGCAGCCCAGCAAATGGCTGCTGCAGTTCAAGCAGTGGATGTGAATTAAAACGGAGAGCACTTATGGGAAACAATCAATTTGCTAGCCTGGGTGAACGGGTTGAGCTGCCCGAGAGATCAGAAAAGGCTAATGATATCTTGTATAAAGAGCTTGATGTTATTTCTAACATTTCCCGCAGATTAACATTTGTTTTGTTTGACGAGATCGTCGAAGGGAGTTCCGTCCAATCCAGGAAAGAAGTTTTTAATCCAGATAAAAATCCGGAAGACAAAGAACTTTTAGAATCCATCAAAGCCTACGGCATTGTCACCCCGATTGTGGTCCGGGCGATCAAGGGGCTGGAGAACAAACAAGGAAATCGAGAATTTGGAATCGTGGCCGGCCACCGCAGGGTAGCCGCAGGAAGGGCAGCTGGACTGCGTGGTGTGGAAGGCGCAATCAGTAGAGAAGGTGAAGACCATGCCGTTATTACCATTATTGAAAATATGGGTAAGCGCTCCCTGAGTTCATTTGAAAAAGGGATCGCCCTGTATACCCTCAAGCAGCAGCGGGGAATAACAATCCGCGAGGTAGCAGAAGCTACCGGCAATGCCAAAACCTATGTGGGGGAACTGATGCAAGCTTTACAATCTCCTGGCGTTTTGAGAGAGATCTGGGAAGAAGACGAAATTTCACCAAAGGCCCTTGTTCAGATAAAAAAGCATTGGGGACTATTTGAGAAAGAAGAGGCCTCCCCCCTGCTGAAAAAAATGCGCGGCCTCTCCCAAAAACAGGCAGGCGAACTGAATGATCAGCTCAATGCCGGCACAGATCTCAAGACTGCTCTGGCTGTAATAATAAGTGCGGGAAATGGCAGGGAGCCGGGCGAAAATAAATCTACTGGAAAGAAGCCAAACAGAGCCAGAGCAAGGGCAATTCCAAAAAAGGAACTTATCACTGCAATCGGTGATGTCTTTCCAGGATTAAAGGAATCCCAAATCTCATCGCTGTTTGATTTCGCAGAACACATCAGCATCAAGGACCCCGAAGTGCTTTGGGCTGCGGCTTTATATGTGGACCGGGGTGGACATATCAACCAGGCTGTGGCTCTTTCAAAACAAGCCATGGAAATACGAAAAATAAAAAGCTTTGTTTCCCAAGAGGTAAAACTTGTGAAAAAAGCTGCGCCTATTTTAAAAAGATTAAAAAAAGGAAACAATGAAATAGGACGGTACCTACAAATTATAATTAATTGTTAAGCCAGGTTGAATATAGTTATCAAGGAGTACATTGTGATCAGGGATATTATCACCGGATCGTATAAATATTACTATTTCATATTGATTAGCGCGCTGGTATTCTTTTCGTTGCTTGCGATTTTCGCCTATCGAAAGAAGAACCATTTTAGTCGCCAGGAGATAAGAAACTATGGTGAGAGAAATATCAAGCGGAAAGAGTGGATATTCTCAACACTGTTCGCAATAAGCATAGAAATAATTATCGTTGCTCTTATGCTCGGGGGAACTTTCCAGTATGTTCAAATTTTGATACAGGAAGATTTCAGGGTTCAACAAGAACTGCTGGATAAAGAGAAGGCAGCGCTGGAAGAACAAAGAAGGGAGGACGATAGGAAGGATGAAGAAGAAAAGGAAGCAAGGGACAAGGCAGAAGAAGAAGAAAAATGGAAGGATACATTGATCTTCAGGATGTCGTCCTCAAATAATGCATCTGCGCTCAAGGCTTTTGAGGAGATAAAAGATAATGGATGGCACAACGACGGCTCCCTGCGTAATCAAGATTTTTCCGAAGCAGATTTACAGCAATTAAATTTCAGTTATATCAATTCGTGTGAAGTGGATGCCGCGGATTCTGAATTCGATTTTGCCAAATTACAGGATTCTTGTTTGAATGATTCAAATTTTGCGCGGGTTTTCTTCTATCAAACTGTGTTCACGTCATCATATTTAAGAAGGGTGAATTTTGATAGCGCGTATATGCAAGCTGCTAATCTAAGTTCCACAAAATGTGTCGATGCAATTTTCACTGACACGTACCTTGAGTTTGCCGGATTTAATTCTGCAAATTTATCTGGAGCGGATTTTTCTGGAGCTAATCTGTCACAAGCCAATCTTGCATGGGCCGATCTCACAGATGCCATTTTTAACGAGGAGACGATCCTTCCCGATCGTACCCATTGGTCTGAAGACGTAGACATGGACAGGTTTACAGATCCCGACCACAACGATTTTTTTGTAGCTATCGGTCTTGACTTTGCTGCCCCCGGAGCAGTTTACAGTGTAAGAGAATACGAGGGTACTTATGACGAACGGGTTGATTTTCTTCTATACCAAATCTCATTTACTTCACCCTGGGATCCTGAAGTTAATCTAACCTGTTATCCGACGTACAAATAATATGAACAAATTGACAATTACCAATGACGTTATAATTATCATCAACACTATTTGTTACGCTGTACTGGAGATCCAATGACACATATCTCTGTGCACGAACACCTGATGGTGATGACCGAAGAAGAAACCCAGCCCTGGTTATTAGAGCTGGGACAGATGCTGCGGGACCTGGGGGATACCGATAGCGCATTGGCAGCTTCTCTGGCATACGATCTATCAAGAAACCCCACTATAGCCCAAGGCCTAAGAGAACTCATCCACGGATATCAGATTATCAAAGATGAGTTGAATAAAGATTCATTGACCTCTATTCAAACCCAAACTGTAAAAAATGCTATAAAGAGAATTAGTATCAACCTAGATCATCTTTCCAGTTCATCATTTATGGAATCGTCCATCAAAGGAGAAGGTAATGGTTAATAAAAGACTGCTTATCATAGGCGCCGTTGTCGCGTTGATTTTTGGAGGGGCGATCTTTGCTCTTTCCTTCATGACCGGGACCGAACCACCTGTTGAAATCCTCGCAGCAAGACAGGACATCGTAGAAGGAACACTGGTTGGGGACATTCCTGACGATGCCTTTGCCAGGATACCTCTAACAGGCGATGAGATCTTGCTGAGTTCCTATCTAACGGAAACTGTCTGGCAGCAGATCAAGCTGGCCGGCGGAATCGTGATCAGTGACGTCTATCAATATGAGGCGATCCCCTTGTCTGCAATTGCCTCAAACGCCAATCCTAAAGTTGTGGATATTCCTCGCCTGGGCCTAACGGATCCCAACCTGGTTGTGGTTTCCCTGGCGAATGTCAGCGTACCTAACGGGATCAAAGCTGGAGATTATGTTGACCTGATTGTGGCTGTTGAAAGCGCCCAGGAACAGGTCTTCTCGCTGGTGCAAACCCAGAACATTGAAACCCTGACGGAAGCCGCTGCTGAGACTGAGTTAACTGAGTTAGTAGAAGGTGAAGAAGTTGCACCTACCCCTACCCCCACCCCCACACCCGAACCAACACCGGTGGTCGAACCGGATTATCCGCTGGCCAAGGTTATTGTGATGTCAGCCCGAGTGGCTGATGTGCAAAGGGACCGGTCAGTAAGCGCTTCTGGTGACCGGCTGGTACTGGGCGAAGTTACCGGGATTGATTTAGTGATCCCGCGCCAAGCACAGGAATTTGTTTTGATGGCCGATACTGCCGGTAACCTGGGAGCTTCCATGCTTTCACCTATGGTGGACGCAGAGACCGATGGCGGACCAACCCTGGGTGCTCATTTTGAAGACCTGCTGGATCTGTTTGCGGCCGATCGCAACGCTCTGGAAGAATCTGAATAAATATTATTAGAAATTTCCATTTTCCGTGACGTAGGTAAACACAGAAAGGATAAAACTATATGGATGAAACAAAAACAACAATCGAGGGATTAACATACGAAGGTATCATAGTTGCCCGCGCCAACACCATTGAGCAAATAGCAGCTCCTTTCAGGCGAGGGAAAGATTCTCCTATCATTGCCACCCTGACTGTCAGCTCGTTTGATGTGGATCAGCTGGCAAATATCCTTCCTTCGACAGGCGCATCCTTTTTAATGGTTGATTTCCACCTTGAAGGGGTAAACATAGAAAAGGTTTTCAAGATCAGGGAGCTGGCTGACTACCCAGTGTGTTTGATCGGTTTGGTAGAAGCTGACTCTAACAAGGAATCTGTTCTGGAAGAAGCGGGGCTGGACAAACTTTATAATATCCCCTTAACTCCTGCCATCGTTCATAAGATGAAGCGGGAATTGCCAGCCGTTGTCCATAATACACAGAGTACCTGGGGGAAAGGTGCCTGGAATGTCGCACCTGACATGATTCGCAAGGCTGCTAAACAGGCCGGCGGAGCTCCCTGGGAACGACACAAGATCGGTGTCTGGTCTCCCAAAGGAGGGGTCGGTAAGACCTTCCTGGCCACTGAGCTCGGCGTGGCTTTATCTGGAATTGGTGGAAGAAGCTGTGTGCTTGTAGACGCCAATATGAACGGTGGTCATGTCAAGCTTCGCCTGGGATTTGACAGTCATGATAAGCAGCATAGTATAGTCAATGCTGCCAATATCTACCGCCTGGAAGGCGGCAACGGAAAACCTGAAGCCATCAAAAAAGCGCTGTCGGAAGATATCTTCCTCAAAGTTGGGGGGCATGGAAACCTGGACCTGCTGGCCGGCGTTGACAGCATGATCGAAGCCCAGCACGATGCCCTGGCCACAGAAGCAGGTTATCAGTTTGCCCAGGATATGATGGACCATCTCCGGCGCCACTATGAGTTTGTGATCGTAGACCTGGGATCCAGCACTAACGTGGGTGTTCACCGCGGCGTGCTGATCAAACTTGACACAGTGCTGATCATTGCCGAACCCGGTCTGACCAGTATCAATGACTCAAGAACAGGCGCTAACTTGCTGGAGCAGATCGGCATCCCAAGAGATGATATTAAGCTCGTGATCAACAAATGGCTTCCTGATGTTGGGCTGAGCCTGAAAGCTGCCAGCGCCAGTGCCAACCTTTCGGTTGCTGGATTGATTCCTTTTGATGCATCCGGGAATGTGACCCGGGCTGAAAACGAGGGTATCTCTTTTGTAGCCAAACATGCCGGCACCACCAAGGTGCCCACTCATACACAGAAGACGCTGGATGGCATTATCGATGTTGCCTCCCGCTTCTATCCCCCAATCGGTTTTGCATGGAACCAGCGCAAATCTCAAGATCAGAAAAAAGGATTCTTCAAAGGTTGGAAGAAAAATGACTGATCCTAAAGATAAAAAATCTGGGGATAAGCCAGAAAAAATAAAGTTTGAAACCATGACATTCAACGGGGATCGACCCGATGATATCCAGGGAGTTAATGCGTTTGATATCGCCCTGGAAGAAATGCGTACAAAGCTCACTGAAAGGTTTTCTGCTCATGACCTACAGCAGGGTGGAGATGATGTTCGGGAAGAGGCTAAAAAGATAGCGACCGATGTCCACAAGAATTACGTAGGGCGGGCTGTAAAAGAGAACCTGCCTCGTCTGGAATACTCCAGAGACGATTTTGTAAGCCAGGCCATTTCTTATACCTTTGGCCTGGGACCGATAGATCACCTACTTGAAGACGAGACCATTGAGGATATTGCTATCAACGGTCCTAATGAGGTCATGATCTACCGGGATCAATGGGAGAGAACAGATATCAGTTTCCCCAACAAATCATCCCTTCTCAATGTTCTGAACACCGCCCTGGCAAAGGCGGACAGGACTGTAAACAGGATCAAACCGATCGTAGATGCGGCCATTGATTACAACCGTTACAGCGTGGTGGTGCAGCCGATCGCTAATCCGGATCCTACTGCAGTAATACGTATCCCACGCCATGCCGGCATCGACCTGGAAGACCTGGTCAAACCCTGGTATGTGGACAAAAAGGCTTTAATAAAAGATGGAAAAAAGGATGGACCCAAGGTCTATACCGCCAAGAGTGATGTTGAAGATTCTCCCATGCCCGATTACCCGGACCTGGATCTTTCTAACATCCTGAATAAAGATCTGGCTTCTTATCTGCACAGCGCAGTGCTGGCCGGCCTTTCTATTGCTGTTATTGGTCCTACAGGTGTAGGAAAGACAGCCTTGATCACAGCGCTTGGCCGCTGCTTGCCAGTTGATTATCGGGTGCTAATTATTGAAGACACGCCTGAGATCAGGCTGTATCCCAATTCTAAATTTCCAAATAATGTTTTGAAACTGCAGACCCGTCCCCCATCTTTGGAGGATGTTCCTGAAATCACCCAGGCAGATCTGGTCAAGCTAGCCCTGCGTCAGCGACCTGATGCCCTGACCCTGAGTGAGGCCAGGGGGAAAGAGATCTTTGACCTGCTCAATGCTCTTTACACCGGACACAGCAACGGTCTGACCACCTTCCATGCGTACGGCCTGCACGAAATGTACAGCCGGCTCTCCATGATGATCTCCCAAAGCGAAAGGGGCCGGCACCTGCGAATGAGACATGTAGCCCAGATCATTTCCACTGCCCTGGATATCGTGGTGGTGTTGGAAAAAGAAGGGGACACGCGACGTGTGCGTGCTGTGGGCGAGATGTCCGGAAAAGTAAAAATGGTCGGCGGAGATCCCGAACCAGAAATTGATCTTATATTTGAGTATTCAGGGGGACGCTCACCAAAACTAAACGGGCCCTTAAAGGACTCAGTTCACGCGCAGAGGTTTGCGAATGCTGAGATCCCAGAATGGATCTACAAAACCCGTTAGGTTAACCGATGTGGGTAACCCCGTCGGTTAAGGAGAAGGATATTTTATGAGCTCACAAACATTAACCTACATCCTGCTTTCATCAGGGCTGGCCATTGGTATTTTTATTGCCTTTATGGCCTATGCCAATGTGCAGGTACGTCAAACAGGGGTCCAACGGCTGAGGAGCTTGATGGAATCTGATGAAGAATCCGGCTCGGTAGTCCCCCACCCCCACATGAACATAAGAACGTTTGCCGATTCCTGGCAAGCGGGGGGGTTGGATCGGGCTCTCAAACAAGCAGATCTGCCAGTTAAGAAAGCCGCTTTTGTGCGGGTCGGCCTCTTGGGCGCTGCAGGAGGGTTTGCGCTTTCCTATGCCTTGCTTGGTGGGATCCTGACTTCTTTCTTTGCAGCCCTGGTAGTTTTCATGTTATATGTTCGCTGGTTGTTTATAAGGCGCGACAAGTTAGCTGTGGAGTATGAAGAAGGATTGGCTGACGCCGCAGCTTCGATGGCAGTAGGCGCACAACTCAGCGGCGGAACAGCCCACGGGGCCATATCCAACGCCGCTCTATATGCGCCTGAAATGGTTGCTGAAGATCTAGAACTGGTTGCAAGGCGACTCGTACAGGGGGATAGTCTTGATAAAGCCTTCTTCCCCATTCAGCAGCGCAGGCAATCTCCTATGCTGAATATTTTGGTCAGTACACTGGTAGGCTGGGAACGCTATGGCGCCGATCGGCCTCTAGGAGAGGTTCTGGAACCGATGACGGAAACGATCCGGGAGAATGCATCCACCCGCAAGAAGGTCACCGCGGAGCTAACAGGAGTACGGACCCAAATGGGGATCCTGGCAGTAGCACCATTTGTGCTGGCTGCATTAATGAGGTTCACTTCCCTGGATTATGCTCGCTTTTACTCCAGCTTCTGGGGAGAGATAACCATGATGGGCTCCTTCTTCCTTTCATTTGCAGGGGTTGTGATTGGAGAGCGAATGCTGAACGAAGTAAATCAAGTTATGGACCTGGGAGGAGAAGAATAATATGGCATTCTTAGGAACTACTACCCTGGTTATCTTATCCGCCCTGTTTGGTTTGGGTATATTCTTGATCTTCGCGGCATTCGCCGTTCCCAGTGTGATGGGCAACCGGGTGATCGAAGAAGATGGCGGAATCCGCATCGGTAATATCGCCGAGGCCCAGGTGTTATCTGCCATGGCGGCTGATATGGGAAGAGCCATCCAAAGGGAAAAAGGGGACCTCCATGGGCTGCTCAGAAAATCAGGCTTTCTTTATGAAACACCAGAAGAATATTATGCCCGCCGGATCTATTCGTCGGTGACGTATGCAGTCCTCGCAGGTGTGGGGGGCTATTTTTTAGACCTTGGATACCTGGTCACCGCGGGGCTGGTAACCGGCGGCCTTTTATATGGGTTCTCTTTGCCGGCCAGGTCTATCCAGAAAGCCATCAAGAGACGGCGAGAACGGATCCAGGACGAAATGGGATTTGGTTTAGAGCAGTTGGTCAACTTGCTTAATACTGGAACAAGCCTGAGTGACGCACTTTCCCAGATGAGAGATTTTGGTCTGTTTGGAAAGATCTGCGATACAGTGTCTTCGGGTTTACAAACCAGCAAACCGATCGACAAGATCGTTGATGATGTGTTGGATTCCGTGCCGGCACCGGGACAGCTCAAAGAATTCCTGGGGCTCATCAAACAGAGCCAGGTTGGTGGCGAGGTCCAGGTAAACGCTATGAAGACTATGGCTCGAATGCTTCGCCAAAGACTGTCCAACCGGATCATGGAAATCGGTGGACAGGCCAAGGTTAAAGCCACGCTGGTAAATACCATGATCATTGTGCTGGCGTCCCTGATCATTATCGGTGTCCCGGGCCTGGCTCTTTTCTTGACTATTGGTTGGTTCTAAAAACGTATGGAACTTAGGGGAAAGAATTTATGAGTACAAAGTTAAGGGTTCTTATCATTGTAGTGATTGTTGCAACAGGCCTGAGTGGTGCCGTTGCTGTTGGTCAAGCTCAGGAAAGCACCGATTCTTCTGTCATTGGCCCATACACTGAGATACAGCTCCCACTCGAGGACCTGCCGGCTCTGAACGAGAACCTGGCCTTTCACCCCGTTATTGATCAATACGAGAGCGGCGCTACCCTGCAGATTATGTACGTCCTGGAAGACCCCAGGGACGTTCCCCTGGCTCGATATGCCTACTACAATGAAGATTTGGGAGTCATTGCGCCCAATGATTTGCCAATCTCGTATGTTGATAACCCTGAATATAAAGAGAGGATGGAAGAGATAGTATCTATTAACCCTAAGACGATCAACGTCTATGTGCGGGTTATGGCTCCTTCGAACCAAAGTGTGCCGGATCCGCTTTTTGAAGATCTGAAACAGCGCGTTAATGAAGACGGTTCATACATCCATCCTAATAACCCAAACAGACCGGCAATACTGGTGTACTATCCTGGCCCAAATAGTCATCCATTATCTTGTGCCGCGCCCGAATATATCGATGGCCCAGAACCCTATCAGCTTCCCCCAGGAATCAATGGCGGGGATGCTGTTGGTTCAGATGGACTTTATGATCCCGGGGCGTATGCCCCGCCCCGGCCCTGGTATGACAATCAAGATCCTCTGCTTGAGCCCGGGGAGGTTAGAGAAGGATGGGTAAGCTGTCTGGCACCAGATATGCCCATTGAAAACATCCTTATCGAGGCTATTTACCGTTACACCCCAGAGCCACAACCAACACCAACTCCGGGGCCCTCCCCAACTCCCTATGACGATAGCGACTGTGCAATCGTTGACAGTTTTAATGATCCGGTTTGTTTAACGGGTGTGTGTTGTAAACTTAGCGCAAACGCTACATTAGAAGCTATGATTGACGCTACATCAACTGCGTGGGCCAGCGAAGATGACGGAGAAGTCAATTGGGAGGTATACGAGTCTAGTATGGAAGTCGGCTGGGCGCCGGCCTGGTCATATACCAGAACATCTACGATTCCTGATGAGGGTATCCGGCTAGAAGATGTTGGAATGGTCTTTATCAACGAGGAAGGAAATCAGAAATCTGCAAGTGGGGCGGCCTTTATTAAATCAGCCAATGTGGTCCAAGCAGAACGGCACCAATTCAATGATTTTCTTTTTACAGCAGAAGTCAGCGTTGAACCAGATGGTTTGTCTGAGGAGGATCTGCGGGGCTTTGTGCTATATCGTATTGATGTTGATGTAGAAATCTATGAACAAGCCAATTCAACAACCGCCATATTTGGAATTAAAGAAGTTCAAAATACCCTGAACTCACCGTATGAGCGTTTCTTAGGGGCAAACTTCAATTATCTTTCTTTGGGCGGAGCTCTCCAATTAGATAGGGGGAAACAATCTTTTGCCCATCTATTCATGCATAAACCAGACTCTCCTTTTACAGGATATGTGTTCGGTAATTTGGAAGCTTACTACGACGAACCTCCTGCTCTATACGAAAAGGTGTGGAACGGACCAATACCTACCACGCTATGGTTTAACATCGACAATAGCGCTCCCCCTTCTGGCACGATAGATAGCCCAAAAGTAAGAGATTTAACCCGGTATGCTGCCAAGGGAATAAATATCTACAACACAAGCTTTTTATCCAGCACGACCATGTGCGACGCGGTGGAGTGCCTGGATGTCCAAGACCCCGAGGATGATGATCACGAGGTGAGAACTGTTCCTTTGATGTGCCCCGGGGAATGGGCGAATAATTTTATTATTGACAGACTCGGCATAGAGGATATTGATTATATTGGGTCGCCAGAAAGACTAATTTCGAATTTTGCTCCCGATCTGTTTAGTTACGTCAGATTCATCAATGAGCAGCCACGTGCATGGATACACTCAGGAAGAATTATGGGGGGCTTAAGTCCTTGGTGGTCAACGAAGGACTACTATAATAGTGGAAAAATGGTCGATTTGAACTCTGGCTCATACATTACTGGTATTACTTATGACGCTACCATTGGAATTCTTCCGTATTACTCAAAGATCTCAAAGGCTTACTATGTGCCAGTGGGAGATTATAACCAAGGCGCAGGATGGTTTTCAGACATAGCATCAAATAAGCTTCTGGTCTTTGGAATTGTTGATGACAAGAGATACAACGAGGAGAACACGGGGTTCTTATTCTTAGAAGAAGGTCCGATATGGGAATATACCTGCTCCAGGTCAATAGTTAATGGGATAAATGAGATTGATTCTTATTCTCCTCCGCTAAACGGAAGCTCGTTTGAGATCTACGAACGATATCACCAGATGAAATTCATGCTGCCAGGGTTTGCTTATCCGGTTTCAGAGCCTAGAATTAATGGAGAGGTGCTCCCATTAGGCAGCGAAGGACCCATAATCAATGAACAGGTCCTAAAGCCGGTAGAGGTAAAAACAATTCCCGGAAAAGCAAACGAGCCTATCTATTATGTCCATTCCGAGGATGCATTTTATCCTGCAAGAAAAAACGAATCAGACAATAACTTGATTTACCTAAGAAATGCCGACGCACAGTTAATTCCCCCCGATTCATCACTTATCCTGGTCAGGCTTGAAAAAGTATCTCCAGCTGGTCAATTAGACTGCAGGACAAGTCCAGACAAGATACAAATTTCTTATCCAGGGTACTACCCAATTACAACATCTCCGGAAATATTACTTGAGTTTAATACGGGAGTTCTGGCGTGGGTTTGTTCTGATAATAATTTTAATGAAAGCTGGTTGGTCTTCAAGTTTCCCGCCTTGAATGTTGATCCGAGCCAGTTGACATTCTCGATTATGGGTGAAGAAAACTGGGTCTTTTGGAGCCTATCAGATAATTGACAGTGATTTTGAAGTTAATTGGCTCGACAAATGACGAACGTCTGTTCTGGTTTTGTCAAGCCATTTTATAAGTGTTTTCAAGCCGTTTTATAAGTAAGTACAGACATATTTATGCTACAGTAAAGTTAGTAAGATTTAGTTAGAAGAACAAACCCCAATGGACTTAATGGGATGTGAAAGAAACCCTGGACGGAAAACACCTGT
>Ga0255364_10173_pt1 | contig 15695 bp, 21 predicted proteins | sample ANMaggSSYBR01G12_FD_182087 | JGI IMG/M metagenome (GOLD analysis project Ga0255364, IMG submission 182087) | Sediment cell enrichment communities from methane seep in Santa Monica Basin, California, United Staets - ANME aggregate JGI... | ecosystem: Environmental > Aquatic > Marine > Cold seeps >...
TTTATAACTCTATTTCTTTTTGTGAAAACTACAAAACATGATAAAAGCAGACATTTAAGTGTCTAATCCTGGCATATGTCTTTTGTCTTTCGTATTTTTTCTTTTTCTCTTTAATTCTCTCAACACTTTGTCTATCTTTTTTCTTGATGATTCATAACATTCATTATTCCCAATAGGCATCTCATCGATTTCCATTATTGCAGACTCATATTCTTCATCCATTTTCCATCACCTGCTACTTGGTAGCATGTCACACTTTATCAATAATGATATATAAACATATTCTGCCAAAATATCAAAACGAAAGAATGATAGAGCGAAAATCAAAAAAATATAATGAAATTTTGCATGAAGTAGATAAGTTACCAGAAAACAGAAGAATCGATGCATAATTTTCAGAGAATAATATCAAAAACATTATAGCAAACGCCAATACTTTTTAAAGAAGGGCATGTATCTCATGGTAATGCAGTTCAGCGTGAAAAAAAGAGATGGCCCTGCACGAATAGGCGAACTTGTGATTGATGATAAAAAAGTCGTCACACCAAATATATTATTCATAAACACATCCAGATTCAAATCTCCTGATTTTGCAGATTTAGTTGTAACAAATCAGGATATTAAAACAGAAAAACCAGCATTAAGAATAACGGAAAGCGTATTTTCACCTTTAAAAGGAGAGGGTGACGATGAACTGCAGATCTCAAAATACGTGACTTATCCAAAAGATCTACCAGATGAACTACACTTATCTACGATGAAATTATATAAAAAAGGGAAAGAAAATTGCTATGTTATACCTGGGAACAAAGGAATTATAAAGGATGCATTGGAAAATAACTCTGCCTCTTTTTTTATTGTTGGAAATACCGTTCAGCTTTCTCATCAGCAATCAAAATTTGTAGATTTTATTACAGAACTAAGGGAAAAAATTGGATATCAGAAAATGATATATCTTCCATGTGTAGGAGATCCAACAAGTCTTGCTCTACTAACATATATAGGCATAGATCTCTTTGATTCTGCTTCAGCAATTTTAGCTGCTCGGATGGGGAATTTACTTTTTTCAACAGGCAAGTATAACGTTAATGATTTAGAGGAAGTACCTTGTAGTTGCCCAATATGTAGCGGATTTGAAGGCGAACCAGCTGATATGAATTTTCAACAGATTCTAAGTCACAACTATTTTGCGTTATCGAATGAAATAAAACAGGTAAGAAATGCAATTTGCCATGGAAATTTACGCGAACTTGTTGAGATTAGAGTTAGGGCAGATCCAAGTTTAACAGCATTATTAAGATGTCTTGATCAAGATCATTATAACTTTGTGGAGGAAAGAACACCAATAATGCGTAAAAATCGACTACTTGCCACAACAAAAGATGCATTGTATAGAGCAGAAATAAAACGATTTCAAGAGCGCATCATAGATAGATACAAAAAACCGGAGAGCGTGAAAATATTGCTCCTTCTACCTTGTTCTGCAAAAAAACCATACTCGTTTTCAAAATCCCACAGGAGATTCAAAGAAAGATTAGATAATTTGAGGAATCCACAGATTATCCATGAGGTAATAATAACATCCCCACTTGGAATTGTTCCAAGAGAACTGGAATTAACGTACCCGGCATCTGCATACGACATCCCTGTGACTGGTTTTTGGGACGAAGATGAAAAAAAGATGATTCGAGAACTATTGAAAAGATATCTAGAGGGTAACAGATATGAAAAAGTTATTTTGCATCTTCCAAGAATCGTCAGGGAGATGATAGAAGGAATTGTAAAAGAACCAGTAGACACAGAGATTGAAAGCGGTCCAACCTCCTATGAATCACTAGACCGGCTATCAGATATCTTAAAGAAATCGACCGAATCATATGCGAAAATAAAACCTTCTATAAGGAGAAAAGAGGACATGGAATCACTTGCATCCTATCAATTTGGAAAGGAAATAGCCGATGAACTTCTAAAAGATTGTAGAATACAAGGAAAATATCCATATCAAAAAATAATGCACAACAACACGCAACTTGGGATGATAACAAAGGAGCGGGGATTAATTTCACTGACCATAGATGGTGCAAAAGTACTAGCTGAATCTGGAAAATACTGGGTAAAAATACATGATGATTTTACATTGAAGGGATCAGTGTTTGCCCCGGGAGTCACAGATGCAGATGAATCGATCAGGATAGGTGATGAAGTAGCAGTATTGATGAAGAACAATAAATTATGTGCGGTAGGGGTTGCACAAATGAACGGTAGCGAAATGAGAGAATCTACACGTGGCGAGGCTGTGAAAAACAGGCATAGAGCCTAGATGTGGGGCATGGTTTTTGCATTGACATCAAATACATTTTAGCCCATGGCTAAGAAATTATATAAATCTCATATCTGCTTCGGAGTCGAAACCATATGGCTTTCACTATCGAAAATATTTACCGGAGAAATGGATAGGATAATATGAAACCAGAAATAGATAAAACAAGTTATGTTGCAAAAACTGCAGTAATAATTGGAGACGTCATAATTGGTAAAAACTGCGGAATATTTCCAAATGCAGTAATACGTGGAGATCAAAATACCATAGAAATAGAGGATGGCTCCAATGTTCAAGATTGCTGTGTGATACATACCAACAAAGAGCATGAAGTAAAAATTGGGAAAAATGTTTCAATAGGACATGGAGCAATCGTACATGGATCAATCATTGAGGATGATTGTCTTATCGGGATGAATGTAACAATATTAAACGGAGCGAAACTTGGACGAGGATCAGTCATTGGCGCCAACGCACTTGTCAAAAATAACATGGATGTCCCTGAGAATAGTCTAGTATTAGGCGTACCTGGAAAGATTGTCAAACATGATGAAAAATTCAGAGAAATGGCACGCTTGAATGCAGAAACCTATCAAAAACTCTCAAAAGAACACTTAGAGGGGAAACATCCAATATATAACTCTATAGAATGACCAATCACGGGAACTAACGTTTCTCTTTTAATTTTGAACGTGTATACTCAAGCAAGCCGCCGGCATCTCGAATAGCCAATATTTCCTTTGGTAACTTTGGAAATGAAAATGTTTTACAACCGACCACTATTTTTCCATTGTCCACATCCAGATTAATATCATCGCCTTCAGAATAAGCCTTTACTGCATCTGGGCATTCAATTAAGATAAGTCCCTGGTTAATGGCTGACCGGTAGAATATCCGTGCAAAGCTTTCTGCCACCACTACCTTGATTCCCACGGCCTTTAATCCAACAACAGGCTGTTCACGTGAGCTTCCACATCCAAAATTTTTTCCCGCAAAAACAATATCTCCCTCGACAACATTTTTTGAAAACGATGGGTCCAAATCCTCAAGTAGATGAGGCTTGATTTCTTCTGCAGTGCTGCATGTATATGTATATTTTCCAGGGAACAACATGTCTGTGTTTATATTATCCCCATATTTCCATATCTTCATTTTTTCAGCTCCTCCCTTGGATCGGTCACTTTACCATGAATCGCCGAGACTGCAACTGTAGCAGGACTGGCTAGATAGATCTCTGCATCCTTACATCCCATACGTCCTTTGAAATTCCTATTAGCTGTGCTAAGACATCGTTCACCAGGTGCCAATACTCCTTGATGAGCACCAAGACATGGCCCACAGCCAGGTGGAAGTAATATACCTCCCGATTTAACAAGAGTTTCAATTATACCAAGTTTCAGTGCTTCTTCATAAATTTTCTTGGATGCAGGTAAAATGAGTAGTCTTACGTTTGGATTTACTTTTTTTCCTTTTAAAATATCGGCAGCGATTTGTAAATCGGATAATCTGCCATTGGTACAGGTACCAATTAGGCATTGTTGAATTTCTAAACCTTCAATTTCACTTACGGGTTTGACATTGTCAACTGTATGGGGACATGCCACCATTGGAATAACTTCAGACAAATCATAATCCAACTCCTGCATGTAGGTTGCATCCTTGTCTGGATAAACAGCAGCATACGCTCCGCCAGATATCCCAATTGAATCCAGATAATCTTTTGTAACTTTGTCTACAGGAAATGTCGCGTTTTTTGCACCCATTTCCACACCCATATTTGCTATCGTAAAACGATCATCAATAGTGAATTGCCCAATATCACCATGAAACTCCACAGAGCAATAATTTGCACCAGATGCTGAAATATCACCTATAATATACAGAACTACATCCTTGGCAAATACGCCTTGTCGCAGCTTCCCAGAAAGCGTCATTTTTATGCTATTGGGTACCTTCAACCAAGTCTCACCTGTGAGCATCAACGAGGCAGCCTCAGTCCTATCAATACCAGATGAAAAAGCACCAATCGCACCATAAGAACAAGTGTGTGAATCGCTACCCAGCAGTAATTTCCCAGGTAACGCAAGTCCCTTCTCAACAACTACTTGATGACATACACCAACACCAACATCAAAGAAATTTTTTATATTGTGTGATTTGACAAAACTCCGTATATTCTTGTGATTTGAAGCTGTTTTCTCAGATGCTGCTGGAACAACGTGATCAAGAACAATTATAGATAGGGATTTAGAATAGACCCCATATTCTTCCAACTCATTTTTTATCTTCTGGATGATAGCAGCAGTATTATCATGAGTCAAAAGATGATCGGGATGCACTGTTACTATTTGACTAGGAATCACATTTTTATTTCCAGAATATGCTGCAAGTAATTTTTCTGCAAATGTCATAGCCATATTAACTATACCTCCAACAATTATTAGTCCCCCATCAACAATGCCATTAATAGGTGTTGCGGAGTGCAAAAATAGAAAATGGATTACATTCTTCAAACCTATGTCAAAAAGACAAAAAATTTATGTTTTTACGAAAAAACAAGCAAAAATATAAGTTGTCACCCAGGTATCTCGAAGGAAATCGCAGAAAATTAGGCTCAAACCAAGTAGGAAATAAATAAATGCAAGGATAGGGGTTTAGATACCCTTATCTCCTTATTCTTTAACAAAATTATAAGTTTGGTGGAATATCACCATTTGAGATTATAGAAACTTGACAATCTGAACAAATGCCATCACTATTAAGGTCTTCTTTCTCTTCGCCACAGATTACGCAAATTGCCATTAACAACACTCTTCCACTATAATACCATCTATCCTATAAAAACCACAACAATTATAGTAGTTTTCTATGTTGAAGCACCCCAAACCATTACTTTCATCTAGGGTTTTATACAAATCTGGGTTACACATCTCCAAGACCTCATCCCAATCTTGGAAGGTCATAAAATCAGAATCCCTCAATTCATCTATTTCACTACTTCCATTTAGTTTAGAGAAATATAAGAAGTGATTATCGCCTTTCTCTTCCAAGATTTCCCAGAGTTCTAAATTTAGTATGTCACTGTGCGTATATGTGCCTAAATCATAGATGTATTTGTAGAATCCTTTTAGTTCCTCACTTCTGTCTATTAGCTCGAAGTAGTAGTCTTGGTCGTTGTAATTTAGTTTCTCTATGAGGTTGTTTATTTCTTCTATGTCGGTCTCGTAATTATCTCCGTCAATGTAGACATAGAAAGCCCAGTTATCTTTGTTCCAATCTGAAACAAACACTTCTATAAAATCACCATCTGGCTTAGAATTAACGTGTTTGAGATATCCATTATATTCCACTCTATCACCCCAAAAAAGGATATCTGCTTTCCGTATCGTTCAAAGTTTGATATATCTCGGATAACACTTGCTCCTTACCTGTCGATTTAACTACTTTCTCTCGGTTCATACTTACAGTGTATACACCGTATGTATTTAATATTTTCTACAGTGTGGTTAAATGTATACAGTGTTTGTCTTTCCCTTTAACAATACCCTATCTATAAAGAAAGAAAGAAAAAGAAAGAAAGTGAGCCACTTATCAATACTGTAATGGTGATTAATCGAGTTAAACAAGGGTCACGTGATAACCTAGATATGTTAATTCTTAATGAAATGCGACATAATAAGGTGTCTAAAAATGCCTCTTCAACAGGAGAAACAACATAAGTTTACTAATAGAGTAATGAATAAGAGAATGAAGTAAGGAAATAACCCATAAAACTCTACGTATGGTGAATCAGATTTTTAATAAGCGTGTCCTATTATTATACTACTAGATTTCTCTCTCACTAGATATTATAACAACTTGAGAATTTTAATGTAAACAAGAATAATTGAGCGTCAACAGGAGAGTAGGCTATAATATTACTTCTAGCCTATTGATAGCTTTCTCCTTAAGAATGGGGTTTAATCTTTCTGCGTGGAAAGAAGGGAAGGAAAAAACTTTTCTTTATTAAATTTCTTTTGAAAAAGGATAGGTAATAGGTCTATTCCTTATTCATAGAGTAACCTTAGATATAATAGGAGTTAAGAATGTAATACATCTTTGGTTTGTTTGTTGGTTAGTATTCTAGTTATCTGGTTGGTTAGTTGGTTAGCTAGCTGGCTGGTTCGCAGAGAGTAGTAATATATCTAAGTAGTCACTAGTATCTATAAAGTCTATTAATACTATTGACTTAATAATATAATAACTAATATAGTCTAAGGTTACTCTTATCTCAATACAATAAGAATAAGGTACTATTAATACTATAATATTCTTATTAATATATTAATCCTCTATCCCCCCCTATAGTCCCCCCCTTTCTCAAAAATAGTTAGGAATTTGACATAATAATTTACTAACATCTCAAAATAAAATCATAACGTTTAATAATCCATGGACGATTACTAAATCCTTGCTTTAACGGTTAAAATCCATTTAAATCGGTCATACAAAGCTTTAACACTTCACGGATTCGAATTTGATGATAAAGTGCCATAAATATTACTTTCCATTTAAAGGCACCAACGAAGCGTTCTGACGCATGTTAGGTACCCCCCTTGGTCTTACATCTAGACATTGTTAAAGTGCCTCAGAACGGCTAAAAAGTGCCTTTAAAACGATTTTAAGGCTACACCCTCGACCTAATATCAAATGTATACTAAAATGACCTTAAAACGGCTTATAATGATGTATATATCTATGTATTTGTAACACCATTTAACACATAGCCTTAACGCTATGGAGGTAAACCTAGACTATAATTATCTAATATCTATGGCTAATCAGTGTCTTTGATAGACCTATAACCATTTTGTAAACCCTCACAGTATCTAAGTAGTTGAATGGATATTGTAACTCTCACTAGTTTCTAGGTAATAGAACGAGTATGATTTTTCAAGCACTAATTAACATGACCTTATTTGCTTGCTTACGTTATATGGACATCGCCATAAACCTGTCTTTATGGATACAACGAAAGGATAGAATAAACATTCATTTACTCCTGTTGTAACCCTGTTATTAATCATCCTCACATCTTACATTAAGATGGAAGGATTTAAGCTTTCATAATCTAGGCTCACCTATACAAGCTACATATAGATAGATGAATATTAATGTTAATCAAAATCTCATAGTGTCTATAGGAGGGATAGACATACAACAGCCTTAATGAATATTGATAATCCATGTATAACTCAGTTATCCAAATATCCTAGAGCGGATTGGGTAATCAATTATCTATCTAGTTCTCCAAATATGGTGGGCTAATTGTTAGTTTTTATGTAAATCTTCATAATATCCATCTAAAATCACCCCATCCTTATGATTCTTATAACCATTTAAAGAAGATACAAAATCATACATCCATTTGATATGTTCTTTGTATTCAGATGTTATTATCATATTTCTAAAATTTCTACCCATTAACAATTCAGCAAAATATTCTGTTGAGTAATGAATAATTTTACTTTCATAAGGTGTTGATAACCAATTCTTTAAAACCTTTGCTCTTTGTAGATATGTATAACACTTCCAGATACTAAAGGACAGTTCATCAAAAAATTCTATAGATAACATCTCATAGCACACAGTATTTTTTTTATATTTATCTTTCCCTATCTTCATTAGTTGTGTTCTCTTTGTCTTTAAATTTAATCTCTTGTCTTCAAATATTCCTATTACTTCTAAAAAGACAGAATCTGCTACAGCTACCATTCTTTCATCCGATTTTATTGAAAGCCCTATTGCAAAAAGAGCGATACCTAATGAAGCTGGAATGGATATGGCAGATATTCTATCCATAGTAATTATTTCTATTTCATATAGTACTTCTAAAAGATACATATAAACTAATAATGCTACACTTAATAGTAATAATGATATTCCTGAATAACCAAACACCTTAGCAAGAATTAATTTTTTATTATTATCTGCCATATTTCACCTTTCAATATCTACAATTTCTGCTTATCTCTTCTTAATTACATCTATTGTTTTTAAACTAGAAGGATAAGAAGAGGAATAATGGCTTAACATGTCCTTATTATACTTCTTAAGTTCGGTCTCTAATCTTGGTTCAGTCTTACCTATTAATAAAATTATTACATGTTTGAATTTTCCAACGATATATGTGTGAATCTGTCCTTTAAGTCTGTCAAAGTTGGGTGACTTGTTTAAATTCAACTTTAATTCGATTGCAAACTCCCGATAAGGTTTCTTCTTACCAACTACTAAATCCAATCGAGAGCTATCTAAACCAGATTCTTTACCCACATATATATCAACTGGGGTTAATTCTTTATCTAGAAATTGTTTCAATGACCTTGTATAATCTGTTTCACCCTTACATCCTCTAGGCATCCAAGTTTTGATTAGGTGAATAATGAATTTTCTTGAATCAAAATCATATTCTCTAAGTACTGCTTTCTTTGCATCTTTAATGTGCTTCTCTTTCTTCTTCTTCTCATCATCCTTTGCTACTACTTTATCACGACAGTTAGAGCAGTATATTTTACCGTTATATTCCACCTTAGAGAAATAACTTAACTCTTTCTTACATTTAACACATTGTGCCATTTTTCTCCCCTTCAATTCACTATTACGCAACACTAATTTACATAATAATTTATCTAAATAATCTATATTGTCTCAAAGGAGTGGTTTATTCTACCTTCGCTTTTAAATCTACAATTTCATCCCCAGTTAAGCTCATAAATATATGGTGTCCCCCATTCATTTTTAATATTAAAATCATTTTTTTCACCAGGATAGATAAAACCACTATACCATGTCCCTTGATTTTCTGGCTTGACTATTTTTAATTCATGATATTCTTCACCACAATGGATAATCGCATAAATGGTCATAGATTGTCGTATATTACCAATATTTTCAATTGTACCCGAAATACTCCATGTGTAGTTTTGACTATGAAATACTATCCCTTCATACGGTTTTTCTTCTGAAATCTCAGCATCAGTTATCTCCACTTTATAATGGTCAAAATAATCAGAATAAAAATCTACTATGAATCCTATTTCCTCGCTTGGTTTAATCGCCTCTTTATATCCTATATCTCTCCAATTTCCAGTGTCAATTAGATTATCACTGGCATCATAAATATAAGCTTTCCCACGTATTGATGTGATATTTATATTTCCTACATTTTTGACAATTCCAACAACCCGTGTAACTTTTTCCTTTGGATAAGAATCCCCTTTATAAACATAATAAGCGTTTGTTTCAATAAGTTCCAAATCACTAGGTATAACAACATTGACCTTATTGTTTTCAGCAGTTCTTAAATTGCCATAACCATCTTCAATTACAACGTTTACAGTATAAGTTCCAGATTTATTGTAGATATGGTCAGCATCATTATCACCAGATTCAGTATGAATAGTTCCATCACCAAACTTCCAATAATAATCACAAACAAACTGTAGTTCATAATTGTTATTGCCTTCAAACGAAACATGAAAAGAAAAATCATTTAGATTATCTCTCCCTATTTCAAGATTGATATCACGTCCCTTTATGGATAGTTCTGTAGATGGTTCGTTTAATGATTCCTGACATCCACTCAACCCAACAGTCAGAAGTAAAACGGCAGTTCCAATTACAATTAGATGTTTCTTCATATTCTTCTATCCAATCCATCAAAATCCCAGAATTCCATCTCCCCAAATTCTGTTTGTCTCTTAATCTTTTTTGCGTTTTTCATTGTCTTTTTAAAAATTTCATATTCTTCAGAAGTAATTAGAAAATTATCATTACCGTCAGTTTCAATTTTGAAGGTATATTCTAATTTATCTTCCATATTACCAGATTGAAGTTTATTTATTTCTACATTATTATGAAATATTTGGTAAGCATCCTCACACGTTTTACAAATGAAAAACTCTTTACCATTTACTAATATCTTCCTTTTTAATTGCCAAATTTTTAATTGCTTATCGCAAACCTTACAGTATTTTGTCATTTTCGTAACCTCCCTTTAACCTATAATCTCGCAACATCTATCTCCTTAAAAATCTATGTTAATAGTCTATATTGTCTCAAAAGCAGAGTTTATTCTAAAAAGGAAGTCACACAATATTTATAAGCCTACCACGTATACACTGTAACATATGGCAAAATCAAGGAAAGACATAGACAAAACAATGCCTACGATACGAATTAGACAAGATGTAAAAGCAAGTCTAAAGAATGTAGGTCAATTTGGAGAAACTTATAGCGACGTGATAGAACGCCTCATTAAATTTTATAACGAACATCAATAGATATAATCTAATTCTTATTGAGTAACTCTACTGTTTTCTGTCGGCACTCTTCACATAAGTTCATTGAAAACTTAATTAAGATATCTGATACTTTCCTCGTTTCACTTGAATACCCTGACGAAAGATTAGATGATAAAATGAACTTCGACTTTAGTTTAGCTTCTCGATACTTTATGAATCTTAAAAGTGCCTGTCTTTCTTGTCCAGATAGTGAACTCTTGCGTAGCTCATTATAGATGTCTTCGAACATATCTTGTAAATTCTCTACAATCTCAATGGGCTTATCATCATAAGTCGATTTAGTATTGGATTTAAACCAACGACACACAGTATCTTTAGATATAGTGGGGTTCTCTTGGTATCTCTGGTTTAATGTGTCTGCTATATCCTGATAGGATAGACCTTCATCTCTCAATTTAACAACTTCCCTAGAGTAACCAAACAAAATGACTTTACTTACTCTACCTTTCTTGCCTTTCCACACCATTCATAACTCCTTAATTAGTTTATGGATTTCATCTTCTAGATTGGTTAATCTTGATGAAATGTCGTGGATGTCGTCAACTAGACTATACAACTTACTTTCCAGAGACATCTTTATCCAAATCCTTCAAATACTTCTTTATCACCATAGAAATGATATCTCCACACTTCTTACAAACATAATATTCTAATTTATCCCTTCTCTCTTGAAGAAATAGATTATCATCTGTAACGGTTCTTCCACATGAATTACAAATTCCTAATATTCCCATATTTACCTCACTAATTCTATTAACATCTAAAACAAATAATATGCAAGAGAGTGCTCCACTATTTTATTTACCAACATCAGATGAAGCACCCCCTATATGCACCTAATGAAGAGATGTTGGCATCCACCATGGCTCTAATGTATGTATCACAACGCCAATGTGGTGGAAATATGTCGTGACTATAAGGCGGACTACCACAGAAACAATAAAGATTCACCTCCAACCATGGTAGTCCGTGGGGAAGTGGTGATGGAGGTGAATTCTACTCTGGAAGACTAATGCGTGTCACCAACCCCAGAGCAGAGGATATGTTGATGACTCTTAGACCACTACCAATCTATCGACTTTCAAGCCTCTATCATTTCTAGACAAACTCACCTTAACGGCTTGTCCTTCAGATAGATACATCTGCTCAGATACGACAGATTGATGTAGAAATGCATCCTCTCCAAGAGAGGCGACAGCCACAAAGCCGAAACCTTTCATTTGGTTATAGAATTTTATAATTCCATCTAAATCTACTAAATTTTCACTCATATGATTTCCTATATATATTACATCAAAACATAACTCTAAAACAGATTACTATACTTTATTTGTCTAATAATACAACGATACTTTAATTCTTAAAACCTTATTCTCATATATTCCCTTAGACAACATCTCTTCGATATTCTCTAATACCTTTGAAATTGGCTCTAACCTTGAGAAAGTAATCTCTATTGATTGCTTCTCAATACTCAAATCGTCTTTCAATTCATTCACCTCTTAAATCAAATCTACAAATAACATATTCCTTTACAGAAAACATTCCTAGATGATACCTTAGATACAAGTGAGTTTATGACAGTGGCGCAATCCAAATCTCAACCTTTATATAAGTCCTCTTGAAGGGGGTTTGCCCTAATAGATAGTAAATATTGCGCCATTGCGCCACTAATAATGTCTATCTTATCGTTTTCCTTAACGATTGGTCTCTTAATTCAACCCATTTCTTCCTATCTTCAGGTGTCCATCCTTCTTTGGAATGTTTCCTAAACAACTCAATCGCCATTCTTTGAGTGGGATTCCATTCATCCCCAATAGGTTCTTCTTCCATCTCTGTTTCTCCAAAATTACATTTTACATTGACAGAGAATAACTCTGGTGTGAATGGTTTAGGTTCAATCCCTTTCCAATATCTCACCCCACCAGTTCCCTTAAAGCTTCTTACTTTATTATGAAACAGACTGTTCATTTCTCGACTAAAACCGTTAAGTTGATGATTAACAATGTAACCTTCATCGAGGCAATACTTTACATATCTATCATAGACTTTACTTTTAGGTATTATTGCATCACCATCTTCCGTGAATATGTAGTTGTCTAGTATGAATGTGTAAACATCACTTGTTTTCTTGTTCCACCAATTTTCTACCATAGATGAATTCCACGTGTTACTAAATTCTCCTTTATCTAGTAGTCTATAAAGTCCTTCCAGGCTCCAAGAAAACAAGATTGAAATGTTGTCTGTGGTTGTTAATTTATCTATAATGTCAACATCGCATTTCTTACCCGTGAATGTCTGGTTGAATTCTATTGGTATCCATCGTCTGTAAAATGCCATAGAGTTATCTGATACACTAGGCACTTCGTTTATGGCAAATATAAGTTTAGAGTAGTTGTAGAACTCGAAAGCATCTCTATATTTACGCTCATGAGTTAATTTATCCCCTCCCGTAGCCATCTTGAAAACTGTTGTCGATTTGAGTGTCTTCTTTCCTAACTCTGAAGATACATTTGCTAACTTGTTATATAGTCTATAACTAACAAACCTTCCACCATTAGTAATCTATTCTATGGACACATTAGATACATTTTCACTATCCAACATTCTTGATAATAACTCTAATAAGGTCGATTTACCATTCGCACCTTCGCCTACGAGTAGAAAAGCTTTCTGTATGTTGTAACTCCTGTATAAGCAATATCCACACATCTCTTGTATAAGTTTTAACTTCTGTTTGTCCTTCTGTGTGATATCGTTCATAAATCGTTCCACTACACTTCCTTCATACTTCACCTGTGGCTGATACTTTATAGGTAATTTCATAGTGAGTAGATATCTGCTATCATGTGGCAATAGAATTCTATTGTTAATATCGAACACGCCATTCTCTAAATTAAGTAGATTAATGTCACTATCAAAATCATCTCTATCCTTCCTAAACTTATCATCGTATCGAATACAGTCAACGAGTTCATCCAATAGATATTTAGAAACTAATGGATTAATACTTCTAACAGTTCGCCTTATGAAGTCCTCACCATTGTTCAAATAGCATCTATTGTTGTATAGGTAAAATGATTTGGGTCTCGGATAACCATCCGATGGGTTCAATACATACAATTTGTGTTTACCATCTAACATTTCCTTCAATATCCGTAGATAATCACCTTTGGATAAATCACTATCTCCACTCATATGTAGCTCAATACGGCAAACATCGTAAGAAAAATTACTATGGCTGTCGCTAATCCAAATAAACATTTATCTAAAAATGTATCATGTCTAATCACTATCATCAATATTCCCCACCTTTGGGGTATCTTCAATGATATGCAATTTTCCAAGTGTGTATTTCTGATAGATAAGTTCTAGACCTTCAATATCAGTACACGCTTGTTTTAGTGCTCGAATCTCCTCAAAACTGCCTTTTACTACAATTCCGAACACTACTTCCTCTTCAAGAAAATCAGATTCATTCATTTATACCAAATCCCTTCTTTAAAACTACATAAAAAACATAAGTTATACATCAAAAACACATTATCTATCTCTGTACAGCATCTTTCCCTTGTGCGTTAGAGGTATCTCCTGTTGCTCTTCAACCTTTCTTTCTAACTCATCTACCAATGTGTGTAATGCATTGAGTTGCGCATCCTTCGACTTGATTGTTCTTACTAGGTCATTGTACTCCTCATGTTGAGTGGGTCTTGCTTTCTTAATGAAGGAACTAAAACATCTAGAACCTATTGAGACCCATTCATCTTTATTCTTTAACATCTACTACTACCTCTCAACATAGAGAATACGTCTTCCTTGTTTATCCACTTCTCTAATAAGTCGTTTGCCAGATAACCTACTATCCGATTTCTTTCTACTTTCACTTGTAGATGTATCTATGACCTGTCTTGTCGCACCATCTGGTGTATTTCTCCATTCTTCTACTCGTTTCTCTCTTGGTGAATACTTCAAAGAAATTGTGATATCATCTAAGTTTGTATCACCTGGCAATTCCTCAAGGAAATTACTTAGCAACTTACTATTTTCTAACTTTTGAGAAATCAATCTCTCTAGAGTGACACGCTGAACTGTTTTACTTTTATTCATACTGCTCCTAATTAAAATCTATATAACATCTATTGTATAGCGAGTAGGAGAACATTTCTGCTCTCCTAATCAAAAGTACATACTTTAAAACATTAACACCAAAGATACACTAGTCTATTTTTGTCTTTGAATCAACAGAACACCGTTTTCATTTTGGGATTTGAAGAGAGAGTTGTTGTCCTATATAGGTGTGAAACCTAAGCTAACCAAGGTCTCAAATTTGGTTTGAAATATTTTTTTTTCTCTCCTCAATAACGTAAGTAGTTACTACTTTTGTATCTCTCGGAGAAAAAGGTATTTGAAACACATGAATATTGGTCTTTTCAAAACGTGAGTGTTTAGTTAAAAGCTTACGCTAAAACTAAACCCTCTAACCAGGATAAAATTTTTCTGCACTCCCGCCTGCTCTGGCTCTATTACAACCAATTTTCTCGTCATTCCTCGCTTTACGTTTCACCTAGTGAAACGAGGCGAAACCTAAAAGCTCCAGAATAACTCGAAAATAGGTTGTAAACCCTAGAATACTATTAATTTTATTTTCATTGTGCGAAAATAATAAATATAAGCGTGCGTAGAGAGAATTATGGGAGTGGAAAAATAATTTTGTATGTTGGTCAAATGTAAATTTTAATGAAAGAAGAAAGAGGAATTTGAAGAATGGGAAAAGTAAAGAAGAATAGAAAAGATGTAAAGGCAACAACTGGCAATGGTAGAATTATTATTGGGAAGAATGGTCGAATGGAGCCAACTTCCGCAAAGGCGAGTTGGTCGCCTTGGAAGATTGCTCGTGATGGAACTTTAGATGATATAGAAGCATTGATAGCAATATATAACGACAAGAAGAAGGAGGCAGGTTTATCTCCAAGTGAGCAAAGAGCATTACGAAGAGATATTCAAATTCTAATAGATGCTAAAAATATTTTAAA
>Ga0255364_10174_pt1 | contig 15664 bp, 10 predicted proteins | sample ANMaggSSYBR01G12_FD_182087 | JGI IMG/M metagenome (GOLD analysis project Ga0255364, IMG submission 182087) | Sediment cell enrichment communities from methane seep in Santa Monica Basin, California, United Staets - ANME aggregate JGI... | ecosystem: Environmental > Aquatic > Marine > Cold seeps >...
TTCGATATTTCCCCTCAAGCTGCTGAACTTTTCGCGATTGAAATGAAAGAGGTCATCAAGGGGGAGATAGAAATTGTAAATGATCCCAGGGATGCGGTTGTTGGTTTGGACCTTGTGGTTACCAGCGGACCAATATTAAAGAACCCTGATCCTGTGGTCGAGGCAGGTTGGTTATCCGAGGGTTCTTTTGCCAGCCTGGTGGATTTTGATTCCTACTTCAAAGCCGATGCTCTCAGAGAGGCGGATAAACTGGCAACCGATGACAAGAACCAGATGCTTAGTTATCGAGAACACGGTTATTTCAAAGACACACCACAACCATATGCCGACCTGGGAGAGATTGCTGCCGGCAAGAAACCAGGTAGAGAGAATTCCAGCGAGCGTACAATCTGCATCAATCTCGGTCTGGCGCTGGCAGACATGGCAACCGCCATCGTGATCTATAAAAAAGCCAGAGAAAAAGGATTGGGCATTCAACTTCCTTTATGATTTATTGACCATGTCCCCTTCCCGCTGACCCTCACTAACCCTAAACACTAAGCAAAATCACTTGGCGTGACCGCCAGACGGCATTTATTTGAATGGATGAATATTATGCATAAATGGCCCCTCTCGTTATTCATTATTCTCGGAACATAAAATCCCGGTCCTTCTTAAATCATAAGGAATATCAAACCATTCCTGGAAAGCAGGATCAGCGGGTTCGCACAAATCGGTGTTCTCCAAGTGCAAGGATCTGAGATTCAATTTAATCAGGTTTAATGGTAAAGCACCTTCAAATAAATTTTCATTAAGGCCTAGCTGCCGCAAGTTGGGTAAATTCCCCAGTTCCTCTGGTAAAGTTCCAGAAAAGTTATTGTAGCTAATATCCAGTGAATTTAAGTTCTGAAGTTGGCCAATTTCTGGTGGTAGGCTGCCGCTTAGATACTGATTGCCGTACAGCACGATAGCTTCTAAATTTGTGAGTGTGAAAATCTCGGCGGGAATGGACCCACTCAATTGATTTCCCGGTAAAAGAAGATACTCAAGATTTAGCATCTTCCCTATCTCTGGAGGTATTGAACCACGAATGAGACAATTATGAATTTCCAGCATAACCAACTTTGTAAGGTACCCCAATTCAGCAGGTAATGTTCCACTTATCGAGCAGCTCCCTTCATCTCGTACTCCCAGAACAAGATATTCCAAATTAATCAAGTTGCCAATTTCGACGGGCAAAGAACCATGCAAATGAACATTCCCTACGAGGTTTAATGATGTGAGATTAATCAGGCTGCCAATTTCGGGAGGGAATAGCCCGCTTAGTAAATTGTTTCGCAAATCCAACACTTTGAGCGTGGACAGTGATCCAATCTCCGCAGGTATGAAACCATCAAGATTATTTCCGGGCAAACTAAGTTCAACCAGGTTATTGTCAGAACAGGTAATCCCGTACCACTCACAGGGTGATGTGTCAGTTAACCAGCCGTCGTTTCGATTCCAATTTTCTCCGCCTGTTGCCTCGTATAATGCTATCAAAGCTTCAGGCCCATTTTTTTCCTGAGCACCCATTTGAATGGCAGCGTCCTCTCCCTGAATAGCTTCTACGGGGCTTGTATTGCCAGTATTTTCAACGATAGTTGAAAGTGCTCCCTGATTATCCTTTAACCATTGAGTATAGATAAACCCAGCCAAAACCATTAAAGACCCAAACGCAAAACCCATTACCCAGCGTCTGGGTTGTCGCCTTGGTTTTAATCTGGGTTCAACGATATTTAGTGAAGCTTCCTCTCCCTCGATAATGTTGGATGGCTTTTTCCCTGGACCCTCAGCGAACTCCCATTGTTTGATCTGCTCAAATAAAGAAATTGTTTCGGGGGTTGGAGAAACTCCCAATTCACTTTCCAGTATTTGCACACAGGCATGGTATTGCTTGAGCGCAGCACTTCTTTTTCCACAGGCTGCCAGCAAGCGCATCAAAACTCGCTGGCTTCTCTCACTCCAGGGTTCAAGAGCTACCAACCGGTCAGCTAATTCACACGCTTTTTGAATATTTTCCTTCCCCTCATGATAGGAGATCAGGCAGCGTATTGCCTCTGCCACCATTCGTTTGTACTTTTCTCGTTTGATTATCGCCCATTCATCAAAAGCCTGGCAGTCTGGCAGACAAAACCCAGACAGGAAATCGTCCTGGTAGATTTCAACTGCCTTTTCCAGCAATTTGGCGCAGGGTTCACAGGTATCAGCGGATCGATGGGAGTGCAAAGCTACAATTGAGGTTAAATTTTCAAATTCAAGTACATCTACCTCATAGGGGCTGCCGGCATTAAAGTATACTTCCTGGTTGTTGGCAAGCAAGTACGGCTCTTGAGAATCCCGATCATCAAGGGCTTTCTTTATTGTAGCGAGGGCTTGCTTGAGGCTGTTCCTGCCAAAACCTTCCGGTTTTTCAGGCCAAAACATCTCCGCTAGAGCATCTCTTCGATGTGATATATCTGATTCAACGGCGACGAAAAACAAAAGGGCGCGTGCTTTTTCTGAACGAAGAGTCCCAACCAAATGCCCATCCAGGCAAATTTCGGTTTCTCCCAACAATGAAAGACCTAATTTCATCCGGTCCCTCCGACCCCCATTACCAGGTTACAAACACATCCGAATATTACCATCATAGCATAACGTGCCTCGTGAAAGGAAGAGGCTGGAGCCCATTTACATTCGATTTACAGTTCATTTACGGGTGATTTACGGGTATTTGCTACATTGAGGTTAATCCAAACATGAAAAATCAAAAACCTGATTATCGATCCTTCATGCTCAGGATCTGGATCGAGCAAACCAATGGTGAAAAATGGCGCTTTTCCCTGGAAGATACGCGCACAGGAAAACGCAAAAGTTTCGCCAGTATTAATCAGCTCAAGGCATATCTGGAGGAGATTACAAGTGAGGCACAAAATTTCTCAAAAGACACAAATGAACCAAAAAATCATTCGGGGAGTAGAAAAAGAGCTGCCAATGATTTCTATTGAGAAAACCAGGATTGGATTAGTAATATTATTCATCAACAACGATCATTGTAAATGATATCGATTGACAAATAAGGAGGTAATAGAAACAAAACTTAGCTAAAACCAGTCAACTGATGAGGAGGAAACCATGTTTCGCAAAACCCTAAACATATCTATCGTATTAGTTCTGTTATTTGCCAGTTTGGTGCCCGCCCAGCCTGCCCTGGCCCAGGAATCGCATCCAAGCATAGTCGCGAACGTTACAGGGGATTGGGTGGAGGTATGGGGATTAGGTCCCGATGACCTGACCGCTCGCTTGGAAGTTATTCGAGGTGAAGGTTCCGATATTGTCTGTTCCCAGGATTATTCCCCTGTAAGTGGAAATCCCTGGCTGGACTGCCCTGACTCAGGGATACAAGCTGAAGACCTGATCTTGCTGATTGTGAATGAAATCGAGGTTAAAAGCCACATAGTCCTTGATTTTACTCTGGATGAATTCGATCCCGCTGAAGGTTATTTTGCAGGAATAGGTCCCTCAGGTAAATCTGTCTGGGTAAGTGTTTGCAACCCTGATCTCCCATGTTTTGATGGTATGGAAATAGTCAATACAGAAGGATTTTGGGAAGTTAGCTTTGGCCCCGATACTGTCTCCCCAGACGCTGGATTTTGGGCGACTATTTGGGAAGAAGATGGCGATTCAACCCAGGCAGCTTTTATCCCACCACCAACAATTGAAGTAAACCACACCACTAATTGGCTGTCCGCCTCAGGTTTTCAGCCTGATGAATCCACTGCTGATCTGGAGGTTTATGCACCTGGAGAGGCTTTTCCCAAATGTTCTGCGGATTATGTACTCGAGGGTGTTTTTAGTGTTGAATTGAATTGCTGGACAACCAATGTCCAACCAGGAGATCAAATTATTCTCAAAGTAGATGGACAGGAGGTAAATGATCTCATAGTTAAACCTATAACTATCACTGAGTATGACCCGAACATTGGAATCATTCGCGGAACGGCTCCAGTGAGTGCATATGTACAGGCTGACATTTGCAATGCCGAAGGTTTCTGTTACTCGGGAGAGGCTACAAAGTTGGGAGATGGAAACTGGGAAATGAGTTTTGACCCTCTGCCATTTAATTATGTAGGCTGGGTGGGGGCCCATGTCATTGAAAGTGACGGCGATCACAGCATTGCTGAATACATCCACCGGGTTACTGATGTTAATGTTACCGGGGATTGGGTGTCTGCCTGGGGATTTGGGCCTGATGATCTGTTTGCCAGTCTGGTGGTAAATAGGGGAGAGGGGTCCGATCCGATTTGTGGAGGAGATTTTGATCTATCTGAAGGAGATCCCTGGCTGGAATGCTGGCAGCAGGGAGTGGATATCTTCCCTGAGGATGAAGTGCTTCTCTTTGTGGACGGAGTTGGAATCAAAGATCATACAGTCATAGATTTGACCCTGGATGTGGTTATTCTGGAAGAAGGGCATTTTGCAGGAACAGCACCGGAGTATTCAACGGTCCAGGTAAATGTCTGTAATTCAGAGGAGGATTGTTATAGTGGGGAATATCCGCTGGGTGAAAATGAAGAAACCTGGCAAATCAGCTTTGGTCAAAATCTTTTATCACCGGATGCTTGGTATGGGGTCTATATCAGTGATGTGGATGGTGATTCGACTTATGCTGATTATGTGCCACCTCCTGTTTTGGATGTCAATGTCAGCGGAGATTGGGTGTCTGCCTGGGGATTTGGACCCGATGATCAATCAGCCAGGCTGGAGATTTATGAGCAGGGAGATCCTTACCTGAAGTGTGCGGGCGACTTTGACTTATCAGAAGGCGACCCATGGCTGGATTGCTGGGAAGCAACAATATTGCCCGGTGATCTGGTTGTTTTAAAAGTGGATGGCGAACCAGTAAAGGATCATATTGTCTTTGACTTAACTCTGGATATTGTAGATATCGAGGGCGGTTATTTCGAAGGAACTGCTCCAGAGTGGTCAACCGTCCGGGTTGATGTTTGTAACCCGCCTTTTGAGGAGTGTTCCAGTTTGGAATACGACACGGAAGACAGCACAGTCTGGGTTATTTCTTTTGGTTCTGGAGCGGTTGATCCCGATGCCTGGTTTGGGGCTTTCATGATGGATGATGACGGCGACCAGACCATGGCTGAGTTGTTTATACCTGAACCACCTCCGTTCCCAGCTTTTACTGTTCAACCGGATCATGGTTGGGTCTGCAGCGGGAACTGGCCGATTGATGTGCCGGTAACGTTAACAATTGCTGATGATGAAGGCCCTTTAGCGGAAATCATCCACCAGGACACAAAAAATACTGTCCCGGCCGGGTGGGATCCAAATGTGGGTGAAATCTGTTTTGAACTGTATTCAATGGCTGATCAGATCCTGCCTGGTATGTATGTCAGCCTGACTGATGGTGTTATCACCAAAGATACCTGGATCCTAGAACTGGGATTTGACGGGATCGACCCTGATACCTTGATAGCATCTGGTCTTGGACCTGAAGGTGGAACCGGGCACGTATATCTTGAGATGGAAGATTCCTCCTGGTTCAACCGTGGAGTAATCATCCCGCCATCCGGGATCTGGACTGCTGATTTCAGCGGAGAGCCCCTGGATCTTGGTAGTCTTGTAGAGGCCCATATTGTGATCTGGGATGAGGATGGGGATGAGACTATGGCTAATTTGTTTGACCCTCCCCCTCCTCAATCCTCCATTATGGCCTATCCGGAGTTCGATACCATTGACGGCACCGGCTTCCCCCTTGGAGAAATGGTCACCCTGGTTATCGATGATGATCTTAATCCTGATAATGGCAACCTCTATTTCGATACAGGAGTTGTTATAGAGGCGCCCTGGTCCCCGGATGAATCCTGGGTTAGTTTTTACGTTGGAGAAACATTTGATCTCCAACCTGGTCACTATGTCATCCTATTCTTTGAGGATATCTTCCAGGTACATCAGGTCACTAACCTGACTATCACAAATATTGACCTGGATTCGAAGGAAATAACAGGAACCGCCGAACCTTTCAGCGGCCTGTTTGTAATGGTCAATTGGGCTGAGGAAACTTTTGTTTTCACCTCTGCTGACGATAATGGCAACTGGCTGGTTGACTATACTGGAATTGCAGCATTATCTCATGGCGACCTGGTAATCGCGGGTCAACCTGATAGTGAAAACAATACAACCCTTGTGAACCGAATAATAGTAACTCCTGGAGGATTGATTGATGAAATCATCAATCTGCCAGAGGAAGAGCTGGCGCCAGAGATAAAAAACAGCATCATCAAGAAAATCGAAAACGCACACAGTTCTTTCCTGAAAGGAAATACTAATGCCGCCATCGCCAAGCTGGAAGCCTTACTCAACCAGATAGAAGCTCTTCGCGGAAATAAGATTTCTGAGGAGACAGCTGACCACCTTAATCATCTGGTGTGGATCATGATTCGCTCATTTGAATAAAGTGGCTTTCAAAAAAGTTTTACTCTTTAGTTAAACATAGTCTGCTAGTTTAGGGCTGTCAAAAGGAGCAGCCCTAAACTAAAGTTTTCTCAAATTTCAACAAGCTGTTCAATGATTTTTGCAACAAAACAGGATGAAAAACCTTGCAAACAAGAGATTTTCGTAAACGGGTAATTTCTTACTACAATACCTTCGCCACGATTTATGACCTTGGGGAATTCTTCCGCAAAGGCACCAGGGAAGCAATGGTTCAGGCGAGTGGATGCAAAACTGGTGATCACGTGTTGGACATTTGCACTGGAACAGGAGAACTCGCCCTGGCTTTTGCAAGGCAGGGTATCCACACAGTGGCCGTTGATCTAGTTCGGGATATGCTAAAAATCGGCGAACAAAAATCATCTTATAATAATCTGGATTTTCTTGAAACCGATGCAATCCGCTTACCCTTTCCAAACAAATCCTTTAATGTGGTAGCTGTGTCTTTAGCTCTTCACCATATGCCTGAAATTGTGCAAATTGAGGTAATGAAGGAAATGACCCGTCTTGCCAGTCAAATGGTGATTATGTTGGAGTGGCAAACACCAGCCAATCCACACTGGCAAACACTCAAGGGTTTCCTCATCCAACTGGTGGATATATCAGAACATGTTCAGTCGTGGATGCATCAGGACCTTACTTCCACTTGCAGGTCTGCCGGTCTCTTGGTAGAAGGGGAAGAAGAATTAACGCTGGGTTTTCATCGCCTTACAGTATGTCGTCCTATCTAATTTAAAAATTTGAGATTTAACCACCAATCGCTCAAATACTCCCTAAACCATACTTCGATTAAAGGCGCTATTGTATTCTACAAGGAAACATAGCGCCTAAGCTCTTGTCGTGCAGTTGAAATAGATTTAACATTGTGATGCTTCTTTTCAAGATTTTGCGTTATTTGAATACTTTGAAAGTTTTATTGGCGGAAGATAAATTGTTGATAAAATAAAATCTTATATGAGAGGAATTAATATGGATAAAAAAATTTAACATCTCCTACGTTGAGAAGCCTGAAGAATCTGCCTGGGGGATCATTGGACGAGGCGTTGGTGATTACAACAAAGAACAAGCAGGTGATAATAAGTTTACCCGCCTATGTTTCGTTCTTCAGGCGCCTGACCAAGAAATTGTCGGAGGGGTGCTCGGCGAAATTTATTGGGATTGGCTTTATATCGATCTCTTATGGGTCAGAGATGATCTCCGCGGCAGCGGTCACGGTCATCGCCTTTTGACGCATGCTGAGGATGAAGCCCGTCAGCGAGGTGCAAAGAATGCATATTTGGACACATTCAGTTTTCAATCGCCTGGTTTCTATAAACAACATGGCTATCAGGTTTTTGGCGAACTGCAGGATTTTCCTCCCGGGAATCAGCGCTACTTTTTTACAAAAGAACTTTAGAAAAATTTTGGCTTAATTTACACTTCTGAAAAACAAATAACAGGCTAACAGTGGATATAAACTGTTAGCCTGTTTAATAAAAAATGTAATTAAGAAAAACGGGGAAGACCCCTGGTTCCAGATGACCTTGTTTTATGCGAACCCGGTATCATGCCACCTGGCGGCCCGGAATTGGAGGTCCACCAGCATAGGCGGATGTCACAGACATGAATCCCACTGGTGCGCCTAATAATTTCCGACTCTCCAGCCAGCGGCCTTTAGCCTGGAAAGAGACTGCATCAAAAGTAAGCAGCGAAGCTGCGACGGGGGAACCAGAATCCACCAATTCCAGCATGTCCCCAAACATTCCCGGAGCGCAAACAAACGTACTCTCCCCTGAGGGTTGAAGGGAGAGGGCTGGAATCACCAGCGGATATTCATCACTATCCAGGAAGGTCAGGATCCGCACAGCCATCAGCAAACTGAAATTCTTTCGAACCACAGGAGGCAAAACCACTGCCTCACTTGAACTCCCTTTCTTTTTAGAAGGTGAACAAGCACGGGCCAGCAGGTAGTCAGCCAACACTCGTGGTTTTGAGATCTGAAAATGGCGGATAACTTTCCGGACCTGAATGACGCCCGCGTTACGAATGCCCGTATAAGCGTTGTAGCGCAGCAGGTCAGAGTTGTTGAGATAGTCCGCGTAAGGACCGGTCTGCTGCCACTCCCCAAAATCCCCCTGCAGAATCCAACCTTCCAGATCAGGGGTGATGACCATTACCCCCACTTTCGGGTTTTGATTCAGGTTGTCTACCGATTTTCGCAGTAAGAAATTACCGAAGATCAAACGATTCTCCACATCGCCTGCCGAGGTCAACGATGTGCAGGGCACAATATTGGGAATACCGTCACTTGAGCAAGTGGCAAGGAATTTGGGAGTCATCTCTCCGGCGAGAGCTTCCATCAATCCAGGATAGTTATCAATTAAGTGTGTGTTCATTGCTTGCACCTCGATTCATACTTCTTTCTAAAAGGAGCATCCTTCCCAGGGAGAAACAAAGCCAAGGGCGTCTTATATTTTTCACTTTTATTAGGCATCTTCCATCCGGGTTGCTCCTGACCAAACCGCTGCGGGAACTCGCTGATGAGCAACGTCGTAGAACCCTTCCATCTCAACGCGGGTCAGGAGGGGAACTCCCTCCAGGGCATAGGAGCGGTCCAGGCGGTGATACTTGGGCTGACCCAGATTGGTATATGCCAGCAAGTCCCAACGCTCGACGTTTGGTAAATCGGCAGCGATAAAATCTCCCAGGGCAGCGATATTGGCCTTATCAGCAGTGTAGCCTGGGACAACAGGCGTCCGAATCCACATCGGTATCCCGGCAGCAGCTATACGGCGAGCGTTTTCCAGGATGAGGTCATTTGCTACACCTGTGCTCTCTTGATGGCATCCCGGATCAAAAATTTTCAAATCATAAAGGATTAAATCAACCAGCGGCAAGACCCGTTCGTATCTCTCCCATCCAACCGTGCCGCAGGTATCCAGGGTCAGATGAATCCCGGCTTCACGGCACAAGCTGGCTATTGCCAGCACGAAGTCGTCCTGGACCATCGGTTCGCCGCCGGAAAGAGTCACCCCACCGCCGGACGTATCGTAAAAGACAGAATCCTTTTGCAGCTCGGCTAATAATTCCTCCGGAGTCCATTCGCAGCCGATGATCTCCAGCGCGCTGGATGGACAGGCACTAACGCAATCGCCACAGGCAGTGCACCGCTGGCGGTCAATGACCATCCCCTGCGAAACCAGTTCCAGCGCATCTTCTGAGCAGGCGCCGAGACAGTCGCGGCTGCCTATGCAGCGCACGTCATACCACACCAACTCCGGGTGAGGAAAAATTCCCTCCGGGTTATGACACCAGGCACAACTCAGCGGACAGCCCTTAAAAAAGACAGTGGTACGAATGCCGGGGCCGTCCTCAATACTGAAGCGCTGGATGTTGGAGATGAGGCCAGTTAGTCCCATAATTGAACTTCTCTCAAATAACTTGTTCGTGCTGAAACCTTAGGAAACAAAATACGCCTTACACCTGGTTACAACACATGACTCCCCCGGGCAATAATTTCATCCTGAATCTCCTTGCCCAGCGTGACAAAATAGGCGTTGTAGCCAGTGACGCGCACTAATAAATTGCTGTAAGCGGCTGGATCCTTTTGAGCTGCTTGCAGTGTCTCCGGGCTGACAACGTTGACCTGCAAACAAGTCCCGCCAACTTGATTATAGGCACGCAGCAAAGCTCCCAGTTTGCTTCTGTTCTCCTGGCTTTGCAGCAAGCTAGGAGAGAAACTCATCGTATGGGAAGATCCATTGGGGACGGTTTCCATCCCTAATTTGCCCACGCTCTTGACCACCGCAGTAGGACCCAAACGGTCAACACCGTTGACCGGGCAGACACCGTTGCTTAAATATTGTCCGCGTTTGCGTCCATCTGGTGTGGCGGCAGTAGTTGGGGCATAAGCTATCCAGTAATTCCAGGAGAGATATCCTCCCCGATAGCGTTTACCTGTCTCGGGGGTGACATGTTCGAACGCTTCCTTTGTCCAGAATTGGCTGATCTGGCGAGCAATTTCGTCGGCTTCAGGGTCGTCATTGCCATATTTTGGGGCTTTGTTTATCAGCGTCCGCCGTAAAGATTCGTATCCCTCAAAGTTATTATCCAATGCACCCAGCAGTTGGTCCATCTCTACAGAACCTTCGTCATAGACCAACTTCTTGATTGCGGTTAAACTGTCGGCCGCTGTCGCCAGGGCTATGCCTTCAATGGTGATGAAATTGTAAAGCGCCCCTCCAGCAGTGATGTCTTTTCCGTTTTCCAAACATCCTTCAACCAACGCGCTAACATAAGGTGTCGGACCAAAGCGTGCCCGGCCCGCGTCAGCAATGTTGTTGGCAGTGATGAGCAATTCCATAATGGTTTTGAGCTGCGTTTTGAAAGCCGTGAAAAACTGGCCGAAAGTATTGAATGTGCGCGGGTCGCCGGTGCGGGGTCCAACCTGCTCGCCGCTTTCCGCATTACAACCGTCGTGCAAGGTTAGCTCTACCGCCTTGGCGATATTCAGGTTTATGTCCACCGTGCCGGAGCGATCGCAGCCTTGCAGGGTATTCTCCAGGCAGCCGACGGGGGCGTAATCCCATAACTTGTCCTCAGGCAAACCCTGCCAGCGCAGGCCAGCGATAGAGTTTTCATCAAAGTTAAGCAGGAAGGGACTGCCCTGGGTTTCTGCGACCATCTCTACCAGACGGTCGAGCAGCCGATCAGGAGTTCCCTCGTGTACTCGCACATTTGGTTTAGGCTCCAATAGGTTCATTTCCTGGATGACATCCAGCATCAGGTAAGTCAAATCGTTGCTGGCATCCTCTCCATTTTCGTCCATTCCACCCAGAGTGACAAGCTGACCAAAGGAGGCATTAATGCCCTGGTTGGTGCCAACCCAACCCTGGAAGTCATAAACATAATTGTGCTTAATCCACAAACAGTGCAGCCACTCTTTCGCTTGTTCAGGAGTCAGGCGTTCAGCCTCGATATCAGCCTGGAAATAAGGTTGGAGGTATTGATCCACGCGGCCGGGAGAGACACCGGGGCCGGGGTAACTCTCAGCTACCAGCAGCAGCATATGGGTAAACCAGAAAGATTGCAGCGCTTCAGGGAAGGTCTGGGCTGGTTCCCAGGGGACCCTGCTGCAAATCTCGGCAATATCGGTGAGCTCGGCTTGGCGGGCAGGGTTAGTTTCTCGAGCAGCCAACTGCTCGGCCAGAGCAGCATAACGGGCAGCGAACACCCGTACACCATCAGCACAAATGGATACAGCGCGGGCCAAATCCCGCTGTTGAGCTGTCGACGAAGGGTCGTTAACGATTTCATCGGCTTCGGCCTGGATAGTTCGCCAGCCGAAGCGCAATATACGAGGATAATCAGGGATGAGATGACCGGGGATGGCTCCGCAATTCCCCACTCCCAAACCGTTCAGTCGTTTAACCTTGGATAAAAAACTTTTCTCCCTGCGGTTAAACTGACGGGCTTCCCGGCGGGTCAAAGAACGGGAGAAAGCAGTCGAAAAATGAGACCCGACAACGAGTTCTCCTTCCAATATTTGCACAGGTAAATATTCTTTTATCACCTGTTGGAAAAATAAAGCTCTCCGCACCACCAACGGCTGATCCCAGAAACCGGTTGGAAGTTCTACCTGGGTGGCGTCAGCCAGCAGGTAAGCCTTTGCGCCATCGAAAAACATCATCATTTCGGGAGCGCCAGTCCAGTTCCAGGGAGCGTAAACCTGATCCCAGTCAGTACCGGTGGAAAAAGCACGCACCTCGTTGGTATAGTCCCGGGTATAAAAGTTCCAGAACTTTTCACGCAGCTGCCGGACCCGGGGGCTGAGGGTCTCAGCTGGAGACCAGACGGAAGAGGGAGTGGTGATTTGACAGGTAGTAGAGGACATACTTATCTCCTCGAACTAATATTGATTAACTTGTGATCGCAAATAATTTAGGCTTTCCGGGAAATACCTGGACAGGGAAAACCGGTAATCTTTCTGGAATACCTATTCAGTATAAGCCATTCCAGCGAATGTTGGCTTAAGAGCAGGATAGAATTGGCGGTAGCGGTCAAGGCGTCGCAGCGGGCCAAGAACCGGTTTGAGAGTAAGAGAAGGTTTGTATTACTCCTGCTCCAAAGCAGAATCACAAACACTCGATTCTACCGACCACTGTTGTCTTGTATCATCAATAGTTTAAGGAGGAAATGTCATTCTCTTCAAATAAATCCAGTGAACCTTTTGTCATTATACACCAACACCAAACCGCAGCTGACGTCCGAAATTCCTGCGACGGGAGGGTAATTTATGGACTCTGGCATAAGCTGGAAGGCATGAAAAGGTCAAACATGTTCTATATTCTATTCATGCCAATGAGGTTATTGATAATTCCAAAACATCAATAAAGAGTGACAATCTACTTACTTATGCTTTTTGGGGGTAAAGGAGTGTGATTGGATGGTAATTACATGTATAATTATGCAGTGTCATTACCCAAAATCATAACGGATCGAATTTTTGATCATAGATCACTTGAAACAAAGGAGCCTTGTTGTGAGCATAATTGAAGTCAACAATCTAACCAAGTACTACGGAAAAGCGAGGGGGATTGTCGATGTATCCTTTAATGTGGAAGAGGGAGAAATCTTTGGTTTCATCGGCCCTAACGGGGCTGGAAAATCAACCACCATCCGCTTGTTTTGTTCTTTGATCTATCCCAGCAGCGGAGAAGCAAAAATCTTCGGCAAGGACGCTATCAAGCATGGACCTGAGATAAGGCAAGATATTGGATATTTGCCCTCCGAAGTGTTTTATTACGAGGGTATGAAAGTCCTTGAGCTTTTAAAATACTCGGCAAGTTTTTACAAAAAAGACTGCACTGAGCGGATTTATGAGCTGTCAGATCTGATGGAGCTTGATTTGAAGCGAAGGATTGATGATCTATCTTATGGCAACAAGAAAAAGGTAGGCATTGTCCAGGGCCTTTTGCATGAGCCGAAGCTTCTGTTTTTGGATGAGCCGACCAGCGGTCTGGATCCCCTCATGCAGCAAAAATTTTTCAACTTGATTAAAGAGGAAAATAAACGCGGCGCGACAGTCTTCTTCTCCTCCCACATCCTTGGTGTTGTACAGAAAATGTGCAGCCGGGTCGCCATCATCAAGGAAGGCAGCATCGTGGATATTCAAGACATACAAACGCTGCAGCGTGAAAATTATAAAAAGATCCACGTGGTGGCGGAGGGGATAGACGAGAAGGTGTTTGATATCCCTGGCGTGATTAAGCTGGAGAAGGAAAACGGCGCTGTCAATTTCTTCTATAAAGGCGATATCAACTTGATAACCAAATTGATCAGTGAAAAGAAAATTTCTGATGTGACCATCGAGGCGCCCACCCTGGAAGAAATCTTCATTCATTACTACGAGTAGGGGTAAATCATGAATATATTTAAACATGAGTTTAAATCATATCTGAAATCTGTAGGCATCTGGTCAGTGTCCATTTTCCTGATTATCCTGATCTACCTGTCTGTTTTTTCCAGTATATCTACAGATATCGAAACGTTAAATGAAATGATGGCGAGCTTCCCAGAGGAGTTATTAATTGCCTTTGGTATGACTGAGATGGACTTATCATCGATCCTTGGCATGTACGGGTTGGTTTTCCTGTTTTGCCAGATCTGCCTGGCAATCCAGGCCTCCAACTATGGCTTTTCCCTGGTCTCGATTGAGGAGAGAGAGTTAACAGCGGATTTTTTACTGGCTAAACCGGTCAGACGGGGAGAAATCCTTACTGCCAAGCTACTGGCTGCGATTGCTAGTTTAACCATAACAAATCTTATGGTTTGGGTTAGCAGCTTCCTGGTAATCGGCATGTTAAATGATGGACTGCCCTCTGAAACCAAACCGCTGATAATGCTTTTGCTTAGCATTGTGTTATTTCAAATGTTTTTCCTGGCAGTAGGGATGTTGATTTCCCTATTGATGAAACGCGTCCGAAGTGTGACCCCTCTCTCAATGGCATTGGCTTTTGGGATGTATGTTCTCAGTGCTTTTGGCGGCATGCTGGGAGATGATACCCTTGAGGTTATTTCTCCCTTTAAACATTTTGAACCCAATTACATTATCAAGAATGCGGCTTATGACACACCCCTGGTCCTGATCAGCGTGGTCACCATCCTGATTGCGATTCCAGCCAGCTACCTGCTGTATTCAAAACGCAACATCCACACAGCGGTATAGGGCTTGAAAGGAGTTTAAACAATGAGAATTTATTTGCGGGAACTGAAAGCAAATTACAAATCCCTCTTGATTTATTGTGGAATCAGCCTCTTTTTCTTGACGGTTGGATTTGCCAAGTTTTCAGCTTATGCGGAAAACCCGGAATTATTAGCCATCATGGACAGCATGCCCCAGGCTATGCTGGATGCCTTCAGCATGAACGCTTTTAACCTGACAACTGTAACAGGATTTTTCGGGGTGATGTATGTCTTCATTGGGTTAATCTTATCCATCGCCGCGGCGATGTGGGGGAGCGACATCATTTCCAAGGAAGAACGGGATAAAACTGTTGAGTTTTCTTTGACCTTGCCGGTGAAACGGAGCACTCTGATTACAGCCAAAACCGCGGCTGTTTTAACCAATTGTATTGTTCTGGCTCTAGTAACCTGGGGCTTGGTGCTGGTTAATACAGCCCGCTATAACCCCGACGCAGAATTTTATAATTTTGTTTCCCTGGGTATGCTGTCCCTGTTTATCATGCAGATGATTTTTCTCTCTATAGGTATTTTCCTGGGAAGTGCTATGAAAAAGCACAAAAACTCCGGATCTGTCGCAGTTTCCATACTACTGGGCACGTATTTCATCTCCGTTATCGCTGGGTTAAATGAAGACTTCGAGTTCTTGAAGTACTTTACTCCGTTTAAATATTTCGATCCTGCCACCCTGCTGCATGAGTCAAAAATCGACCTTCCCTTTGTCTGGTTATCCCTCGGGATCATTGCGGTGAGCATGGTTGGCGCCTATCTAACCTACTCAAAGAGAGATTTATACATTTAGCGAAACCAGTACGGGATGCCCCTACACTCCTCTGTTGGGATTCTGAGCAAAGCGATTTCCATACCACCAGACCCAGGTGCAAGAGAACTGGGAAATGAGAGAATTAATTCGGGTTCTTCCCTTCTCGCTAATATCCTG
>Ga0255364_10176_pt1 | contig 15613 bp, 11 predicted proteins | sample ANMaggSSYBR01G12_FD_182087 | JGI IMG/M metagenome (GOLD analysis project Ga0255364, IMG submission 182087) | Sediment cell enrichment communities from methane seep in Santa Monica Basin, California, United Staets - ANME aggregate JGI... | ecosystem: Environmental > Aquatic > Marine > Cold seeps >...
CGATTAAATTAATCTTTAATATCAGACGTCTTATTCACAATTTTAATTATTTAAAAAAAATCAGTATTATGAAAAATGTAAAAAAACTAACAAATCTTACTATGGTACTAGTATTTATTTTGCTAACAGGATTGGGTTTCTCAAATGTTTTTGGTCAGGAAAAAGAATCACCAACACTATATGCCGTAATGTTCTATGCTGATGGCTGTGTTGATAGCCAGTCGTTAGTACCTAAAGTTAAAGACTTACAAAGCGAACTGGAAGGTAATAAAAAAGTGAAATTTGTAAAATTCGATTTTTCTACAAATGAATCAATAGGAAAGACTCAGGCTCTTGCAGGCAAACTTGGGCTTAGCAATGTATTAGCTTCCAATCAGGGAACAGGCTTTTTAGTATTGGTAGATGCAAAAAGTAAAGAAGAAAAAGTTATTTTAATAAAACAGTCTTCGGATGAGATGCTTGCCATTATTATGGAGAACATTTAATATCCCGCGATTATTGTTTATCAGGCAACAGAATTTGAAGAAGATTGAATGAAAGCAGGAATACTGATAAGGTTCTTGCTTTCATTGTTTAATTATTTTAAAACATTTTTATTATGAAAACAAAAAGCAATAATAATTTTATTATAACAGTAATGATCGTACTGTTAGTATTCGTATCCATTACCGGATGTCAGAATAGCGATTCAAATTCATCAACATTAGAAGAAAAGCTGGATTCTGTTTTACATGAGCCAGGAAGCATGCTTAGCGATGATCAGTCATTCGCTAAAGCATTAGATATTACATCAGCGATTATAAATATCTCCGACTTGCACATCAAGGAAGATTCAGGAAATGGTGATGTTATATTACAAGATTCTTATACTATAGATGTAAGCAATAGGATTGTTTCTTTCGATCAGGTTGAAATGTTTCCCGGAACGTATAAAAAAGTTGATCTTACATTCCGTACCGGTGATAGTCCAACTCTTAACGGATACAGTATTATAATCACGGGCCACTATGTAACTGCCAACGGTAGAGCAATACCTTTTACATTAAAATCCGATTATACAAAACAAATTCAATTGCCACTTGAAAATAATGGAGTTACCGTAAATGAAAACAGTATGGTTTCAATTTCAATTGTATTTGATGCTAATGAATGGTTAAGTGTCGTGGATTTTGCTGATGCCCATATAACTAATGGAAAAATTGTTATTGACAATAAGAATAATGCATCTTTGCTTAATGTATTTGAGGCAAATTTACCGTCATATTAATGCTGAAAAATAATATCTAATTAAATAGTTCTCATAAAACAGATAGCTGAAATGTTATCTGTTTTTGTTTTTTCATATTATTAACTGACAATTTTTCCGAAATATAATAACGGCACACATATTGATATGTAGATTTGTCTATATAAAATAATTTAAATCACTTAAAAAAGAATAATGTTATGTTAATGACTAATTTAAAGCATGTTGAAAGTGTTGATGAACACAAAAAAATCATGGAAGAGAATGAAAATGTAATGATATGCTGTGGAAGAATGGGGCCAATGTGTTTACCGGTATACGACATTATGGAAGAACTTGAGGATAAATACAAAGATGTAAAATTTTATGATATGGATTTTGATATCCCTGATGCATATGTAATTAAAAATGCTCCTGAATGTGCGGGTTTTATGGGATTACCATTTACTATGTATTATAAAAATGGCAAAGTTGTAAAAGCAACAACAAGTATTCAGGATATGGATCAGGTTACTTCGATTCTTGATGAGTATTTTGAGAAATCTGAATATCAACACTCTAAAGTAGCCGATTAGGTTATGGAAGATATTTATGATGTAATAATATTGGGAGCAGGGCCTGCAGGATTATCTGCAGGCATTTATGTTTCAAGGGCAAAGTTAAAAACCCTTATATTAAATGAAGGAACCGTTGGTGGACAAGTAATCCTTACTCACGAAATAGCTAATTATCCGGGTGTTGAAACAACAAATGGATTTCAGTTAATAAACACCATGAAAAAACAAGCTAAAGAGTTTGGATGCACCATTAAAGCAAACTTAAATATTACCGGTATTAACTTGTTGAATAAGATTAAAGAAATTGAAGTTAATAGCAGTGATACATACAAAGCTAAAACTGTTATTTTGGCACTTGGTGGAAAACCTCGTACATTAAATATTCCTGGCGAAGAAAACTTTAAAGGGAGAGGAGTATCTTATTGTGCTACTTGCGATGGCGAATTTTTTACTGATAAAGAAGTCGTAGTTGTTGGCGGTGGTAATTCTGCTCTTGAAGAATCGGTTTCATTAGCCAAATATGTAAGTAAACTGACTGTAGTGCATCAGTTTGATCATTTTCAGGCATTACCTTATTATGTCGAAATGGCAAAGAATAATCCAAAAATTAATTTTATAATGAATTCAGAACTTCGTGAAATCGAAGGTGAAACATCAGTAAAGAAAGTGAAAATTGAAAACCTTTCTACCGGGCAAATATCTGAATTAAGTACTGATGGTGTATTTGTTTTTATAGGGTATTCTGCTAATATTGATAAAGTTAAAGATTTGATTGCTTTGAATTCAAGCGGGGAAATTGTAGTAGATAACAACATGAAAACAAATATTGAAGGTGTTTATGCTGCAGGAGATTGTATTGCGAAACGATACAGACAAGTTACAACGGCTGTTGCAGATGGTACTATTGCTGCTTTAAGTGTAAGTGATTATCTTATGAATTTAGAATGAATAAAATAATTACACTGGTATATATTAGTTACAAATAATGCGAAAAAAAGAGAATTCAGGTAACTTCATCTCATTTTGATAAAGAAATAATTCTCATAAAATTTTCTCGATCTGACAATGATTTTCTTTTAATTGATTGGTTCAGTTTTTAATGACAAAAAAACATTTTTTTGCTCACGCGCTGTGCAGCCTCCGGCTGCATTTTGATTTTTCACACTCACATATTTAGCGGCTTTGCCGCCAAAAAGTTTAAATACTGATCTTCTCTTCATTTATTTTGTCTTCAACGGTATGCTTTAAAATCCTTAGTCGTTAATCGTTATTTCAATTAAATACTGACTTTAATGATCTGCTATTCGGAACATATTTTAGTCCTTTATCTACATAGCTTTTAGCTTTCGTTTTACTCCCTTTATAATAATAATAAATAGCAATTGAACGATATGCGTTTGCTATTGAATATTCTAAAATTGGATTTATAATTGGTGGTTCAAAGTTTTCCTCAAATCTTTTTAAATATTTATTACCCTCTGTAATTTTTCTTTGACCATATAGATAATCAGCTATTTTTAAGATAGCAATTAATTTATATTCTTTAAATAAAGGAGTAATGTTCTCAAAATCATATCTTTTTTCAATGTTGTTAATTGTATCTAATAGTGCATAAGGCTTATGTATACTATTTAGTTTTCTAAAAAGATAATTCTCCATAATTTTATTGGCATCAACATAATTACCTTTTATTTCTAAGGCTTTTATAATGTACGGTTCAACCTTATCCGAATTTTGATAACGATAACTCATTTGCATGTTATAAGAAAAAATAATTTCATCAATAGTCTTTTGATCTGAAATCTGAGATATTAATCGTTCGCATAACGAATCACAAAATTGTTCTTTATCAATATATTGTAACTTGTTATTAACAATGTTATTGAATATACCATTTATTGTATTCAGATCAATGTTTTCAAATCTGGAAAGTTGAGCTAAATAATCTATATCTGAAACTTTATCGAAACTGCATTTTTCAATTTGAAACAATAATGCCGTATAAAGTAAAGTTTTTACTTGATTATCAGGATAAAAATAATATGCCTTTTGACTTAAAACTAAACCATTTTCAATATCATTGTTTTGTAATTTAGATACTGCTTTATTGTAATATTGAAAACCAGGAAGATTATGGTATTCTGCATCTTTAACCTCATTAAACTTTTCTTCAAATATCTCTTCAGTAGATTTATTTTTATATTCTGATTCACTAATTAATTTAGATGTTCGTAAGTAATTTACATAGTTTTGTTTAAATTCTCCATTAAAAATTGCTTTTTCAAAACTTGGATTGGTTGTTTCTATTACTATTGAATTAGAACCTGGATTTGCAACTAAATATACGTGATTTGAAGATGCCTTAACCTTATATGGAATTTTCAAATTGTCAAAAATCAATGCATATAACATTGAAGCTGAAACGCAATTGTATGTCCCAGTATTAAATATTTCAGGAAAGTATTCATTATCGTTGTACTTCTTTAGAAATCGTTTGTGAACGTTAGAATAGCTAAGTTTTATCTTTTTATTTATTTTCTTAGATTCTATCTTTTTTTGCGATAAGTCACTATATATACTTAAATAAACTTTTTTTATCGATTCTGCTTTTTCATTTGACATATTTTCATCTATGGCAAGAAATAAATTTAAAGCATTGCTAGAATCTCCATTGAAATTTAGTATTGACTGTTTTTCAAAATCAGAATGATACTTTAAATCAGAAAATCGAATTAATGAATCTGAACCTGATTGGGCATTAATCAAATTTATAAATGAAAGATTTAGAATTAAAGTGAGTCTTAACAGTCTTTTCATGTTTATATTTTTTATAAAAATCTTTGTTTATTTTGTTGTGTGAATGTACTATTTTTTAATAAAAACATCAAACAAAATATCGCTCATTTACAAACACATTGGTAAGCCTACTTTGGCATCCCCACAGCCAAAGGCTCACCAAAAAGTTTGTAATCCAACCCAATTTTGCCGTATCCGGCAATAAGTAGTTCCCACCTTAAAAAAAATGTTTTGGTATTTCATGGATAACCTAACTACCAACTTGACAAGCATGGCAATTCTAAGCGCACAATTTGTAACAGCAGGTCTACATAGTATGAAAGCGGATATTCATTTTAAATTAATTTGAATCTACGTTTAGCTTATATGTTTTTCTCGTTATGTAAGGGTTTCCCATTGCCGATTTTAAATGGGCGTAGATAATAATTTCTTTATCAATTTTTGTTAAAGATGGTATGTGAAATTCAATTTTAGCAATACCATTTTTTGTTTGAACTTCAATTTTTCTTTTTTGCTGGTTTGAATCTATTATTTCCTGAAAGAATGTAACATTTTTTGAATTATTACTCATTCTGCAAATAAGAATGAATTTGTTATTTACCAAAAGATTATTTTGTGTGTCAAAAACAATTTTGGGATAGTAAGTAATTAGTACACCTTTTACATTATATTCTTTTAATCCTTCGATTGGTTCTTTATTCTTATATGGTATTTCCGCTTGTAATTTACCATTCTCATAATATACCTTTCTAATACCTTCTATTTTTCCATTCACATATTGTGTAACTCTGTAAGCTTGTCCATTTTTATAATACCAAATTGCTTTTCCTTCCTTAACATTATTAACATAATTTACTAATGTATGTACTTCGCCGGTTGGGTAATATTTTTTTGCAGGACCGTTTTTCTTTTTCTTTTTTATTGTTATTTCTGATTTTAGAGCTCCACTTTTTTCGTAATAAGATTTAAGAACAGTTGATTTATTATCATCAGATTTTGATTTTTCTGTCTTATTTGGAGTATACTGACAGGAGTTTAAAATTAATAAAAGAATAAAAAATGTTATGTGTCTTAATTTCATTATGATTTTTTTTAAAGCAAAGATAAAATTTAAAATGTGTGTAGGCAGGAAAAAATAAAATGCTGTCCTTAAATTTGAATTTTGAATAGAGTAATAGAAATGACCGTTAAATCTTCAAATCCAGGACAGCATTAGCTTAAGCATCGTTATTAATTATGTTGAAATAGCAGCCGTCGATTTTGTATTATCATCACGGTGCCTGTCAATTAATTTAAAGTAAGGATCAATTCCAACTTTATTTGGTTTATGGTCCAAAACGAATTCAAAATCTCTTTTATTTTCTTCGATCTTAAATTTCTGTAAGAAAATCTCAGTTTCCTTTTTAGTACTGTCATTTACTTCTTTAGAAAATACAGCTATATCAATCCAGTCATTTATCGAAATTTCTTCTTCTCTTCCTAAGCTATCTGCACGGAATTTCTGACATTCAACTGTAAAGTTTACCTGGTATTTCCCATTATCCAGTTCCTCGTATGACAAGTCTGTAACTTTATTTTCATAAAGTGTAATAGTTTCAAACATATCATAAATAACATATTGAAGTGAGTCAGGAGTAACCTCTTTAATATATTCAATAAATTCAAGAGATGTTACAAATGGAGGTTCCTGAAAAGCATAATCTTCTACAAACTTTTTGAGTGCTGAATTGATTTTATCCTCTCCAATATAATCGGCAAGTGCATACATAACAACATTGCCTTTTTTGTAATGTAAATATCCCTGGTTTGGCCTCAAATATAGCAATGCCGGTTCGTAATGAGATTCAGTACTTCGACCGGTCAGATAACCGTCCATATCATATTTAATCATATCACGTAACTTTTCAATACCGTATTCATTTTTAATAACCTGTTGGGATGAATACTGAGCTAATATTTCAGACATAACCGTTGCTCCTTCAACGTTTGCACCAATAACCTGGTGTGCCCACCACTGATGTGCAACCTCATGAGCGGTAATCCAGAATGGATAGTTTACATCTTCATCCTCTATATTTGCAATAAAACCGATACTTTCACTAAATGGAATCATGTTAGGAAACGACTGGGCAAAGCTGGAAAATCTTGGAAACTCAAAAACTCTAAGCTGTTTATATTGAAAAGGGCTAAAGTTTTCAGAATAATATTCAAGCGACATTTTCATAGCTTTCATCATATCATCAATATTATATTCATGACCTTTATGGTAGTAAACAGCTAAATCAATGCCATTCCAATTATCCTCTATTTTTTCATAATCAGCTGATAACCATGCAGCAAAATTTAAGATTTTACTATCCATTTTATAATGAAAATATTTACGCCCGTTTTCTTCCCATTCCTTTTCCAGGTATCCGGGAGCGATAGCTATTTGATCAGGAACAGTACTTACAATTGTTTCAAACCTAATCCAATCACCGTCATTAGAAATGTAAGTATTTTGTAAAGCAGAAGTATCGTTAATACTGGCTATCAATTGCTTTTCAGGAAGATCATATTTCTTTCGCTTCTTTTCGTTGGTTAATTCATATCCTTCATTATAGCCTAGTGAAGGGAGAATACTACTCGATAGAAAGGTGCCATTTTTAAGTAATCGGGTATTTGAACCTCTATTTCTAAATCCCCTGGTTATCATATCAATTTCTATATTAACTTTTGTTGAATCGCCAGGCATTAGAGGTTCTGTAAATTTGTAAATACGAAATTCAAGTTCAGTATCATCGTAAAGAACATCAAAAGGTTTTTCAAATTCGAATTTTTTGAAATCAACATCTCCACTATAATTTACAAAAACAGAATCTATTGGTTTATTCGATTTATTCTTTAAAATGTAATAACCCTTAAAAAATGCATCACGTTTTTTAGGATATATATCTACATTTATATTCATCTCAACTATTCGTGGTTGGATATAGCCCTTATATTTCTTATATTTCTTTTCGTAGTTTACAGATTCTAATAATCGTTCTTTACTTGTTGTGTATTCATTTAGGATATTCGTATTGTAATAAATATAAGAACCTAAACCAACAAAAACTAACAGAATAATGGTTAATGAAACTTTTGTCGGGGCTGTAAATCTTTGTTTAAATAACTTTATTCTTTTAGAGAAGTTGTTATCGTTTCCTCTAACCCACAGTAAATTAGAAAGTATTGCTAATATAATAGCAAACGAGAACCAGTAAGCTTTATAGGTAATAAATGGCCATGCAAAATGTCCGTAACCATTCATATCTGAGTACATAATACCAGGATCTGAACCAAAATCATATAAATTGTGTTCAAGTCCCATTCCACCCATGAACATACTAAACAGATAATATAGAATCATTACAAAATGCCCTAGATACTTGTTATTGACAATTGCGTGTACTATAAAAGCGAGGAAACAAAGCAGAATGTAATCGATCATTGCAACACTATACAAGCCTTTAATATAAAGACCTATCTCAAAATTAAAATATCCCATAACTGCTTGGGCAATTATTCCAATGAGCAGAATTATTGTCATTAAAATAATTTGAACTACAAAAAGAGCTGAGAGTTTTGAAGTATATATAGTCCAGGTAGGGATTGGCAATGAATCGACAATTTCGTTAATTCTGAAAGTTCTTTCGTTCCAAACAATTTCTCCCGATAAGAAGGTTATTATAATTAGAACAAATAGGGCAAATGTTCCCCCTAATAGTTCAATAACCTGGTATGTTACAGGATAAGTAGTGGTTCCGTACATTTTACCCAATTGGGTTGTATTAATCATTATGAATAGAATTCCTGTTGCAAGGATGCCCAGAAAATATGGATTCTTCACTAAATTTATTGTTTCAAACCGGATAAGTCGCATTAGTTGTTTAAACTTAGCTTTCGCCGAGAATTCCTGATTTACCGTTGGAAGTTTAAGTTTAAAGAGTTTATGTACAGGATTTATATTTGCAAAAACCATCCTTGAATTTTTTCTGAATCGAAGCTGAAATACATTTTGTGAAAATTTAAATCTACTTAGTAAAACAGAAAATATTCCTAGTGCGAAAGCACTCCATACAACACGATTAAGTAATAAGAGCCATGTAAAAGGAATTAGTTGCTCATTTTTTTCGGTAACGGTCCAATATTTTGTTAACGAGTCAAATGCAGTACCTCCGAAAGGATCTAAAAGTGACGATAATGTTGTATTTTCAAGATCTTTAACCAAGCTTCCTGCAACTCCATACAAAACTAACAGTGCAATACAACCAAGGTAGGTAGCTAAAAGGTTTCTGGAAACTGCTGCAATAGTAAAAATAATAATTCCAACAATAAGAATATTAGGTATTACATTTGATAAATAAGGGCTTATGTAAGCCATTAAATTATTATCCCCAAAAAAATCTCTATTCAAATATGGCATTAATGATGCTAAATACATCCCAAAACCAATACTTGTAAAAACGAAAATAGCTGCAATAAATCCACCCAAGAATCTACCTCCAAGATATCCAAATCGACTCATAGGATAAGAGAATAGTAATGCGTGAGTGTTATTTTCGTAATCCCTGTATATTGAGTTACCAATAAGTGCTGGTAAAAGAATTAAAGCCATAAAGCTTAATCCAGTTACCATAGAGTAAATAACAAATGGTGAGTTGGTAAGAACTTTCCCCCCCAATCCTCCGATAGAAACGCTTACTCCGTCAATTAAACCGCTGAGTGCATTAATAATAAGAAATGTTAAAGCAAATAATATTCCCCAATAAATGTAAACTGCCGGTCGACGAAATTTATATTTTAATTCAAATGATAATATTCTGAAAAACATGAGTGTAGTAATTTAATTAAACATTAACTGTTTGTTTCACATTTTTAATAGATGAAAAGTATACATCTTCAAGTGAAGGTGCTACCATTTCAAAAGAATCAGGATTAGTATCGCTAAAAGCATGGATAATAATTTTACCGGTGAATAACCTAGTTGAAATTATATTGTACTTTTCCTGATGTTCCTTTAATTCATTTTTTTCAATTACTTTCTCCCATATTTTACCTTTAACATTTTTGATTAGTTCAGAAGGCTCACCTTGTAATAAGAGTTCACCTTCATTTATAATCGCCATATTCTTACATAAATCACTAACATCATCAACTATATGAGTTGATAGAATAACAATTATATTTTCACCGATTTCGCTTAACAAATTATGGAAACGATTTCTTTCGGCTGGGTCGAGACCTGCAGTTGGTTCATCAACAATTATTAATTTAGGATTACCGATTAGTGCCTGTGCAATTCCAAATCGTTGTTTCATTCCTCCTGAATATCCGCTTAAATTTTTCTTGCGTACATGGTATAAATTTGTTTGCTCAAGTAAAGCTTTTACTAATTCTTTACGTTCCTTTTTGTCTATTATACCTTTAAGTTCTGCAAAATGGTCTAACATCATTTCCGCTGATATTTTTGGGTAGACACCAAATTCCTGGGGGAGATATCCTAATTGTTTTCTAACATCATCTTTTTGTTTTAATACATCCATTCCATCTACCATAATGCTTCCTGAATCTGCTTCTTGAAGAGTTGCAATAGTTCGCATTAAAGTTGATTTTCCTGCGCCGTTTGGCCCTAATAATCCAAACATGCCTGTTGGTATTGTTAAATCCACATTTTTTAGAGCTTGCACTCCGTTAGGATAAGTTTTCGATAAATTCGTAATTTTTAATTCCATTTTTATTTAAGTTATTTTAAATTAAGTGTTTTGATTATGACGATTTATTGTGTAGTTAGTTACAAGTTTTTTTGAATTATTACATTTTTCTAAAATAATTTTAAAGTGTTTTACTATTGAATCTTATAATTAATTATTATAAGTTTACCATTCAATTTTTTATCGAATAAAGATATGAAAAACTTATTGATTATTTTGATGCTATTTGTAGTTGGATGCGCTACTAAGCAACAAACCCCTAGTACTCAAATCAGTGAAAATAAACCATCCATAATTGAAATTAGTCTTATCGAAGGTGAAAGCATTTCGTTTACAATTAAAAATACAACAACGGAATCGGTATATATTTACCAACCACAAAGATTACATATTGAAAAGTTGAATAATGGTTCTTGGGAAAAACTAAGAATATTACTATGTCCTTGTGATGCACCATGTAATGCTCCAACTGAAAAAGAAGAACTTACTGCTGGCGAATCATTTAATTTAAGTTGGAATAAAGAAGAGAGTTGGTGTGGTAAGGAAAGAATAAATAATGTTCGAAATACGGTTCGACGGTCGGTTGAAAAAGGAAATTATAGAATAAGGATTAACATCTTAACAGATAATAGAAAGACAAATCCTATCTATAGGGAGTTTACAATAAATTAGATTACTAAATAAATGAACTAAAATATTTAGACTATGAAAAATCTATTACTTTTTGTTACACTTTTATTTTTGTCTTTAAACCTTCAAGCACAGCCTTGGTTACCTTCATTGGAAGAAGAGGCTGAAAAGAAAGGGAAACTAACATTTTTTGATATCCAGAAATCAGTTAATGATTACTATTCAACAGATGATTTTAATAAGGGATATTATTATGTTGATGGAAACAAAATAAAAGCGCCAGGATGGAAACAGTTTAAACGTTGGGAATGGTATTGGGATGCACGAGTAAACACAAAAACAGGTGAGTTTCCTGAAACTACTACAGCTATTGAATGGAAAGAATATTTAAAAAAGCATCCAGATGCAAAATCCGTTTCTGGTAATTGGCAACCGCTAGGACCGGATCAATCAGGTGGTGGGTATGCAGGTATAGGCCGAATAAATTGTATTTCTTTTCATCCAACCGATACAAATACTTATTGGGTAGGTGCGCCTTCTGGAGGTTTGTGGAAGACCACGGATGATGGGCAAACATGGACTGTACTTACTGACCAAAATGATGTGCTTGGTGTAAGCGATATAGCAATTCCATCAGACTTTGAAACATCTAATACTATTTATATAGCTACAGGTGATCGCGATGGTGGATCCGTTTGGACTTTAGGAGGTGGTCAGTATTACGATAATCATACTATTGGAGTATTAAAGTCAACAGATGGAGGAACTACATGGGATGAAACTGCATTAAGCTATACCGTTGATGAGACATGGATAATTGGAAGATTATTAATTGATACTACCGACAATCTCACCTTATTTGCTTCTACTTATACTGGAATTTACAAAACAACAAATGGAGGAACAAGTTGGACGAAAGTATTAACTGCAGATTATGTTATCGATATGGAATTTAAACCGGGGGACCCATCAACTATATATGCATCAACTAAATATTCTAATAGTTCGAAAATATACAGGAGTACGAACGGAGGTGATAATTGGTCTGAACTAATAAATTTCGGTTCAGGATCAAGAAGAACTGAAATTGCAGTTACTGATGATGATCCTGATTATATTTACGCCCTTGTTTCTAATACAAGTGGTGGTTTATTTGGGATTTATAAATCAAGAGATGAAGGTGATAGTTTTGAACTTACTCTTGATGGTGATGATTCTAACAATAGTTTATTATATTATTATAGTGATGGATCTGGAAGTAATACAGGTCAAGGGAGCTATGATTTAGCTATTGCTGTAGCACCAAATGATACAAATATTGTTTTTATAGGAGGGGTTAACTCATGGAAATCAGAAGATGGAGGATATACCTGGAATATTAACAATATGTGGACTTCAAGTTCGTCTTATAATTTTCATGGAGCACCTTCTGTTCATGCCGATAAGCATGTTTTAAAATATCGGGATACACTGGCATTATTTGAAGGAAATGATGGAGGAATTTATAAAACAAATGATGAGGGTGAAAATTGGGATGATTTAACCAACGAAATGGTAATAAGTCAATTTTATCGTTTGGGTGTTTCTCAGCAATCCTCAAATATGACAATAGGAGGTTTGCAGGATAATGGAACGAAATTATTATATACCGATGGAAACTGGTATGATGTAAAAGGTGGTGATGGAATGGAATGTATTATAGATCCTACGGACGATAATTATCAATATGGCACTTATGTTAATGGCGAACTTGAGCGAACTACTGATGGTTGGGGTTCACAAAGAACAATTATTTCTGATAATATTGCTGATGCAGATGGAGGCTGGTGGGTATCTCCCTACATGCTTGATCCCAATAATACACAGATAATTTATGTTGGATATAACGATGTATGGAAATCAACAAACAGAGGAGATGATTTTACAAAAATATCAACAATGAATAGCAGTGGTGATTTGCGCTCTATGGCCATGTCACCTGCAAATAGTAATATTTTATATGTTGCAGATCAGTATAGTATTTGGAAAACAGAAAATGGAGGATCATCATGGACAGATATAACTGGTACATTGCCATCTTCAAATGCAATTACGTATCTATATGTTGATCATAACGATGCAAATACTTTATGGATTACATTTGGCGGATATGATTCAAATTGTGTTTATGAATCAACAAATGGAGGATCGTCTTGGACTGATATTTCTTCTGGTTTGCCAGATCTTCCTGTCTTTTCAATTATCCAGAATAAATTATCATCAGCTAAACATTTATATGTTGCAATGGATATTGGGGTATTTGTAAAAGAAGATAATTCCGATTGGCAAATGTTTAGTACTGGACTTCCAAATGTATTGGTAACTGAATTAGATATTTATTATGATGAATCTACTCCTGATCAAAGTAAGATAAGAGCTGCTACTTTTGGAAGAGGATTATGGGAGTCTGATTTGTTAGATTTTGAATCGGCTGAAATAGAATTAAATAATATTGGAGGCCCGTTTTATGTTTCAGAAGATAGTACTGCAAATATTAACATTACATTCGATATCAATGAAACATTTTCATCGAATACATTTACTGCATATTTATCAGATGCAACAGGAGATTTTACATCTGAAATTGATATTGGTGATTTAGTTTCTGATGTTGCCGGAACAATTGAAGGAACTATACCGATAAATACCCCTTCCGGGACAGGATATAAAGTTAGAGTTAAATCATCTAGTCCTGTTTATACAAGCTCGGTTAGTAATTCATTTGAAATTGTTCTTGACGATACAGCTCCAACGGTAAACATTAGTTCAACAGTTAGCGGAACCACATCTGCTAATCCATTTGATGTTAATATTATATTTAGTGAAAAAGTGTATGGTTTTGAGGAAACAGATATAGCTGTTTCGAATGCTACAATTTCAGATTTTGATGATTCTGCTGCTCCTGAGTATGTTGTTGAAATTGCACCAACAGCAAGTGGTACGGTTACCGTTGATGTTCCTGAAAATTCAGCTATTGATACTGTCGGCCATGGAAATACTGCTGCAACTCAATGGTTGGTAACATATACACCTACTGGTATCGAAATGTTTAAAGAATATGGTATAAATATTTTCCCGAACCCTTCAACCGGGAAGTTTACCATCGAAATTGAAAATAGTTATAGTGCAATCGATGTTTCAGTTATCGATTTATCAGGAAAAATTATTTACAATGAATTATTTAATAATGATAACTTAAAAGAAATTGATTTAAGCGGATTTGCAAAAGGAATGTATATTCTTCAATTAAATATTGATAATGAAAAATTAACTACAAAAATTCTTATTGAATAATTCACATAAAATATAATTCTTGGGAAAGCCTTCAGAATAATGAAGGCTTTTTCATTTGTATCATTAAATCTACAAGTTGATTATTTACCGGCAATTGATCCACAGAATTATACATTTGATACTTTAACAGAAAAAGTAAAAGAATCCATAATGGAGGTAGTATAAATTAATTTTTGGTTAAATATTAGAAGCAAACTTGGGCTTTACTTTCAGAAACTCAATATATCCATTCGTAGTACAAACAACAATTGTATTATTGCTGAGTACGACAGGAGTAGCAAATATTTTACCTTTTGTTTTATATTTTCCAAGTAAAACTCCTTGAGGAGAGAAAAAATATAAATGTTTATCGTACGATCCAACTATTATAGTTCCATCTGCTAAACAAACTGGCGATGAAACAACTTTCTTTCGGGTTTTAAATTTTGTAAATAAAGTGCCGTCAGGTTTTAGAAAATAAATAAAACGATCGAAGGAGCCAAAAACAATTTTCGAATTATTTAATTTTAAAGGTGTTGAATGAATTCTTCCTTTTGTTTTAAACGATGAAACAGTGGTGCCTTTTGTATTACATATGTATAGACTTTTATCATATGAGCCAACTGCAAAACTATTCTGATTTAATGGAGTGGGGGCAGAATGCATTATCCAGCCATTTGTTTTAATTTTTGAAAGTAATTTTGCATCCTTATCAAAAACATAAAGATATTTGTCATTTGAGCCTATTACTAATTTATCATTATCGATTATGCCAGGAGTCCCATGTACCCATTTTTTTATGGAATAAATATGACTTGTACTATCTTCTTTATTTAGAAATATAATACCCCTTTTGTTTGTTCCAAAAACCAATAAGCGATTAGGTAATTCAATAATAGACGTAAACAGGGACCCACCACCCGGTTTTATTTTGTTTTGTAATTTTCCCTTCTCGTTAAAAAAATAAATAAAACCATCATAAGAACCTATGGCAATAGAACTATCGGAAAGAATCGAAGGTGATGCATGTACCCATCCTTCGGTTTTATATTTGCTTATAAGATTACCATTTTTAGTAAAGAAATAAATATTCTTATCGTGCGAACCCACTATTACATTATCGTTCCAGGTTGCAATGGGCGAAGAAAAAATAGCTTTTTCTGTTTTAAAAGTATTAATTAACTGAATGTATTTGTTTAATAAAATAGGTTCGCCCGAAAAGGAGCTGGTAGTATTAAAAAAAACAATAAAAAAAACAGAAAAAAATCTTAAAAAAGATTGTAAGTTTCTTTTAGTCATGTAATTAATCTGTGTGAGTATTGATCCCTGATAATGCT
>Ga0255364_10172_pt2 | contig 15527 bp, 19 predicted proteins | sample ANMaggSSYBR01G12_FD_182087 | JGI IMG/M metagenome (GOLD analysis project Ga0255364, IMG submission 182087) | Sediment cell enrichment communities from methane seep in Santa Monica Basin, California, United Staets - ANME aggregate JGI... | ecosystem: Environmental > Aquatic > Marine > Cold seeps >...
AAAATGGTAGAGAATTTCACTTTGGAGCATGGTCCGTTTGGGTATTGCAAACCATCCAACTTTAAAGCCGGTCTTAACCACGATCGTTTAATGAGAGAGACAGAAAATGCGGTTGAGCGAAGCAATGAAAAATTCGTACAACGTTTTTTCAACAAATACACCAGTGAACCGCGCTTACCGCTCTGGATGGCTGCCGAAGTGATGACTTTTGGGCAGTTATTCACATTCTTTCGTTTCTTACATTTCAAAGAGAAACAATACTTGGCTCGGACATTCGATTTATATCCACCCGTATTCGAATCCTGGTTACTTACCTTGAATTTCACCCGAAATACCTGCGCCCATCATGCTCGCCTATGGAACCGCGAAATCCCCATCCGGCCAAAAATACCAAGGATTCGTCATTATCCTGAGTGGCATGACCCCGTGAAGATTAACAACCAGCGTGTGTTTGCTATATTGACTGTGTTGAAATACTTGCTTTCTTACATTGCACCCCAGACTGATTGGAGTAATCGTTTGTTGAACTTGCTGGATGAATATGATGATATTCCTCTTAGAAATATGGGTTTCCCTGATAATTGGCAAGAGAGCGCTTTGTGGAAATAAAAAAAGCGAGTTAAAAGTGTGATGCACCTCTTGTGTGCATCGCACTTGAATTGATTAAAGTCAGCAGTAATCAATGATAAAATTTAGGTAAAATTTCCTGTTTCCAAACGAGAAGGAATCATATATGACAGACAAAATATCATCGGACGTATTTAATCGCCTGGTTGATCTTGCATCCCTTGAGCTTCAAGAAGGAGAAGGTGAATACCTACGCAAGGAATTAAACAATCAGATGGTCTCAATTGAAGTTCTTGAGTCGATTCCCATTGATGCAGAAACCGGAACTGCAGCGCATGGCTTGCCCTATACGGATAAGAACAGCCCTGTTCCCCGGGAGGATATCTCCCGCCAGGATCCCCACCGGGAGGATATCCTGAAACAAGCTCCGGAACTTGAAGATGGTTATATCGTAGTCCCGGATATTTCCCATGAGGAGCTGGAATAATTCATGAAAACTTATGATCTTCCCGCATATACAATTGCCGATTTAGTAAAAACTCGACAGATCTCTGCTGTAGAGGTTTTAGAACAAACCCTGGAGCGAGTCAGATCTGTGGATGGTAGATCCGGGCAAGTTGATGCTGCTCAAGCTCAATCGGAAGAAGACCTTAATACTGTTCATGCATTCACTTTGCTGACTGAAGAACACGCTCGTGGACAGGCAGAAAAAGTAGACCAGAAGTTGAAAGCGGGAGAAAACCCCGGACCGTTGGCCGGCGTGCCTTATACGGCAAAAGATATTTTTACTGTGAAGGGAATCCCCACTACGGCAGGATCAAAAATCCTCTCCAATTATGTTGCTCCTTATACAGCTACAGTAGTTGAGAGGATGGCCGGAGCTGGCGCCGTGATGATAGGAAAAGTTAACCTGGATGAATTTACCTACGGGTCTTCCAGCGAATCTTCTGCGTTTAAACCTATTCCCCGAAACCCCTGGGATACCTCAAGAGTTGTTGGAGGATCTTCCGGAGGCAGTGCTGCGGCTGTAGCGGCTGGAGAAGGTGCGATTTCATTGGGAACAGATACAGGAGGATCAATCCGGCACCCGGCAGCATTTTGCGGTACTGTGGGATTAAAACCAACCTATGGCAGAGTATCCCGCTATGGACTGATTGCTTTTGGTTCATCTCTGGATTGCCCGGGACCTCTTGCTCGAAATGTGACTGATACTGCCCTGGCACTGCAGGCGATCGCCGGGGAGGATCCCCGTGATAATACAGCTGCAGTAGTCCCGGTACCAGATTATTTAGCTGAGATGGAAAAGGATATTCGCGGACTAAGAATTGGTTTGTCGGAGGAATTTTTCAGAGTCACTTATTTTGATTCTGAAACTGGTGAACTAAAAGAAAACCCGATTGATGATGTCATTAAAAATGCCGTCCTAAGTGTAGCTGGTTTTTTGGCCCAAATGGGCGCGGATATAGTAGTTGATGTCCCTCTTCCCCATACAAAATACGGTATCCCTACCTATTTTGTAATTTCACGCGTGGAGGCATCGTCAAATTTGCTCCGGTATGATGGAGTGAAGTATGGCTACCGAACCGATCAACCTTTTGTAGATTTAAAGGAACTATATCGAAAGACTAGAGGGGCTGCATTTGGCGTGGAACCTAAACTCCGGATGCTGATGGGTATCTACTTAAGTGCTGCCCAATTTGATAAGGGGTATTACCAAAGAGCACTAAAAGCGAGGGCTCTGATCAGGAGCGATTTTAATTCTATTTTTGATCCCGGAGGAAAGTATCGCCTGGATGCTCTGCTGACACCAACAACTCCCACTACTGCGTTCTCAATTGGCGGTGTTTACGGTGACTCCGTGTTAATGCAGTATTCGGATCAGCTCACAGTCACCACTAATCATGCTGGTATACCTGGTCTGACTATTCCGGTAGGCTTTGATGACGATGGTTTGCCCATAGGTGCTCAATTCCTGGGTCCGGATTATTCCGAAGGTTTGCTCTTGAGGTTAGGCAGGGCATTTGAGAAGCTGACTGAAAACGAAGATTGGCGGAACAGGCGTCCCCCTCTGATTCCTGCCAATGAATGAATCAAAAACGGTTCAATATCTGGGAACCGTAAATATATCCTCGTGATGGTTATCTCCTAATCAGGATCAAATATGTTTGATTGGATTGCTTTCGACGCCGATGATACCCTCTGGAAGAATGAAGAAATTTACCTGCAGGGCAAGGACCTCTTCCTGGATATCCTGTCTGGTTATGATATTAACCAGAATGAGCTGGAGACAGATGATGAATATGTAGTAGAAAATATTCAATATTACGGCTACGGAGCGATGAGTTTTGTGCTATCTATGATCGAGAAGGCAATTGAGTTGACTGGCGAATCCATTCATCCCCAAGATATCCAGAGATTGATAGATTTTGGTAAGCACATGCTGACTGCTGAAGTTGAAGTATTTGATGGAGTTCCCCTGCTTTTAAAAAATCTCTCAAAAGATTATCCCCTATTGCTGATCACCAAAGGGGATTTGTTTCATCAGCAGCGCAAATTGGAAGCATCCGGGTTGGTTGAATATTTTCGATTAGTGGAAGTTGTCAGTGAAAAATCACCGGAGGTATATTCCGAAATATTGGAACGACACCAGATTGACCCAGATCGTTTTGTTATGATTGGAAATTCATTGCGATCTGACATTATCCCTGTGCTGAAACTTGGCGCCTGGGCGATTTATTTATCAGATCACCTTACCTGGTCTCATGAAGATAACCCGCTGGATGTGATTGCCCAGGATAGATACCTGGAAGTGAAAGAAATCTCTGGGGTTTTACAAGCCATAAAACTGCTGGGAAAAAAACCCAGCGTTTAATCCCACTTATCTACTAAATAAGGGCAATGAGTAATTTGTAAACTTTTTTAGGATCTCTCAAAGTAAAAGAAGGAAATGAAAGAAATGCGGATTTTGGAAAAGCAGGGATATCATTTGTTGTCTTTAATTATTCTCCTCTCAGGTGTGTATTTTATGGCACGGGGAGATTTCCTGGAGGGAGCATATTGGGGTTTAACAACGAGGACTTGGCTCCTTCTCTCATTGTTGATTCCCGTGCTTCACCAGGTGTATGTAGTGATTATTTGGCGGGCTGAACTGCATTACCAAATTTGGTCTTCCTGGTTTGGAAGCAGAGCATTTTTTGTTTATGGGTTGGGCTTTATGATCCTGTTTTTAGCCCGTCCGGTATTTATCTTTGGTCTTGCGCTCGCCAATCGGGGGACAGTGCCCCTTCCTGGCTGGCTGGGAATCCTATTTGCTGTTCTCTGTTTGCCCCCGGTATTTTATTTAGGGTACTCGGTCCTGAAGTACTTTGGAATAGAACGAGCGTTGGGAATGGATCATTTTCAACCCCAGAAATATAGAAAAATGCCATTTGTTAAAATGGGAATCTTTCGCTGGTCATCAAATCCGATGTATCTTTATGGATTCTTTTTGATGTGGGTTCCAGGATTGTTGTTTTTATCCAAGGCGGCCTTGTTCTCAGCGTTATTCAGTCATTTGTATATCTGGGTTCATTATTATTTCACCGAATATCCGGACATGAAGTTTATTTATCATTTTTAATAAATCCCCTTCTCCTCACTACCTGAATTGTTTGGGAAAGATTCCGGGAACTTTTGTGCCTTGCTAACCGTCATAGTAGCAGCAACAGGAGTTAGTAGAGGAGGAGAAGCATGTTCCCTATCGATAAATTTCCGATAAAAATCCTAGTCAGCCTTGGTTTAGTATTTTTTCTTCTTGGGGTCATCTATCAGCCGGCTCTTGCAGACGGTATTGTAATTCTAGATCCACCCCCGATACCAGAACCGATACGTTTTGAGGACACCTGGTTAACTATCCGTTACCACCGGGTCTCCGTCACTATTGATAATCAGATCGCAATCACACGGGTGGAACAGGAATTTGTTAATGAACATGATTGGGATGCTGAAGGGACCTATATCTTCCCGATACCAGTAGATGCCTCTATTTCAAATTTTGTGATGTGGGTTGATGGGGTGCCCATTGAGGGAAATATTCTGCCTGCAGAGCAAGCTCGGAAAATCTATGAGGATATCGTCCGTGAACGACGCGACCCCGCCTTATTAGAATATGTGGGTAGGGATGCCGTACAGGCAAGAATATTTCCTGTTCCAGCGGGTGGATCAACAAAAATAGAATTGGAATACACCCAGGTGCTTCCAGTTGATAATGGCTTGGTGAGATATAGTTATCCGCTTAATACCGAAAAATTTTCAGCGCAGCCGCTGGAAAATTGTTCGGTTCATATCAAGCTCAAGTCAGATCAACCTTTATTCAGCATCTATTCTCCCACTCACCAGGATCGTGTTTATATTCAGAGGGATGGGAACCATCATGCGGTGATTGGCTATGAGGAGGATTTTGTCCTCCCGGATCAGGATTTTGATCTGATTTACTCTTTCAGTAAGGAAGAGATCGGTTTGAATCTACTCACCTATCCTGATCTGTCAGAATTGAACGGATCCAGTCGAGAGGGATATTTCTTATTAATGGCAGCCCCGAGCGTGGAGAGCAATCAAATTGTTCCCAGGGATATTATCCTGGTTCTGGATACTTCTGGTTCGATGGAAGGGGAAAAATTAAGTCAAGCCAAAGAGGCTTCAAAATACGTTTTATCGCATCTAAATCAAGAAGACCGGTTCAATGTGGTGGCTTTTTCAACAGGGATTAAACGCTTTGCCCATGATTTGCAGCCAGCTTCCAAAGCATCAGAAGCGATATCGTGGATAGATAGAATGTCAGCACTGGGTGGTACAAATATAAATCTTGCCCTGTTGGAAGCTCTTTCTCTCCGATCTGATTTGGTAGATGGTGGAAGAGGAAGGCCTATGGTAGTACTTTTCCTGACGGACGGACTGCCCACAGAAGGCATTACAGATATCCAACAAATCATCGCCAATATTCAGGCCACAGCCTCCAGCAGCGTTCGACTGTTTGCCTTTGGTGTAGGAGATGACGTGAACACCGTATTGCTGGACACCCTGGCGGCAGATAATCGGGGATTATCCAGTTATGTCCGTCCTCAGGAAAGAATCGATGAAGAGGTATCTGCCCTGTTTGCCAAAATCAAAACACCCGTATTGACAGATTTGGTTTTGGATTTTGGGGATATCCTGGTTGACGAGATCTATCCTCCAGACATCCCCGATCTGTTTTCGGGAACACAGCTGCTGTTAACGGGCCGCTATCGCCTGCCTGCTGGTAGTTCTGGACAAACAAAAATTGAATTGTCAGGTTATGTCAATGATGACAAGAAAAGTTTTGTTTATAAGGCTGATTTTGTTCCAGATGAAATGGCAGGGAAATCGACAAGTTATATTCCCCGATTGTGGGCAACCCGGAAGATCGGTTATCTGCTGTCTCAGATTCGTCTCAGGGGCGAAAACCAGGAATGGGTTGATGCGATAATTCAACTAAGTATCCAGTATGGGATTATTACTCCCTATACCTCATTCTTGATAGAAGAGGGCGATTTTCTGACAGAAGAAGGATTGGATGAAGCCGCCCATGATTTGATGGCAGAATATTCTGGTCCTGCTGTGGGAGCAGATGCTGTAGAGAAAGCTGATGCCGAATCGAATTTGCGTTCAGCGGAATCGTTCTACCAATCAGACCTGCAAAGTGGTGAGTACAATAATGGAATTCCTCAACCGGTTGTAAAATATGTTGATGACAAAACCTTCCTGTATCAAAATGGAGTATGGATCGACACAATATATGAGCCGGGATCGTTGGAAACGTTAAAAATCGGCTTTGGAACCCAAGTTTATTTTGATTTGCTTAAGTCCAGACCTTCCTTTGGAAAATACCTGGCGCTGGGAAACCAGTTGATATTTGTAAAAAGCGGTATCGCTTATGAAATTGTGGAAGGGGAAGGAGAATTGGAGAATTTACCATCTCAGCTTTCTCAACCCGAGGGTGATACCCGGTCAAATCAAGCTGAGGAGCTTCCTGACCTGTCTGCTCTTCAACAACCGTTTAAACCATTGAGGGATTTCTGTGCCGCGCCCATTCTGGTCGGATTGGCAGTTCTCGGGTTTGGAAAAAAACAGATAAGTTAATCCTTGGATCATTTCAGGAAAGATAAGAGCCGGGTTGACGAAAACCCGGCTCTATATTGTTAACGGCACAACGTAAATTCTCGGAAATCTGGAAGTTAGTCCTTTTTTGATTGAAAATAAGGACTAACTTTATTGTAGATCCAGGCCACCATCAGGCCGATTAAAAAACCGTCTACGAAACCATACAATAAACCAACTAAACTGCCAACTGGACTGATTGTATATCCGCGGTACATGAGGCCAATGAAAGTGGCTTCCCTGGTTATCCCGTCAAGGGCCATTATCCACCACGTCAATGCAAACCAGTTAAATCCCCAGACAAGACCAGCAGCAATGGCAAAAGCTTTGACATTAAGTTTCATAGTATTCCTCCCCGGGCTATGGCTTAGTAATAATCTTTACTATTATACAAAGAATTTCCTGCTTATAACAGATAACCCGGCTTGAAGGGTTATAAGTCAATTTTTGTTTGTCCTCTGGTATATAGATATCCCTGCTTTACCCAACAACAATAAATAATTTTTACCTGACAGAATACCAATCTTGAATAGAAAACTACTCTGGGGAGGGGACAGAATAATTACGATACAGTTTGTAGTTTGTGAAATATTTAACATTATTAAATATTTGAAAAAACACCCCAAAAACCCCTCGTATTCTAAGTGTAACATGGTATTATGTACCTCGTTACACTTAGAATGGAGATAGAGATCCGGGATTGTTTAGGCGCATTCCTGCAATCTACCTCCCTAAAGATTGGGAGAACGATATTATGAAAACCTTGTTGATTTTAGGTGCCGGAACCGGCGGTACCATGGTGGCCAATAAAATGGTCCAAGAGCTTGATTCCCGGGAATGGGAAATCATTATTGTCGATCGAGATGAAACTCATTATTACCAGCCCGGTTTGTTGTTTATTCCCTTTGGAATATATAGCCCTCGGGATGTGGAAAAACCTAAACGTGATTTTATTCCCCGCAATGTAAAATTAATCCTTTCGGATATTGAAATGATTGAACCGGACAAGAACCAGGTCTTATTGACCAAGGATAAAAAAGTCATCAATTATGATTACCTGGTGATTGCAACTGGCAGCCATATTCAACCCAAAGAGACTGAGGGACTGTTGGATGGAGGCGGTTGGCGGAAAAATATCTTTGATTTTTATTCCCCTGATGGCGCAGCCGACTTGGCCCGTTTTTTGAAATTCTGGAAAGGCGGTCGGATGGTCGTGAATGTTGCAGAAATGCCCATAAAGTGCCCAGTAGCTCCCCTGGAATTTCTTTTCCTGGCGGACTGGTTTTTCCATGACCGGGGCATCCGGGATCAGGTAGAGATTGTTTATGCCACCCCGCTCGATGGTGCTTTTACGAAACCAAGAGCAGCAGAAATTCTGGGAGGAATGCTGGAGTCCAAGGGTATTCTCCTGGAAACAAATTTTAATATCGGTGAAGTAGATAATAAAAAACCAGCCATCCGCTCATGGGATGAGCGGGAAATTCCTTACGACCTGCTAATCTCGATTCCCACCAATATGGGTGCAGATGTGATTAAACGCTCAGGTATGGGTGATGAACTCAACTTTGTTCCTATCGATAAAAACACTCTGCAATCCTCGAATTGGGAAAATATCTGGGTGATTGGAGATGCCGGGAATGCCCCGACCTCCAAAGCGGGATCGGTGGCGCACTTTATGCTGGATGTTGTCATAGATAATATGCTCCGGCACATGGAAGGCCTAGAGCCCCTGCCAACTTTTGACGGACATGCCAATTGTTTTATTGAATCGGGTTTCGAGCAGGGAATCTTGATTGATTTTAATTATGATGTGGAACCGCTTCCCGGAAAATACCCTCTTCCTGGTTTTGGTCCATTCTCCCTGTTGAAAGAATCTCCTGCCAATCATTGGGGAAAAATGATGTTCCGCTGGGTATATTGGAATGTCCTGCTTAAAGGGGGAGAGATGCCCTTTGAGTCCCAGATGACTATGGCCGGAAAATGGCAGTGAAGGTGATAGATGGATAAAGATCTTGCTTTACTTCATGAAAAAGTTGATCAATTGACTTCTCAGGTTACTCTATTGACCGACCATGCCGAGATTGAACAGCGCCGGCACAGAGACCTCGATGAGCTCAAGGATGATTTAATCCCGATTGGTAATCAGCTGATTCAGTTAACGATAGATGAATTGGCGGAAATTGGGACAGAATTTGAAATGGAGGATTTAATATTCCTCCTGAAGAGAGTTCTTAGGAATACACAATTAATTCTGGCCATGATGGACCGCTTTGAAGCGCTTATGGGTATCGCTGACGAAGTGGATTTACTTGGAAAACAAGTATTCTCGACCTCGGTAGAAGCCCTGGATCGCCTGGAGAGAGAAGGTTTCTTTACTTTTGCTCGGGAAAGTTGGGGCGTGCTGGAAAAGATTGTCACCCGGGTGGACCCGGAAGATATTCGATCCATTGGGGAAGATTCAAGCGCCCCGTCTGCAATCTCTTTGTTGAGAGACATTAACAAACCTGAAGTCCGGAGAGGTATGTCCCGTTTGCTGCAAATTGTAAAAGTCCTGGGCAGCGATACCCGGGAATAATGACAGTTTATTTATTTTATTAAGGAGACAAATTATGACCCAAGATATTCTTAATGCTGTTGCCTTCGATGATGAAGGGTTTATGGTAGAAGCCTCTGCCTGGACGGAGGAAATTGGAAAGGCGATTGCTGAAGCGCTGGAAGTAGACCTTTCAGATCGCCATTGGCTAGTGGTTAAGTACGCCAGGCAGGAATTTGAAAGCCAGGGCGAACCGCCTACCCTGCGCCGAATAACCCAGGAGACCGATGTCAGCATGAAAGAAATGTACCAATTGTTTCCCGGAGGACCGGCAAAAATTGCCGCCAATATCGCGGGACTTCAAAAACCAACAGGCTGTATCTAGGAAAAAGGAGAAAAAGATGGCAAAACCTTCGAGAGCTTTACATCAGAGTTCTGGTGATACCGGCGTAAGGAAGTTAGCACTGATCGCTTCCAAAGGCTCATTGGATATGGCATATCCACCCCTGATCCTGGCTAATGCCGCCAGAATGAGTGGTATTGATGTAGAGATGTTCTTTACGTTTTGGGGATTGGATATCATCACCAAAAAGAAAATGTCCGGGTTAAATGTCGCCACTGTGGGAAACCCCAATATGCACCCCTGGTTTGGAATCCCAACATTGCTGGGAGCAATTCCAGGCATGTCAGCTGCTGCTTCCTGGATGATGCGTGGCGAGATTAAGAAGCTTGGTTTTCCAAAAGTACCTGAGTTTATGGAGCAGCTTATTGATGCTGGCGCAAATGTTTATGGTTGTAAAATGTCAATGGACATGATGAAACTAACCCAGGATGACCTGATTGATGGGTCAACTGTACTGGGTGCGATGGAATTCATGGACTTAACTGAAGGTGCCCAGATTGTTTTTGTATAATCTCAATTTGTGATATAAAAAAAGCCTCGAATTAATTCGAGGCTTTTTTTTTGGCAGGTACCAGGATTATTCTGGAATCTCGGTATCTCTCGACGCAATGTGGTATTGGCTGGGGCTTTCCCCGGGGAGGAATCCGGCTATCAGGATCAAGGCGTTGGTAACCGTTTGCCCAGGATTGCGCCATTTATGCTCAAGTGATGCAGAAAACAACAGAGCATCACCTGATTCCAATCGATAAGTTTGATCTTTAATCACATATTCAAGTTCACCCCGCAGGCAGAAAACAAATTCATGACCTGAATGTGTCATATGGAATCTTCCGCTGCTGGTGCCGGCTTCCAGGGTGATCATAAAAGGTTCGATCAGACCTTCATAGCGTTCACCACCCAAACCCTCCCACAAACCACGGTGGAGGGGGATGCGGTTCCTCTCAGGGGATTTGATAAAAACCACGTCCCCTTTTGGTGGTGTTTCCTCAAAAAATGCTGTCACAGGAATTTCTAGCGCATTGGCAATCTTATACAATGTACTGACTGAAGGAGAGGAAAGTCCTCGTTCGATCACACTTAAAGCGTTGGCTGACAATCCGCTCAGCCGTCCCAACCCCCGGATTGATAATTCACGCTCCTCCCGGAGAGCTTTCAACCTCTCGCTGATATTTACAGAAATTGCTTCTTGATCATAGATATCCATAACACCTCACGAATGATAACTGTACTGATTATATCAAAATAAAGTGCGGTTCTGATACTAGACCAGAACTAATCTGTTTTTCTACCTAACAATTCCCAGGCGGTGTTCAGAAAGGAGTGTTTGAACTTTACAACTTTAGGCTGCAATTAACGTATATCCTGGTAGAGAATCACAATATTATGTACTTAGGAGAAAGAAACATGGCAAACGAATATAAAAGACTTTACCGCTCAGTGGAAGACCGGATGATTGCAGGTGTGTGCGCGGGGATCGCGGATTATTTTGATATTGATCCAACATTAATCCGACTGATTTTTGTCCTCGGGTTTTTTGTGACCGGAAGTGGACTGTTCTGGGTTTATGTGATCATGATGATTGTTGTTCCGGAATACGTTCCCGCAGCTGAGGATGTTGTAAGCGCGGTGGTCGAAGATGTAGCGCCGAAAAAGAAATAATACATTCGACAGGATAAAACAGAAAGAGCCCGGAATTAATCCGGGCTCTTTCTGTTTACCTGAGGTGCTTCTTTAAGTTTATTCTATAAATATTTCTACGTGTTCCTGGTCTTCCTCGTCAACTACATCAACAATCTTGCCTCGGATATTTTCTGTGAGGGCTTCTTTCACAGCATCCATCATCTTGCCGTCTTCCATTTCGGGAGTAAACTGGGCTGCAATATTTAATCCCGCATCTACAAGTTTCATTGGCACATTTACATTAACCTTGGTTTTTCCAGATGACATATCTGTTACCCGGACCCGCAACCACTGACTGGATGTTGAGTGTTTGGATGATTTTTTGGTTTTTTGACTTCTCTGGGTTAAGGCTCCCAAAAGCTGTGATCCTTCTTCTGCTGTGATCTTTCCATCATTGATCATTTTTAAGATTTTCATACGCTCTTCGCTGGTAACCATACTGTTCTCCTCGTTTGGAATCTATACCTAACCAATATATATCTTTACTTGTTCTCCATCATCGTCGTCAGTTACATCGATAATTAGTGGGGTTCCTGATTGGGAACTGTCTCCCAGAGCAAGAATAATTTCATCTACACCCGTCCCTTTAAGTCCGGGGATGAAATTCCCAAAGGTCCGTAAACTCCAAGCAAAGAATCGAATCGGTAATGGGAAACTGATCGCTATTTGTTTTGGTAATTCTCCTGGTTTTTGTTGGATCCGGAGATGAAGCCAGGGACCCGTCTGGCTATTCCAGCCAAGTACCAGGATGCCTACACCGATCAAAAAAGGAATCCAGGCTAATATAAATCCCAGGCCAATCCCTTTTGCAGACCAGGCCCAGTACAGCAGCGATCCGCCTAATACAGTTATTATTACTCCAGTCCAAAATGGGATGATCCACCATCGCTTCCATTTTTCAAAGTCTTCCGGAACGGAAACAAAATCTACTTCATCCCCTTCCTCAGGATCATATTCTCCTTCTAATTTGGACTTCGCGAGAAGGTATTCTTGATCGAGATCAGTCTGGCTTTCGCCGAGTGCTTCAATCAGCTTTAAGCCTTCTTCGGCGCTGATTGTTCCACTCTGTATCATTTCTAAAATTTCCAAATGTTCATTATTTACTGTCATTGTTTTTTCTTACCCTCCAATGCCTTTAATAAATCATCGGCCTCTTCAGGGGAAATCTTCTTTTCCTGGAGCATATTCAGGATCAACAAACGTTCGCGGTCTGATACGCTTTTCTTTTCAGTTTGTGTTTCAAGGAATTCGCCCAGGTCAAATTCCCTGGTTTTTCTTTTCAGATCCCTTGCTTTCAGCTGAGCTTTGGCAATACTCTTTTCTATCTTCGCCTGGGCTTTTATTGCTGCCAACTCAGCCTTTTGGGCTGTCAATAGGCCGCTTTCTTCGATCTTGATCTTAATCTGTTTGAGTGTCTCTTCAGATAATCCGATAGAATCTAATGAATCTCCAAGATTTGAAAAGGTTTCCCGCAGATCTTCTTCTACATGACTGAGATGATCCTTTAACTGCTCTGCAGTTTGGTCGGAAAAATCAATAGCAATATTTCCAAGTTCCTCGGCATTCATCCGAAGCGGAGATAACCAGCTGTACATATCGCTGGAAACAAAAACTTTACCACCTGCGGTCAGCATGATTGCCGGACCTCCCTCGCCAACTTGTTTGATGAGTTCCCCTTCTTTTACCTTTTCGTCAATATCTCCTAAGCTCAAAGTGATATCTTCTTTACTGCTTTTAATTGTGAGATCTGCATTGCTGTCTTCTGGTAATGCTACTGATAAATCTCCACCGGTATTAATTTGATAAGCCTGCCAAGGAACCGGGGAGAAATTGATCTGTCCGTCTCCACCAGCTAGGGCTTCAATTCCACCCGCAACTTTCTCAATCTGGATATCTTTGCCAACGTGCTGAAGTGACAGCTGTCCTTTGACATTGTCGACCAGGCAGTCCTTGCCCACATTTTCGATCACCAAGTCTCCCTGGATGCGTTTTGCAAACACATCTCCGCCTACGGATTGAACGGTGGTGGGGCTGACATCGCTGAGAGTAAGGTCTCCGCCAACTGATGATATCTGCAGAGGGCTTCCGATCCCCTTAATCACAACGTCTTTACCAACCGACTCAATTAATACTGGTAAATGATGGGGGAGATGCACAATGCCGTCATTTGGGAAGGATATCTGAACCTTCCCTTTTTCTTTATTAATTGAGTCCTGTTCTGAAGGGTCTTTGACCCGGATTTCCTCGCGGTTCCATCCTGTCAAATACAGGCTTCCTCCAGCGTTAGTAATTACCAATTGGGAGATATCTTCAATAGAGATTGTGTGTTGTGCCATAATCCTTATTTCTCCTTGTCTTTCAACTGTTTCATTGCATCCTCGTAGTTGATTTTTCCCGTATCCAGATCTTCCAGGATTGACTGACGCTCCTCTTCGGATAACTCGGAAACATCCTCTTCGCCGCCGGGTTCATATCCCAATGCCCGGATAACATCGTGCAGCAGCTTACGGATTGTGGGGTAGGAATAGCCAAGTTCTTTTTCCATGTGGGTGATTTTGCCTTCCAACCTGACAAAAGTCTCTACGAAATCCATTTGTTCTGGAGTTAGCTGTGAGAAAGTGCGGGAAGAAAAACGACCATCAATGGTTGTATCGCAATCACGGCAACTGATTTGGGTTACAACAACTTCTCCACCGCATATGGGGCATTGTGAGGGTAATGCATACATGATTAAATCTCCTTTTTAAAAAAAAGAACTAATGAGCAGTTTGATAACGATTGATTATCTGTTGGCCAGATACGACTAATAATTTGCCAAGAGAGGTGAAAACCAAAGTCAACCACGGATTGGGTTTTTCTAGAGATTTCACCAGGCGGTGATGTGCTGCTCGCCGGTGAAGTTCGGTTTGATTGGTAATAAATTCAGCGTATGTTCCTGTAAACATTATTTCCTCCCGCGTGGGAATATAAACATTGCTTACAGTATATCAAAAATATTTAGTATGTCAAGGGAAAAAATAAGAAATATTGAATTATATATTGAAAAACTGTATTTGGTGTTAGTTTTGGAGGTTAGTAATGAGTAAAAACTCTGGAATTTATATTAATAATACATCTAAGGAATGATCTTTCGGGCACTGAGCAAACTTTTTTCTTCTGCCTCAACACTGGCATATACGGTTTCCGTATATCGGGTTAAAGTGCCCAGGTACTCTACAGGACCATTGTGAGCGATCCATCCATCCAGGTTAAATGGCACTATACCGGATGCTGAAATCCATTCCCCGTTGTATTTTCGGGCAATATGGATGTGTGAGCCTGTGCTCTCCCCACCTTCACAGGAGGGATGACCAAGCAGATCTCCTGCTTCTACCATCCTTCCTGATTGAGCTTTGTGAAGAGTTCCCAGGTGGAGATATAGAATAACCCACCCTGTACGTGTTTCCCCGTCTCCATCCAGGTCTAATTCAATCAGACCTATATCGGATCTGGCGATGATACCCGGAGCAACTGCCACGGCCCATTCACTGGTTATTTCACACCCGCCTTCTTCACTGGGAGGGGCAAAATCCAGTGCAGCCCAGGGCTCTCCATGTCCCCATCCTGTATGAGGTCCACCGGTAAAGGCCCAGGTTTTTCCACTTTCGAAAGGCAGTCGCATCGTCGGTTGCCGTAAACTTCCGGGAATGTGGGGTTCACAAATCCAGGGATTATCAAAATAGGACTTGTAAGTATTCAAAAATCCGTCTGGTCCGACAGTGTGGTCAAATACCCCTTTCTGTTCTAGTTGAGAAAAGTAATACTGCAGAGCAACCGTACTGGCATTTTGCCAGGGATCTGGATGTTCAATGGTTTGGTCCAGATACTCCAGGGTTTCCAATTTATTTACCAACCACCCATAGTATCCCTGGTTCAGTGTATTGGCAGCCCAGACCAATTGGATATATAAGCCGTGGTAGCCAGATTTTACGTAACCTAGGGGGTAATCCTCTAAGTCAGCGGGAGCTTCAGGATTACTTAAGGCACCGATTTGGTGTTCCAAAATTGCCAACAATAGTTTGGGACTGATACTGAAGCTAGTTGCAACATAAGATACAATCTCTGCTCCACTGCGTTGTTGTTCTGCGGCAAATTGTTGGTAATTTTTTAACCATCCGGGTTGAGACTCAACAAACCCGGTTACATCAA
>Ga0255364_10185_pt1 | contig 15322 bp, 11 predicted proteins | sample ANMaggSSYBR01G12_FD_182087 | JGI IMG/M metagenome (GOLD analysis project Ga0255364, IMG submission 182087) | Sediment cell enrichment communities from methane seep in Santa Monica Basin, California, United Staets - ANME aggregate JGI... | ecosystem: Environmental > Aquatic > Marine > Cold seeps >...
TTGTTATCCCCAACTTTGGATCAGTGTTTTGATTCTGGGTTCATCAGTTTTGATGATAAAGGGAAAATAATGATTTCCCCATGTATTGATGACTGCGATATCCATTCTTTAGGATTGATATCTGAAATGACACTGTCCAAAATCGAAGCAGAGCATCTTCGATATCTGGAATACCATAGGAAGAATATTTTTCGCAATTGAATATTATTAGAAATTATCAAGACGCTGCAGCAGATAATTCGAAAATATAAATCTAATCTTGATACTTTCTTATCCTTCTTATTTTCATGGGCTCCCAATAATGCCTCATATTCCAATGGATACTGGCGTTTTGTAATTATTCGAAATCGCTTTCGATTAATCTTTTAAAATCATTGATTAGCTCTGGTACTTGTTCAGCAGACAACCAAAGTGTTTGTTTGCCCTCTAGGATCTCCTCAATCCGAATCTCTTTAACACCATCCAATGTTCCCAGATTGTGGGGCCGAATATGAATTGCTACGTTATTTTGATGAGGTGTAATAGTGATGGCACTTCGAGTCCAATTCTTGGGAAGCACATAGGAAATCGAGTTGGTGTGACCTTTGGGATGTAGGCCAAAGGTCAATGCTAGATCATGCAATTCTTGGATGGCTTCTTCCACGCCATACTGTGCTGCCTTTGCGAAGATTGCATCAATGCCACCATCAGGTTTTGCTTCTTCAGCTGGTGGCTGATCCACGTACCATCTTTCCATCGCCCAGGCTTTAATTCTTTCTTTTCGTTTCTGAATGGAATTTGGTGTCCACTCCTTTTCTTTAGCTAACTCTCGTTCGGCAAAGAGAGCTGAATCAGCGTAGGTTCCCTTATCTCCAGGACCACCTTTCTTATCGATGAAGGATTTATTTCCCAAGGACGAATTATCTTGAGTTAAAGTTAGGTTTCCGATGTCATGAGTCCACCGATTTAGATCCTCTTGTGAAAACCGTTTTTCCCAATAAGGGTGGTTGGGGGTTTGGGGAAGGATGTGTTCAATCGTCCGTTCCTTTTTCCGACGCTCCAGATCCTCCCAGGCTATTTTCACTTCCCTGCCACCAGCTAAATGCTGCTCGTATTCATAGAGGAAATAACTTAGTCCTCCCCAAACATACCAATTGTCCATTCCCTCATCATAATGACTAAGCAATCTTTCATTAGAACAATAGTGATGGTTGACCTTTAATAATTCCCGTTCCAGCCATTGGGGATCAGGACAATTATAGAACTGATTGGCTATCCGGAAGAATCGGGTTTGGGCAGCATTTGAGCGATATCTCCTCCACTGATAAATACGAAAATCAAACTTTTCACACAATTCAATTGTACGCAGGTATGTCTTTCCTCTATCCCTGGCTTTGAGGCGAACCGCTATCAGAAGAGGCAGGAAAGTAGCCCGAGGACCGAGCCTAAGTAATTTTTTACTCAAGCGGACAATATCAGCAGCGCGTAAATCGGTATCTCTCCACTGGTTGAAAGCTCCTGGATGCCCGGGGCCATATACATCACAGAGGGCTGTAGTGGCTTCGTGAAGAGTTTCCAAATAGACCCTCATTTCCTTTAGTAGCTCATTATGACGGCCTATATAATTCTTAAGGCTTAATCTATCCTTGATTGAGCGGTTTTGCTGCCATTTCTTAGGATCATGCTCATATGCCATCAGCCAATGAGCCCTTAGTAATCTATCCTCATCATCCACTTTGCTTATACCTACAGCCATCAAGCTTTCAAAGATGTGTTTCCAGGTGCTGTTAATTCGTTGGCCAAGATCATGCTCTTCGGGTAAATCTAGCTTGGAAGCTAAATACAGCAAATAATTCTTTACTTTTTCCAATTCAGTCAAGGGCTTTCCACGATCATTCATCGTCTCAAAGATCACTCCCGCATCAAGTTCATCATCCACCACATAAACGATAAGTTTTAGATGCTGAGTGATCTTGTCAAACATACTATCCAACCAGCTGGAAAATTCTTTTCCAAGATGATCAGCTTTGTCACTAAGATATTTTTCGAAGTGTTGCTTTGCTTGATCAAGAAGTCGCTGAGAGCGGATCTGGGGACCTGTGATTTTCAAGCCGTATCCGAGAGTGCTGTTATAAAAGAAACTTTGGGTATCCTGATTAAGTTTTATCCTTGTCTGAATTTGGCCATTACGGTCTTTTGCGGCAAGATAAGTCTCACGGATTCCTTGAACAAGTCGTTCAGGTTGGCCTAATCGTTCCATTTCATCGGAGATGGCCTTGAGCAATAAGACAATAGTAGTTAGGCGCTGTTGCCCATCGATCACGCTGTGGACTACTCCCGCACTTCCATTCTCCAGTTTGATGGTTTCGTTTTCATGATCCAATTGCTGTAAAATCAACGTACCCGTGAAGTGTGACTTTCCAGGAGGTAATAATTCCAAATCTTGCAGCATATCATCCCATTGGCGTTGCTCCCAGGCATACCCACGCTGGTAATCGGGAATGGAAAAAAAGCTATTAATAAAAATAGCCCCAATCGGTTTTAGATCTTGATTCATCCGAACCTCATAATTTTGCTAATGTTGGAGGTTTCCTTTAATAGCCCTAATAATATTTAATCTTCAAATTTTTAATTAATAAATCTCATCACAAACAAACTTCATTTCTTCATCTGGCCGACGAGCAAGCATAAAGAATAGAGAATCAAAATCCTTCACATATTCCTCATTATGCGCCCGCCAGATCGCATTGGAGTCTCCTGCTACGAGAGTTATGCACCCTCCCAGGATAAAATTAACTCGATTCTTTGCTGTCAGGCCGCGAAGATTTTCGACTATCTCTGAAGAAGGAGACCGTTGAGCAATTTGAGCTTCCAATTCATGCCCCGATTGATAATGATTCAACTCTGCCTGGGTTACTACTAAATTAATAAAACCCATTCTTTGACCCTCCCTCTTATTTATGATTTCGTCAATTCATCTGTGATCAACTTAGCTTGTATTTCAAATATCCAACCTACTTCCCGACACTCTCCTCGATAATTATTATTTCTTCTTCCGTCATATCATAAAGGGAGTAAATTGCAGCATTAAGTAAATCAATTTCTTCTGAAATTGGTAGATTCCCGCCCTTGTTCGAAATAATACATTTAACAATTTTCGATATTTCTTCCTCAACCCTTTTATTTCCCTTTTTTATTGGTATATTCGAAAGTGGAGTTTGATAAAGCTCAAGCGTATTTCCCTTTCTCTTTCCCCGATGAAATAACCAATAGAAAACTACTTTTGAATTCAAAATGCCCAACAAATAATATTCATCTATGTTTTCACCTTCTTTAGTACTAATGAAGAACACATCGCGACTAGCATATATCGGTTCCCGAATCATGGAAAAAGCATTAATTTTCGATCTATAAGGAGCCACAATTTTATTTGGGTTTTCAAATATCCATTGCTCTCTAGGTCGATGTAATGCGTACCAGGGGTAATTTTCTTCATATCTCTTGACCTGATCTTCTAATATGGGTTTAAATTTTGATAAATGATTATATATAATTGGAATATCTTTTTTTTGCGTGGACCATTTTGTATATATTAGACTCAATTTTGATTTATTGACTTTAAACTGCATAATATCTGAATTCTTAATGAATGGTTTGATAAACTCTTTTTCATTCTCGGATAGAATTAACCTTTTCATTTCTTCATTGGAAAGAACAAACACTCCTTCGCCATTGGAATAAGCAGGTCCATAGTCTCGAATATATTTAGAAGTAATTCTACTTAAAGTAACATCTGCCCCCGATCTAATTTCACATATTTCGCCTAATCTTCGAGTTGAAAATAGGATTTTATTAGTTATTTGTGAAACCCAGTTTCCTCCCTGCGTACCGGACATTCTTATAAGGTAACTAATTCCATCAAAAAGGTTCTCGTGTTCTATTGAAGAATAGAGAGTGCCAGGGTCAACTCGATTTAAAATATCTAGTAACCTTTCCGCAGAATAAGTGTCGGAATTAGTTACTTCACATATTGAGGATGCTTGATAGGAATGTGGTTGATTAAGTGTAATAATTAATATTGAGTTATGTTGTCCTTTCGCATTATCAAACACTTTATACTCACCAAAATTCACTAGCCCGATTATTGTTGTGTTCTTCTTCAAATCTTCTCTTAGTTTTATTGCTCCATCAGCTGTAATAAAATAATTCGTCGAAATCATTGAAATAACTGAATTTGGATTTCCTAAGACATGAATAGCCAAGTGATAAAAGAAATAGAAATAATCCATTTTGGCTTGGTAAAAATCCTTAACAGATCCTCGTTTCTTAACTGCACGGAATAATTCTTTGTTCCCCTTTTCCCCAATATAGGGAGGGTTTCCAATAACAATATCAAAACCATTATTTGACCTGAAAACTTCACAAAAGTCTATTTGATAATCAAAAGCTGAATCTCCAACAGTCATTGCTATTCTAAGTTCATCAATTTCTTTCTTGAGGGTAACTTTATTACGGCGACTTGTCGTTCCATAATATTGATCTTTCTTCTTCTCATACTCTGGCAAATGCAATTCATAAAACATATCTTTTTTTACAGATTCCAACGAGTCCCCACACACAATTCTATAATCGAGATTTGGCAGTGGCCGAATCTGGTCATAACTATCTTCATCCACAACCAGGCTTAACCAGAGCCTAAGCTTTGCAATTTCCACTGCGCTGGGATCAATATCTACTCCATAAAGGTTACTTTCAATACAATGCCATTTGAATGTGTAAGGATCTCTGTTACTTTGTTTTGTGATATATGGTGTCAAAATACATCTAGCTCGAACAATTTCTGCCATCATCCCAACTGGGAAAGCACCTGAACCTATCGCCGGATCACATATCTTCACATCTGCTAATGCAAAATCGATCTCTCTTGCTAGTTCGCGAACACTATTAGGAAGGCCATAATCACCGCTCTTCCGTCCTGCTTCCTTCGCAAGATCATTCTCAAGAGATGTATCCCCTTTTCGAATAAAGCTTTCAACATCCTCTTTATCGACCTTTATTGTTTTTGAATTTAATTCTATATCCAAGTAATTAATTAAACTTTCCTGGCACATGTAATGGACAATCTCACGGGGAGTATAAAATGCACCCTTGCTTTTACGGTCTGTGATCTCCAGTAAGTTTTCAAATACTTTCCCTAACATCTCAGGATCAACTGCAACTTCCTTTTCCAACGGCTCATCTTCCCGAACTGTAAAGTTGTATAGGTTGAATACTTTGAAAATTTCCTTAAACACCTGGTTATTCAGATTGATATGAGTTTTTTCCCAATCATAATCTTTCAGTGGCTCAAACAAACCACCATTTAAGAATGGAATCTTACATTGCAATGCTGGGTAATAATCATCTTTCCTTTCTATTGCCAAAGCCTCATAAAAGAATGGCTCAAGAACATCATCAAAGAAATTTTTATTCCCATTTTCCAAGAATAGATTATGCAAGAATTTCCTGTCACCTAAGCCCCACTCTTCATCCTCAGGAACACCTAGCCATCCTTTTTTTTGCAGGAAATACAAGAAAACGATTTGCCCCAATAGTTTCTTGGCAAAGTTAGCAGTGTTTATTTCACAACGTTCAAACTCGGTTTTCACCACCGGGTTTGCAGCTCCAATTTGATCCAAGTTTTCTTTGATCTGCAAGAATAAGGTTTTGTAATCTTCAAAGAATTCCTTCGTTACTGATTCGATGTTGAAAGCTTCCTCGATTTGTTCAAGTGAAAGCTTTCCTTCCTGAACTAACAAATCACCAAGCTGTTTCTGGGCGGTGTGGTTAGGTTCATATTCGCCGACCAGGAAAGAATACCTGCGAGCTGGAGTGAAGTCTTGTTCTACTTTTATTGTTCCTTTATCGGTGATCTTTGTTTGATAAGCGAGCTTCACATACGAAAATCGCCAATCAGACAGATCATCAGTAACATATGCAGCTAAAACAGCGTCTTTTTTTCTTTTATTCAGGTAGTGAGCCATCAGGTTTCTTTGCCGTGTCCTGGCTCGATCTAAAGACCCCCGTTTCTTCAATTTCACGACCACGACATCCAGCACATTCCCTTTTGGATCGCGATAAGTACCCAGGCGGGAGTAGCTATGTACATGCTCTCTGTACCCTTGTGGGAGTTGGGCATTTGGCACAGTTCTTGTTGAAGCCGCTTCCATACCAGTTAATAAATTTTTGGCAAAGTTTACAAACTGCTCTTCTGAAAAGGCTTGGGTGAAGGTCTGGTTAACAAGATGGGCAGCTTCTTTTTTCTTCATGCTAATTACCCTCTGCTAAATATACAGACAAAATGACTTCTCCTGGCAAGTTTCGTCTATCATCAATCGATAAGTCTTTAATCAAAAATCTGTTCGGAATTCCCTTTCGTAGGCTGTTGAGTACAACTAGGGGATCAATTTCAACTTCAATTTTTTTTCTCACCTTCTGGGCTACTTTATAGGGAATCTTTCCATCTTCAAAAGCATCTCGTACCTTCCGGATATAATTTTCATCTTCATCTGTGTATTGTTGGCAGTATTTGATTTCAGGTGTTTTAAGACGCTGGATTATTTGGTTAACATTGGAACGCCCTCGTCCATCCTGAGTATCGTCCAGATCCTCAGCAACCAGTTCGTCAAAGGCAGTTTTGTTAACTTCCAGCATCTCAAAATATATTTTCGGGATAGCAAGCTTTTTTTCATCAGGTTCACAGCGCAGCAATTCCATCGCATCCAGGAAAGGTAATTCCCTGGTCTGCTCTTTATTGGATGTCATAAATTTTTTCAACAATCCTTTCCGGAAAAATGTAATCAAGAAAGCAGATTTTTCTGATTGGTTTTTCATGCCTGAACGAGCTTTCTTCGGCAAACGCTTTACCTGTTCAAATAAATCAGGGTTTTCATCTCGTATTTCCCGGATAATTTGCAGATATTCCAACTCAGAACGTTCTTCTATTTCCCCTGTATAGGTTTCAACATCCTGCAATCTTTTATAGAGCCGATCTCCAAATATTTCGAATGAGCCAACCTCTTCCTCTTCAGTTAAATATCTGGCATCTTCTCCCAGAAGGCTGTGAAAAGCCTGGATTTTTGCTTTAATGTTATTTTCCAGGCCTATTTCACTTTCAGCTTTTTCCGTAGGAAAATAATTGAATATCTCAATTGTTTGATACTCAGTGCCTACACGATTAACCCTGCCAACACGCTGCAGCACCCGGGTTGGATTCCAGGGCAAGTCATAATTGATCACAATATTTGAACGATGAAGGTTGACGCCTTCTGCCAACACATCAGTGGTAATCAAAATTCGCAAGGTATCATTCTTTGTCTCAGACATTGGGTCGTAATTATCACGAATCAACCCCTTGGCAACGGAAGAGTGTATTTTTCTTTGCTGATAAATACCGCCCCCGCCATGAATGAAAAACACTTCGTCTTCTAAAAACTCTCTGGATAATTTCTCGTAGAGATATTCCCCAGTTTCTCCCGCTTCAGTAAAGATTATCACTTTATTGCCTGACAATATTGGATTGCTCTTTAACTGACCAATAAAAGAGGCTAATTTTGGATCATCATCCATACCCATCCATAACGCATATATCTTTTTGAGAAGAGTGAGATCCTGTTCCAACCAATGTTTGTAATCATCTATAAAATCACTGGAATCAATTTCGAGTGCGTCCTCATCTTCCACCAATTTCAACAGCTCATCTTCCCGATCTTCATCCAGATAATCAAATACATTCACCTTTTTACTGATAAATACTCTTCCCCCTTCGAACATGTCAATATAACGTTCGTAGGATTGAATAAATCGGCCTACCGTATTTTTAAATGCATGAAAAGAACTCTCGAGCCGTTTTACCAATAGTATCTTCATAAACGCTCTGACATTTTTCTGCTGCTGTTCTTCCAGGGGAGTTAACTTTCGTTTTAGATACAGAAGAGGGATATATCTGGAATACGAAAATTTCTGTAACAGTTCTATAGTTTCATCAAAAATATACTCTAATTCTTCTCCCAAAAAGTATGTTAATGCATGAGGTTCATTGATATCTGGAAACGATAATCCCTGTTCTTCGATATCTTTCTGAAAGAATTTCACGATTTCGCTGCGTGTACGCCGTACCATTACATACTTAAGGATATCTTCCCTGATTTCAGAAGAGATTTTATCCAGCTCAGCCAGATATTCTGAAGTTCCTTTCTCATGTGCTTTCAATCGGCGTTTTCGATTCTTGAAATATCTATCCAGGTCAGAAACCCCGGGGATCAAACTTTTCTTCGGCACTTGGAATAACTTTAGTTGGCTGAGGATATCATCAATATCGTTATTAAATGGGGTTGCTGTGACCAGAATAACTTTCTTTCCCGCACAAATCTCTGCCAGTTGTGCATAAGTTTGAGTTTGTTGATTCCGAAAGCGATGGGCTTCATCAATAAATACATACTGGTATTTATCTAAATTCATTTCAACAATCTGATCTATTTTTCCTAATGATTCAACTTTGAATTTTCGGACCCCAAAATCTCTGAAGGTCTCTTCCCAATATTCTTTCAGGGGCGGAGGGCATAAGATATACTTTCCACCATCCAGTTGTTTTGCTAAGAGCGCAGATACATAAGTTTTCCCTAAACCAACCACATCCGACAAGAAAACGCCATTATAGGCTTGAAGGATCTTATAGGCTGCCAGCGTAGCCTGTTTCTGGTATTCCAGATCCATAAAGCCATCAGGCAAATCAACCTCATAGGTTTGATCAATATTTATATCTTCCCGGAAATATTCATAAATCGTTTTCAGGTACAACAAATATGGCTGCAATTTATCATTCAACCAGGTCCTATTCTCTATAGAGTTAATATAGTCTTCATTTACGTCAATAGCTTCCAACCACAACTCTTCAAATCTATCCAGGGCATATTTAACATCAGTTTTATCTTTAAGTTCTACATTAAACTCGTGTTGGCCAACCAAACCTGAATAAGAGAAGTTGCTGGATCCTGTGATTACACGCCCAAAATCCCTATCTTCCTCACTAAATCTACTGATATACACCTTGGCGTGAATTTTATGGCTGGGGTGAGCTTTGATCTGAATTTTCCCGGATACAAGATAATCGATAAATTTCTTGATACCAATTTCCACCTGGGGAGTGTCCGGGGTTTTCTCGATTTCATCAACGACTGTCTTCCCAAAAAGTTCCCTGGTTTCCAAATGGGTAAAATCAAACTCCATTTGTTGGTTGGCGTCCTCAATGATCTCAAATGCTTGACTATCAATTCCCATTCCGACAAGGATGCGGATTTCTTTTATTGGTTCAAAACTTTCATAAAGTTTGTGAAATCCGGAAGTTTGGAAATATCCTACTAGCACATCGAAAAATTGAACGTCTTTCAGTGTCTTTTTGAAACGAGCCAATAGCGTTGCGCCCGGCTCATTAGTGAAGAATTTTTTGTCTGTATTAGACATATGATTTCCTGTTGTTGACAAGGATAGAAATTTGAAATTCAAAAGTAAGTATAAGAGAAATATCCTTCAGTGACAACAATTGGCTAACTTATCTTTTCAGTAGAGCAACCTACACAGATTCAATATTGCCTATGCGCAATTCTTTAATGCCAATTTATTTCATAAGTTTTCCATCTGAAGTATCAATAAATGAGGTGCGCCTTTCGAGGCGCACCTCTCATCCTATTTACCAAACCGTCCATATCTTTAAGCTGGCCAGGAATAACAGATACAGGATAACGATGAATATCAATATATCGATTTTCATCTCCTTAACGATCAAAGGTATTATGTATTTATAAAAAATAAGAAACACGACGAAGGCAATCAAAGCACGTGCAATTTGCGCCCTCAATAAGATCAACATCTGTAACAGATCCATATCAACTCCTTATTGTGAATTGGCTTGATTTCCATGTCGGCCGGCGCATTTCTACTCCGGCCCGGGGATACACCGCATGGGTCTTCTGCCAACACAAGTACAGGACCTTATAGATTCACAAGAGATCAAGAATATTAATGAGGAAGGATAATACTAAGGTACCAACAAATAAACGCTCTCCTGCCCTCTTTTCTTCTCTTGCAATTTCTGCAAGCAGCTGATTAGTGTCCCCCAGGGGGACACTTTTTTGAAACTGTTTTGCTTAAGAAATTTTTCGGGAATTTCGTAAATATGTACGGACATGTTTAGGGCTCCTTTCCTGTTCAAGCTTTTTGCTTGACCGGTTAACAGCCCTGATGTACAATGACATCAGAGCTCCCACCCTCTATCCGCTCTAACGGATGGGTGGTTGTTAAAGAAAATACCGCCGGCACAATTTGCCGGCGGTAGTGTTTTTAATAAGAGGAAATTAAGAGATTATTCTTCTAGCCTGGCCAGCTCTTCTAGAGCAGGTTTGTAGTCCCTGATGAAGGTAGTCACCTGTTCAGCAAACTCCAGGTTGATATCCCCCAGATCAGTAGATTGACCTAGAAATTGGATCAGGATCTGTTTCTTTTCAGGATCCACTGATACTGTGACCTCAGAGCCTTCTGTGAGCTGCAGCGCTTCTGTTATATCTTCTGGTAAAGGCAAGGCCAGGCCTTTTCCTGCTTTGATAATTCGTTGGATCATAGTTTCCATTCCTTCTCCTTTTACATCATAACCTGTCTTGTTTAACAAAACAACCGCAGGAGAGTTGTTTGTCTCTAGCGGTTTTTACAACTTACAAAACCCACGGAGTTCGAGGGGTTTCAAAGGTGGTGTATTCACTTTTCTATAGGTTACAAATAAGTACTTATATGATAAACGATTTGATTCTGTGAGTCAAGTTTTTAGTACCTGTTTTTGGGGAAATCCGTCCAATTAAATGGGAAATTTGAATAAAAAACCTACATTCAAACCTCTTGGAAAGTAATTTTCAAAATTGGTCTAGGGTTTTTACAATTATCCCTCTCGGCCCACCCCTAAGAAAAACAACAAAATAAATAGCCAGTAATAAATACATATTTCCTTATTAAATAATATAAAACTATTCTTATTCTATATCTTATATAATTTTTTTCTACACAAACTGTAATCAAATCATTTCCTTCTTTAACTCACTGCTATTAATCCCCTAAAAACCTATCCATAACACTCTATTCCAATACCCATCGTTTTTCAATTCGATTCGTAATTTCTATTCTCCAATTCTTTGTCAACCACGTAGGTTAATTCCCCCTACCCATCAACTCTCCCAAGAAGATATTCTCACATCGAATAACTCTTTCATATCTCGCATGAATGATCATCATTTCCAAATAAAAGCCCATACCGGTTATCTTTTTATCATGTTTTTAATGAAAAAGATTCAAGCCATTTTGTAACTGTTTTCAAGTCATTTTATAAGTGGTTAGTGATGTTTTTAATGTAGGATTGAATTATCAGATATATATATTGCAAGAAAGTATATGGAACAATATTCAAAAAAAGGCGGAGAAAAATGGGTAAACAAGCACTGATCGTTACGATAGCTTCAATGAAAGGGGGAGTAGGAAAGACAGCCATCACTTCCCTCTTAGCACGCTACCTGGCAGAAATAGAAGGTAAGCAGGTCCTGGTAGTGGACTTTGACGGCCGGGGAGGAATCACATCACTACTCCATCATGAACCATTAGCAGCAAACAAACCAACCATAATTGAAATCCTCCTGGCAGCCTTTCAAGGAATGGATCCGAATGAAGCCTTCTCGCAAGCTGTTATCCAAACCAATTTAGGAACTAAACATGGATGGGATGATAAAGGCGGTTCCATATTTTTAATACCCAACAAACCCAACCTGGACGATATATTGGTCGAGATGAATTCTGGTCTTCTCAAAGCCGCTCTTAGCAATCTCGACTTACCGGAGGATCAAATCATACTAATAGATTCCGGTGCAGATAGTCTTAATGTAAAAATGTCCATCGCTGCCGCCGATATCGTTTTTCTCCCACTCATCTTAAGTAAGCAAGATGTTCATCCTTCAGTTGAAACTCTCAGAGCTATCTGCTTGGAACAGCAGGAAAACGGAACACCATTTTTCGGAGGGTTAGTAATCAATCAGAATGGTGATGCACAATGGGAAAGAACCTATCTAACCAACTACCAAAACCTTATCGATAAATTTACTACGAAAGTCAATTTAAAATGTTCGGAAGATAAAATCCTATTCCCTCTCAGACAATCCAGAATCATTCGACGCGGAACACACCTGAGTTGGTCCTGGCGTGAGGATATCCAGAATTCAACACGGGAAATTATTGAGACCATTAAGAATTTTGAAACGAACAGAGCAGGAGTGTAATTATGGAGATTGAACAATTTGCTAGCCTGGGTGAACGAATTAGCTTTGACAATAATGATCAAGGGAAATCGAAAGCATCGAAAGGGAAACGATCTTCTTTGAACATTGCACGCCGGTCCATATTTGTCTTATTCAAAGAAATCATTGAAGATAGCCCCTCCCAAACACGAAGCGTGATATTTGACCCAAAACAAATTCCGGAAGATGCAGAGTTATTGGAATCAATAAAACAGAACGGCATCATTTCGCCGATCATTGTAAGAGGGCTTGGGCAAAAATTAGAGATCGGTTCTTCCGATCAAAAGAAATCCAGTGAAAGGAGTTTCGCCCTGGTTGCCGGCCATCGGCGGGTCGCAGCCGGCCGTGCAGCCGGATTGGCCGGCACGGATGCCGTCATTGCCAAATCCAGTGAAGACTATCAGCTGCTCACCCTTGTTGAAAATATGGGCCGGCGGGGACTCACAACCTATGAAAAAGCCCATTCGTTGAATAACCTCAAACTGAGTTTAAAAATATCAGGACGAAAAGTCGCTGAAATTACTGGATATTCCCGATCCTATGTAAACCGCCTACTCACCTCATTGGATTCCCCTGAAATTCTTCAAAACCTGTGGGAGCATGGCAATCTATCAGAAAAAGTTATTGTTATTCTCAAAAAACACTGGCAATTGTTTGCTGAAAGTACTAATGCTCACCATGTAAAAAAGATTCACAATCTCACTGAAAAGGATTCTCTCATTCTACGAGACCTCCTGAATGCCGGTTTGGATCTTGAGAAAGCGATTCATGCCATGAAAGCCGGTAAAACTCTCTCTTCAATTTCTAAGAAATCAACTAAAACCAAGCTGAAAGGATATACCGGGATTAACCTTGGGGATATACCCTGTGATGATATCGCCCCTTCAAAAGATAATGGTAAGGACCTGGTTAAAAATATTCTTACTGTCTTCCCAACATTTCCAAAAGAAAAAGCACAAACTCTATTTATTTCTGCAATTGCTGTCAATGTATTGGACCCAGATATTATCTGGGCTGCTGCTCTCTACGTCGTTAGAGGTGGTATGCAGGATAAGGCAATCGAAATCTGCGCTAAAGTGATGTCCAATCAAGAATATAGAGATTTGTTATCCGGTGAAGTCAAGTCGAGACAGCAAATCTCACAGATATTGAAAACCAAACCAATAAACTCAAATCTCAAGAAGTTTTTCAAAACCTATTTTATTGAGAGCTAGCCTCCCACATAATATCTAATTAGGAGTAAATTATGTACGAGACCACCTACCCTCCCTCCACCAAATTGCTCAAGGCTCCCGAAGTCGCAGTGATCCTGAACTGCAGCAAAGCTTTTGTCTACAAACTTATCAAGCAGAGACAGCTTCCTTCCGTTCAGATTGGTTATTCAATCCGGGTCAAACCAGAAGACTTGAATCGGTTCATTCGGGAAAACACCAGCGACTATCAGGTATAGATCCAGGCCGGCTCTGGGATCACCCCTGAGGTATAATAAGGTCAGCACCTTAACAACCTCAGTGTATGAAATCGAGCCGCCATTCCAGACCTAGAAAAGGAGTCTAGAAATGGCGAGAAGACGAGGAAATAACGAAGGCACAATTTACCCGCGACCCAACGGTACCTACCGGGCTCAGATCAGCCTGGATGGTCATCGACTGAGCTACAATGGTCAGACCCGAAAAGCCTGTCAGGATTGGCTGCACAAGACCAGAGGGCGGATCGATGATGGGATGACTTACGAAGGCGCTAAGACCTCCTTGGAGGATTTTTTCGGCGAGTGGTTGACCATGAAGTCTACAACTGTCAGACATCACACAGAAAGGCAGTACCGACAAATCACCCGGGACTACATTCTCCCCCAGCTTGGATCCAAAGAATTACTGCAGCTGAGACCGGACCACATCCAACTGCTCTATAACCAGCACATCGAAGCCGGCGTCAGCCCCCGGACAGTAGAACTTGTTCATTCAGTTCTGCGGGGAGCCCTTAACCACGCGGTCAGGCTGGGTTTACTAAGCCGTAACCCAACATACGCAGTCGTTCCACCTAAACCCACCCCAAAGGAAATGAAGACACTGGATGAGAATCAAATCCAGACATTTCTGATCGTCGCCCAAAGTGAGCAACTCGAGTTTCTGCCACTCTACCAGTTGGCATTAACCACAGGTATGCGTCTTGGAGAACTGCTTGGATTATCCTGGAACGATCTGGATTGGGACAGACAAACGTTGTCAGTAAAACGTCAGTTGACAAGGATCCGAGATAAGGGTCTGGTCCTGACCCCGCCCAAAACCAAGGCCGCCTTGAGGACTATCAAACTGGGAACATCGACCTGGTCTATCCTTAAATCACACCACAAATCCCAATACATGACTCAGTCCTGCAGGGATCCTGATTGGCAGGAAAAAGATCTGGTATTCACTCAAACAAACGGAAAGCCCTACGGCCCCAGACAGGTCCAGAAAGCGTATAAACGAATCCTCAATGCAGCCGGCTTACCTAACATGCGATTTCACGATCTGCGCCACACTGCGGCAACCCACATGATTGCCAAAGGCGTAGATATGTCGACAGTAAAAAGACGGTTAGGACACACCAAAGTCAGTACAACGTTTGATAACTACGTGCACGCCGTACCGGGTATGCAGGAAAAAGCCGCTGCTGTTATGGATGAGATCACCACCCCCGTGGCACTGCCGGCTGATTTAACTGCACCAAAACTGCACCTAACTGCACCTAAATTGCACCCAGAATCAGACGCCTGATTTTGGCCACCTTAAGAAATCTCTCCTTAAACCAAAAAAGTTAATATTTTGTGCCTTGAAATTGACTAATATTACCCCTGCGGTATAATTAGTTAAACCACGCACCCGTAGCTCAATGGATAGAGCGTCTGACTTCGAATCAGCAGGTTGGGGGTTCGAGTCCCTCCGGGTGCGCCTTTCTAATGGCGGTCTCAGGAATGAGACCGCCATTATTACTGC
>Ga0255364_10188_pt1 | contig 15217 bp, 14 predicted proteins | sample ANMaggSSYBR01G12_FD_182087 | JGI IMG/M metagenome (GOLD analysis project Ga0255364, IMG submission 182087) | Sediment cell enrichment communities from methane seep in Santa Monica Basin, California, United Staets - ANME aggregate JGI... | ecosystem: Environmental > Aquatic > Marine > Cold seeps >...
TTTTTATTAAACTATATGAGCTTCGGTTCATTTACGTTCCGGATGCCGGATGACAGTGTAGTCGGTTCAGCAAATAACCTGTTTGAACTTCGGGAAGAACTGAAAAGAATCCCGTTGGAATCATTTGTTTATCACGCCCAGAATGATCATTTCTCTGGCTGGTTGGCTGCCCGGGGTGAATTTTTTATGGCCCGCCAGGTTAAACCTCGTAAGGTATCTGAGTTTGAGAATAAAGAAGAGTTGCGGCAATTGATCATCGCGTCCGTAGAGGATATTCTGCAGGAGCGGATGGGGATTGTCGTTGACTTTGACCGGCATAACTACCATCCCCATTCCCGCTTTATCCGACTGAGACCGGGTTCATTGGGTGGAAAGGGCAGGGGATTGGCGTTCCTGCTGTTTCTACGCAGTTCTTATAATGCTGGCTTCAAAAAAGAATTCCCAGAGGTAGAGGTCCAGATTCCGCGGACCGTGGTAATCGGCACAGATGAGTTTGACCAGTTTATGCGTGAGAATCAGCTCTATGAATTTGTTTCAACAGACCGCTCTGATATGGAGATTAAAGAAAGATTCCTTCAGGCGAATATTTCTGGCGCATTGTGGGATGATCTACGATTTATTTACAGCGAACAAACCCGTCCGATAGCCGTCCGTTCCTCCAGTATCTTTGAAGATTCCCTGTTCCAACCCTTCGCAGGTGTGTTCTCAACCTATATGCTGCCCAACTGCCACTCAGATCTGGAAGTCAGGTTGGACCAGTTAATCTCAGCCATTAAACTCGTTTATGCTTCCACTTACTTGAAATTGGCCCGCTCCTATGCAGAAACACTGGGAATCACTCTCTCGGAATCACGCATGGCAGTAGTGATCCAGGAAGTTGTCGGACGAGAATACGGGAATCGGTTCTATCCTAATTTTTCGGGAAACGCCTCCTCTTATAATTACTATCCCCTTGGAAACCATCTCCAAGCAGAGGACCGGATTGCTTTTGTGGTGATGGGATTGGGAAAAACCGTTGTTGAGGGCGGTTTAGCCAGGCGCTTCAGTCCCAAACGCCCTGGAGTGAATATTTTCGGCAGCGTCGAAGAGGAAATTAGCGGCAGCCAACGCAGTTTTTATGCTGTCCAGTTAAACCATGATGATTGCATTGACCTGGAAAAGGGAGAAAATACCTTCCTGGAAAACTGTCATCTTCAAGATGCAATCCAGGATGGAACCCTGGCAGAGATTGCTGATACCTATGATCCACACGGCGGCAGATTGTCAAACGGCTACTGGAAAAAAGATAGCGGTGTGCCTGTAATCACCTTTAACAGTCAGCTTAAATACGATACTTTCCCGTTGGCAAAGATCATCAACCGAGTGCTGCAGCTGGGAGAGGAAGCCATGGGATGCCCGGTTGAGATAGAATTTGCTGGAAATTTTTCCAAAGATCCAAATCAAAATGGAACTTTCAGACTGCTGCAGCTGCGGCCTTTCCTGGAACATGAAGAAACATTAATGATCGAAGATCTTGATGTATCCAGGGAAAATCACTTTGTCTCTTCCTCTGTTGTTTCCGGTAATCGGGTGATCTCAGATATCCAGGATATCCTTTACGCAAAACCGGAATCGTTTGATGTTACCAAAACAGTGGAGATGGTCGGCGAGATCAGTGACCTGAATAAAATCCTGGTCCAGGAGGATTTTCCGTATATCCTGATCGGCCCCGGGCGATGGGGCACCTGCGAGCGCCATCTTGGTATCCCTGTAGATTGGTCGGATATCAATGGTGTACGGGTGATCATGGAGGTAGATCTGAAGGATTTCCAGGTGGATCATTCCCAGGGAAGTCATTTCTTCCATAATATCTCGTCTGCTGGCATCCCTTATTTTTATATCAAATATGGTTCTGAGACCGATTTTCTGGATTGGGAATGGCTGGAGGGTGTGGAACTGGTCCGGGAAACTAAATACTTCCGGCAGGTGAGAACCAAGTCCCCCTTGCTGGTGATAGCCAACGGAAAGGCCAGATCTGGAAAAATCATTAAACCGGAACCAGCCAAACCCTATTTGACATAAATCTGAAAAGACCCGGTATTTTCAGAACACCGGGTCTTTAATATTAATTGGTCAGTTTATTTAGATTTCATGTGCACATCCAGCTGCGGGAAGGGGAGCTGGATGTTTTCTTCTTTAAGGGCGTTATATAAGGCGGTGTTGACTCGATCGAACATCCGCCGGGTATCCACATAGGATTCCAGCCACCACCGGACCCGGAAGATCATCGTCGAATCCCCGAATTCCAGGAAAAGAGCCTCTACCGATCTGTCCGGAAGTACACCTTCTACTTTTTGGACAGCATCAATCATTACCTGGCGGGCTTTTTCAATCTCGGTTCCGTAGGCCACGCCAATGTGAATCTGCAGCCGGTATTGATCATTGGGGTAGGCATAGTTCACCACCAGGCTTTTCCCGATCACCGAGTTAGGCACAATTACCATGCGGTTGTCGCGGGTGCGAATGCGGGTGCTTCTTAAGCCGATATCCACCACATCTCCCCAGGTATCCAGGTCCATCAGCTCAATCCGGTCGCCAATCCGGTAAGGACGGTCGATCATGATCATGAATCCACTGATGGTATCCTCAAGCGTGCTTTTAGCCGCCAGAGCAATTGCCAGGGAGCCGATGCCCAGTGTGGTAACCATGGCAGTGATATTGATTTCGTAATGAGAAAGGATAGTGATGACCCCGACCGCGCTGAGCAGAATCAGAACGATCCGTTCAAAGAATGGAAAAAGCTGTTTATCCAGATTGGTTTCGGTTCTTTGAGCCATTTCTTCCTCATACCAGTGGAAGAAATGAGTCACCAAGCGCCAGGCGAAGATGAATCCAACCAGGAAGTAAAAAATATAAAAGCCATCTTTGAGCCAGCTATTCCAGTCCACTGGTAAAAAGCTCAGCCTGCGCAGGGCAGTGTCCAGGGCTAAAACTACCGCCAGGAAATACAGCGGCAGGCGGGCGGCATTCAGGATCTGGTTGTCCAGGTTATTTTTAGTTCGTTTTGTGATCCGGAATAGAAGTTTCTCCAGGATGAGGTTGATGATCCACCTCCCCAGCAGCAGCACTCCTAATAGAATAAGTACAGATATCCCGATTTCAATCCATTGTTGACCCGATAAACCCCAGAAAACCTGGTTCATAGTTCCTCCTTACTCTCTCTTTGGGAGTATTATAACTTTTTTGGAGACGCGTGTCGTTCGGAACCCAGCTGAATATAAACTCTCGGAGGCGGAATTAGAGAGATTTAATCCAAAAGATAATTCCTGGTTTGTCTTTTTTCCTCATCATTCCATCCTTGGTTAACAGGATAGTTTGGCAAGTGCCTCGTATTTATTTCTCAGCCCCGTTTGAAGCGAAAAGAACTAAGGCGTTATTTTACTCAATGCCATATACCTGCCGGGGGGCGAGATGCTGGGGATAGCGGTCGATGATGTCCCGGCGGGATAAAAAACACAGATGGCATTCATCAACATATTCTTCCAGGGGTTCAATCTTAAGGGTAGTCACAAGTTCTGCAGGCCCTCCCCTGTGTAGGGGACCGCAGATGGGATGATGATCCGGATGATACTCGGCGATGATTTTCGAGAGGGGTTTCTCCCAGAAGTTTCCTATACTGATTCCCTGACAGATATGGGTATTTCCATAACAATCTACATGAACCCGGGAGGGCGTGAGCAAATCCTCATCAGGACACGTTATCATTTCGTCCCAGGGACGAACAGGAAGTCCTTTGGTTAAGGTATCAGCCGCGCGACCTCTGAACCTGGCTCCCCCTCCAATCACTGCCTGCCCTTTTCCATCTTCCGGAGATGTCGCTTCAAGGATCTCCGGAGGATCAATACAAATCGGGAAGGCGTCGAGGTGAAGTTTTAAACCAACTTTCCTCGCGATTTCGGCAGGATTTTCTTTTTCTTCGCCATAATGAAAAGCATCATTGCTGACAGAGAGGACCGACAATCCTTCCTCTGCCAGAGGTTCTAACCATAATAATGCATCTTCCTCGGCCAGTGATAAATAGGCATTGCTCACAATTCCTACTTGAAAACCTTTTTGGTGGGCGCGGCGGATACTTTCTAATAACAGGGGATAATATTGAGTAGGTTCTCCTCCCTCAAAATATATCATCTCGATCGTGCCAATTTTGAGTGCTTGCTCAAGCACATCATCCACTTGCTGAATAGTAAAGGTTCCCTGGGATTTTGGACTGCAGTAAAGGAAACAGTGATCACATTCGAAATTGCATTGGTAAGTCAGCAGGAAATGGATTTCAGATAACACGATTTGCATCCTCCTCAATATAGCAGGCCTGATGATTGAGTTCGTTGGAAATCAGATCTCGGGCGAATTGTTTTTTTGTGGATCTGTGATCTTCAACCTGCGGGTTATTGATCCGTAAGCGGTACAACTGGCAGTTCATATCCTGCGGGATATAGAGCGTAATCATAACTGGCATGAAACGGGCCGCCTTCAGGAATTGTGATGCCATCTGCAGGAAAATCCGAAGTAAGATCAAAGATCAAGTCCAACTCCGGTCCTGAATAAAGACCTTCACCCGGACCAAGCGCATCCCCGCAGGAGCTGTGTAGATCCGAATCGAGAAATTCTTCCTTGATAAAAAGAGTTACGATATCGTTTACACAAATACCGCTGATTTCAGCTTTCATCCGCCAGACGCCTTCAAAAGTCTGTACCGGGCAGTCATCATCGCCAGGATGATTGGCTACCCCGTGGTAGCGGATTGGCGTTTCACTGAAAATCCCTTCGTTGGTAACATTGCCATCAGCGTCTATCCAGAGATCAAAGAATGATGGTGGTATGTTATCAAATTGGAGATAAAATGTCTCTCCATCACCAGCATCAATATCAAGTACAGCGAGGTGGCTGAACCACAAACTATAGAGCGTTTTTTCAGCAGGACAGCCGAGATCCGGTATCTCTGTCCCATCGGAGCCAAGATCAAAACCCAGTGTAGGTGTTGCTGTAGCTTGAGGCGGTGGTGCGCTGCAGGCGCTGATAATTAATAGGATACTTATGACGAGTGTGATGAAAGAAACTGGGTGACTGAATCGTTTCTTGCTGATCATGGGATTTTCCTCCTTCTCCTATAAATACAACTCGGCGAGATTAGTGAAGGCAGAAAGGATGCCGATTATCGTTCTACTCCTATAAAAAGTTATCCCTTTTTCTGATGCTTAGCTGGGGGATGGATTCTGCTTTCTTTCATTATAGACCAGGTGCTGATGTTAATGGGAGGTGATATTGAGTATGGTGCCAATCACAAACAATGCCCCAAAAACAAACCACAGCGGACGGTAGAGCAGGGCTAAGGGCCACCAGTAAAACATGATTGTACTTAAATACAGGGTCACATACGGGAACATGATGTCTTTTCGCAGAGGATTCCGCCAGGATATTTTTTTTACAAAATCAATCCAGTAACCGTATGCTGAATAGATCAAAAATAAAAACCCACCTATCCAGAATGACCAAGTTTTCCCGCCCAGCAGCAGGATGATACTGATCACCGCGGCAGGAATACACAGCGCATATACAATCCAGCTGTATTTTTTTGTATAGGAATAAAAGAAGGGTTTCCGAAGGGCAAAATGAATGATGAGAATAATCTGCAGGAAAAATGCCCAGATCACAAACAGGGTATCCAGCTTATCCAAACCAAACATCTCTCCACCTCCAGGTCATTTTATTGATCGGGGTCCCTGGAAATCATTATAGATTGAAATGGGGGGAATCTCAACTCAGTGACTTTCTCCTAGTTATCAGGAGAGAAACTTTCCAGTTAGAACTCGGTCGATTTTTTGTTTGATTTCAATGTCTGGATTAAAATCCTTTGGTTCCAGGTCAAGACAGGCAGGATCAAAGGTATATTCATCCCGCCAATCTAGGTGTTTTTCAGCTAACTCAATAATGCTTTGCCCGATATACTCTACTTCTTTATCGGTCATAGTGGGATGCAGTGATACCCGGATCCATCCTGGTTTTTCGGATAAATCGCCCTGGTCGATCAGATCTGTAATATGTCTGGATTGACTTTGATCGATGTGTAGTAGGTAGTGGCCATAGGTGCCGGCACAGGAACATCCGCCCCGAGCCTGGATGCCGAACTTGTCATTGAGCAACTTCACACCCAGGTTGAAGTGCAAATCATCGATATAAAAAGAGACCACAGCCAGTCGATCCTTGTGTTGGGGGGCGAGAATATGCAGGTTTGGAATGTCGATCATTTTCTCCCAGAGCAGCTCCAACAAGTGTTCTTCGCGGGCTAGCATGTTTGAGATACCCATTTCGTTCTTCAGGGTGATGCACATGGCTGCCTTGATCGTTTGCAGGAATGCGGGAGTGCCGCCATCCTCCCTGGCTTCGATATCATCAATATACTTATGCCCTCCCCAGGGATTGGTCCAATCGACTGTACCGCCGCCCGGATTATCTGGGATTTCATGCTGGTAAAGTTCCCGGTTAAAGATCAAGGCGCCGGTTGATCCGGGTCCTCCTAAAAATTTATGAGGAGAGAAAAAAATCGCATCCAGGTCCGCATCCTTCATTTTGGGATGCATGTCAATTTTGGCATAGGGTGCAGAACAGGCAAAATCGACAAAACAATATCCTCCGGCTTTGTGCATCAGCTGGGCGATTTGGTAATAGGGCGTTGAAATGCCAGTGACATTTGAGCAGGCTGTGACAGAAGCAATCTTTAAGGGGCGATCCTTGTATTCCTGGAGCAGGGCTTTGAGTGAATCCAGATCTACCAGTCCATCTGGAGTAGGTTGGATGATCTTTACCGTGGCGACTGTTTCCAACCAGCTGGTGTGGTTGGAATGATGTTCCATATGGGTCAGGAAAACCACCGGGCATTCTTCCTCAGGGAGGACCTGATCCAGGTCTTGATTGGCTTTAAAGCCCAACATACGCTGGAATTTATTGACCAGACCTGTCATGCCAGAACCCCGGGTAATGATCAGGTCGTCACTGTTGGCATTAACATGGTCTTTGATGATCCCCTGGGCGGTATGGTAAGCATGGGTCATTGCCATGCCCGTAGTGCTGGTCTCAGTATGGGTGTTGGCTACCAGCGGGAGAATTTCTTCCCGGATCCTGGTTTCGATAGGTAAATAATTTCGTCCGCTGGCTATCCAGTCGGCATAGACCATTCGCCGTGTTTTTCCATCAGGTGAGAGCAATTTGGTGTCAATGCCAATGATTCCTTTCCTGTACTTTAGAAAATGTTTCTCCATAGTTTTTTTCCTGAATGAAAGTTTAATGTTCGGAGTTCCCGATCAGAAAGGTTGGGTTGATTCTGATTTATTGAAGGAAATCCTCTTTCTCCATGTAGCCCTGATTTTTGATCCGATTCCGCCTGTGTGTTTTGATGGTCCAAAGTACGATGGAATCCTTGCTTAGCAGCATTTTTAAAGATTCCCGATTTCCAGTTCCGGGCCAGAGCTCCTCCTGGCTGAAAAGTCTGGGGATAGCCCGGGTCACTGCCTGGTAGAGGGTTCGGGTAAGGTTGAAATCCAGCCAGATCACAGCCTGCACCCGGTCCCATTTAATGGCCAGTGTGCGGGAATAGTTGCCATCCAGGACCCAATTTTCTCCTTCCAGGGCTTTGGATAAGCGGGCGAATAAAACCTGGTCTTCCGGAGAACTCCATCCTGGTCCCCAGAAAATGGCATCCATCCCAGGAAGGGGATGGAAAGAGTTTTCGCCAGCTTTTTACCAAAAGTGGTTTTTCCGCTCCCGCTGGTTCCTATCACGTTTATCCGCACTGTCGAATAATCCTTGTTATTAAGGGATATCGATTGAGATACCATATTATTGTAGCTTAATCAGTGGGAAAAATAAAAACGCCGCAGGTGATCAGGAAATCCTAACCACCGCGGCGCAGTGATATTCAAATGATTATTTTTTAGGGTTTCCAGACCTCCCAAACTTTTCCAACCAAATCTGGGCCGGGAACCAGGGTAGGATCACCGGGCTGCCAACCAGAAGGAGTTACTTCACCGGTTTCAACCACATGCTGGAACGCTTTGATTTGCCGGAGCAATTCGTTCGGGTTGCGTCCGACTTCCGGGGTGAGTACTTCCATCCCGCGGATCACAAAGTTGGGATCAATGATGAAACGACCCCGGATATCCACTCCGGCTGCCTCATCGTAGACACCGTATACGGTGCCGATTTTTCCTCCGCCATCTGACAACATCGGGAAGGGGACCCCACCTTTTAACATTTTGGAGAGTTCTTCTTCCTGCCAGATCTTATGAACAAAGCGGCTATCTGTGCTGATGGAAAGGACTTCAACGTCCAGGGCTTGAAAATCTTTATAAAGGGCAGCGACCGCTGCCAATTCTGTTGGTCAAACGAAGGTAAAATCACCTGGATAAAAACAAATTACGATCCATTTGCCTCTGTAATCGGAGAGCTTCACCGGTTTAAAACCTTCTCCAGAGATAAAGGCACTGGCTTCAAAATCAATAGCTTCTTTTCCAACTCGCGCTAACACTTTTTTCACCTCCTGAGTGAGGGACGTTAAAACATCCATTTTATCTGATTCAGCTGCAGGTAGCAGCGGTCCCCCGGCAGGCTTAACACACCCGTCTTTTAAATCCGACATAAACTGCTCCTTACCCCAAAAAAAAAGGCGTTGATAGACGGTTTGGTGTCATTATACTACTTATCACATATTTATTACACAGGGTGAGCCAGCGGTCTGGAATCAGTGGGTAGTTTTTAAGAATATCAACAGAATAGCCACTCATCAATTTGCTCTTCTTTATGCCCTTGTGGAACTACTCGGGGCCACAGAGGATGCTATTCATTATGGACCCGAAACATCTTAGTCAGGATCCACCTGGTTCCGCCATGATTTTGTGAATAACTCAACAAACCCAATTCCTAGGACAAGGATTGCCACAATCCACAAAGTGAACTCCCCCCGGAAGAGCAGATCCAACCCTCCCACCAACAGCCAGAATAGAAGAATTCCTCCACCACAGAGGTTGATTGCAATTGCACCGCCCAATCCCAGCCCATGGATTTCAGGTGGTCCCCAACATTCAAGACTGAGGGCAATCCCGATCCCGAATATTACACCCCCCAGGATCGAGCTGTAGAAATATGTATCTGTGGGCGGCAAACCTAGGTATTCCAGGATGCCTGCAGGAAAAAGTAGAAGCAGTGCTCCCAGGATCAGGTTGATCACTGCATCTGCTGCCAGGAGAAGTTTTACTTGACTCTTCATAGATTCCTCCTGGTTTTCATTTTAGCACTTTAGTAGTAAACGTTGGAATGTGTGATCGGATTAAAGAAACGTAGGACGGCAGGAAGTTATGCTTCCGACCGGGGACGGAGGACCTATTATTGACTTCTGATCACTATCTTTGCTCATCCATCTTCCCAGCCCTTGTTATAATCAATTCTATATGTTTAGAAAACGATACCGTAGAATCCTGTTCTTTTTTGCCCGGGCGGTTAGTAAAATAGTCTTCTGGGATGTGCTTCTGCCAAAAATCGGTCTGAAAAAGGTCTCTGAAAAGAACCGTGCCGAGCGCATTCTTGAGGTGGCCAGAAACTATCGCCAGCTGGCGATCGAGCTGGGAGGAGTGTTAATCAAAGTTGGCCAATTCCTGTCTGCCAGAGTGGATATGCTGCCAGCCGAGGTGACCGAGGAGCTCAGCGGGCTGCAGGACCAGGTGCCGGAGGAAGATTTCCAGCGCATCCGTATGCTGGCTGAAGAGGAGTTGGGACAGACCCTGGAAGAGTGTTTTGCAGAATTTGAGGAAATTCCCCTGGCGTCAGCTTCCCTGGGCCAGGTTCACCGAGCAGTTTTAAAATCAGAAGATAAACTTGTAGTGGAAGGGGCGGAAGCTATCACAAAGGTGGTTGTGAAGGTCCAGCGCCCGGATATCGAAGCCATTATTGAAGTGGACCTGTCTGCCTTTCGGATTGTCGCTGGTTGGCTGCAGCGATATAAGCCAATTCGAAAACGGGTTGATCTACCAGCCTTGATGGAGGAATTTTCAACTATTCTGGGGCAGGAAATTGATTATCTGAATGAAGGGAAAAACGCTGAACGATTCTGGGAGATTTACCAATCAAATCCCAAGATCAAGGTGCCCAGGGTGATCTGGATTAAAACAACCAAACGGGTTTTGGTTCTTGAAGATGTGTATGCCATCAAGATCACCAACTACAGGGAGGTCAAGGAAGCCGGTGTGGATTTGAATGAGGTTGCCCAGCGACTCTTTGCCAGCTATATGGAACAGATCTTTGAAGAGGAATTCTTCCATGCTGATCCCCATCCCGGCAACTTGTTTGTGATCCCACCTGCGAAATCCCCAAATGGCGCCTGGTTGTTGGCTTTTGTGGATTTTGGTATGGTTGGCCATGTACCGGCCAACGCTATGGATGGTCTGAGGGAAGCTGTGATCGCGGTAGGCACCCAGGATGCAGGTAGAGTGGTCCAGGCTTATGAAAAACTTGGTTTTCTATTACCGGGAGCGGACCTGGATCTAATTGAACAGGCTGAGGCCAAAGCTTTTGAACGCTTTTGGGGCAAAAGCATGTCTGAACTGCAGGATATTGACCATAAAGAGCTGATGGCTTTTGCGAGTGAATTTAGAGACCTGATGTATGATATGCCTTTCCAGATCCCCCAGGATCTATTACTCCTGGGGCGGACAGTAGCGATCCTTTCCGGGATGTGCACAGGACTGGATCCCGGATTCAATGTCTGGGAGAGCATCCGTCCTTATGCGGAAGATCTGGTGAAATCAGAAGTCACTGGAAATTGGGAGATGTGGTGGGAGGAGATCGAAGTCCTGCTGCGATCTCTGATCAGCCTGCCGCGCCGATTGGATGGAATGTTAGGCCAAGTCGAGAGAGGAGAGCTTCAGGTCCAGGCTCCCGGGCTAGAGGATCATCTGGCGAATATCGAAAAGAACCTCCAAGGATTAACCGGAGCGGTTCTTTTTGCGGCTTTATTCATTGGTGGAATGCAATTGGTCCTAGCAGGGTTCTCACTGCCAGGATTTATCCTGCTGGGAAGTGCCTTTATCCCTCTGTTGGTAATTCTCTTACGGTAGATTGGGAGTCAGAGGATTACTCTTCCTCTTCGTCAAATTTTTCCAGGGCAGCATCGATTAAGCTGCGAAGACCTTTCAGTACTTCCCTCTGTGCTGATTGGCGGTGTTCTTTCACCTCGGGTGGGAACATGGCATCGAGTCCCTTTTTGAACTCATCTTTAGCAGTACCAAAATGGTCCTTGGCTTCCTGGGATACATGACCCGGGTTAGGGGTTTTGGTTTCTTCTGTCATCTTTTTGGACTCCTTAAATTTGTGATCCCTTCTATATATTATTGATTGAAGGTGATCAATGGGCAAGTGAATAGGAGAGATAAAGGGAAATATCATCTCTCTTGTATATATACGTGATTATGTGGGAGAAGTTTCCGAATTTTGACTGGGTTTTCTCTGCATTGGTCTGGAATCATTATTCTGGGATCAGAAAGGATAAAAAAAACCTCCTGAATTAGGGATAATACCCATCAAATCTAAGACTCGTCTGGTGAGCGGATTCCATCCAAAAAGTTCAGTAACGTTTCACGAAATGCAGTATCATGGCTCGAACTGAATAATTCTGTGCCATGTGCCGAACCTGAAAAGGTTTTGAATATCTTGGGTTCTGGTGCGCTATCATACAGACGAGTCATGCTGGCTGTTCTATCTGCGATGTGGTCGTTATTGGAAACAATGAAGAGTTTGGGCATGTCGGCGCTGACGAAACCATCCAGGTCTTCCTTGTCTGGATTACCAGTGCCTGTACCGGAAACGATGATAAGACCAGCCAGTTCTTCATCAAACGCTACCCCGACGCATCCACGCCCACCCATACTGGCTCCCACACAGACAATGCGCTGAAATCCCTGTTCACGCAAGAAATTAAGAGCGGCCCCAATATCCATGCTGAGAATATCTCCCGACAGGTTACCATCGCAGTCTGATTGGCCATAACAGCGGAAATCGAAGGTAAGCGCCGTAAATCCCTCCCCGGCAATCTGATTTGCGAAGGGTATCCAATTTTGTTGATCGTTTTCTCCCGCCATATGAGCCAAAATAACTGCGGTATCTCCTTCGCTCAGGAACAGTGTGCCAGACAGGTTGACACCATCTGCGGTAGTCAGGCTTACAATTTCAGTGCTGTATTCCACCGCTGGTAATGGCGTGTCGGGTGGAACTGTTGGTAAGTCGGGTACAACTGAAACTGTCGCAGCCAATTCGACTTCCCGTGTCTGTTCAAAGGCTTGATCAACCGATATTGTACTGCCGCACGCCGTTAATAAACCCAGGAAGGAAAGAAAGGCAAATACGATCCATCGTTGTCGGTGAAGTACATTCACAGAACAGCTCCTTTGATACATGCTGGCTGCAAGAGGATCTTTCCTGAGACACCCTCCTGCTAAAGATATACACATTATACATTTATTAGAGAAAAATAAGGGTCAGCCGATCATAAGGTCATAGCCATTCAGAACCGGGTACCAGGTCACAATAAATGATAGGATAATCAATATATGGAGCACGATCAGTGGAATCCACTTGTTATTTTTGTAGACTATCAAGAGGATTAGTGCGATTTGTCCAGCAGGATAGATCAGGATTCTGAGTATGACGCCCAGGTCAGATAGAGATCCCTGGCGGAAGAATGCCAGGGAGGAAAATAATAGAGGGATTATCCAGCCGATGTTTGCCAGACCCTGCCAGAGCATGATCTCCAGCAGCTGCCGGAAGGTGAAGATCTGGTAGGGCTGGATAGCCAGGGGTAGCAGCGTGCAGCAGATTATAAGATTAACTGACAAGGAGATCAGGATGATTTTTAGGGATGGAATTTTTGAGAAATTATCCATGATTAATTTCAAACCCTGGAGGTAGGGGGAATGAGAGGAAAAATCTTGGTCAATAAGCAGGGTCCTTATCCTTGATGGGATGATAAACACTTGGAGATCTAATTTCCTCTCAATACTCCCTCAATATCTCTCAATCTGAGGGACACGATTGCGAGATTAAATTTTCAGCAGACTGAGATGCAGGTTGGCAAGGGGTATTTGGTGGCTTGCTAGGGTGGTAGGGCTAATCTATAATTCTGTTTATTCAATTGACATCATAGTCCCGTATCCTGGCACCTATTTGGGGTGTTTTCATACTCAGTTATGAAAAGGAATCCACCATGAATGTAATCATTAAAGAAGTCGTCTCTCGTAAAGACCTGCGGGCATTTATCCGTTTTCCGCACACCCTTAACTGGGGAAATCCCTACTGGGTACCAGGGTTGGATTTTGATGAGATGAACGCCCTGCGCAAAGACAAGAATCCAGCTTTTGAACACTGCCAGGCCCGTTATTGGCTTGCCCTTTCAGAAGGGGAAATTGTCGGTCGCGTGGCGGCAATTGACAATCACCTGCACAGTGAGACCTGGGGTCAGCCCTATTTAAGGTTCGGCTGGATTGACTTTGTGGATCACCAGGCGGTGTCGGATGCTTTATTTGGTGCCGTCGAAGCCTGGGCGAAGTCCCTGGGGAAAACAGCGGTGCACGGACCGCTGGGATTTACAGACCTGGATCGTGAAGGAATGCTGGTTGAAGGATTTGACGAACTCGCAACACTCGCCACCTCCCACGATCAACGTTATTACGCCGAACACCTGGCGCGGCTGGGCTACGAAAAAGACGCGGATTGGCTTGAGAATGAGATCTCAGTAGTGGAAGAGCTAGATGAGAGAATTTCCCGCGTGGCAGCAATCTCCAGGAAACGTTACAAGTTAAGCATGCTAAAGGCAAAGAATAAAAAAGAGTTACTTCCCTACGCACCCGAATTGTTCGAGATCATTAATGAAACTTACAGCCATTTATACGGCGTGATTCATTTAACGGAAGACCAGGTCGAAGCTTATGTGGAGCAGTATTTTGGTTTTGTGATTCCTGATTTTGTACCGGTAGTCCTGGATGAAAATGGGCGTATGGTTGCCTTCACGATCTCAATGCCATCCCTTTCAGTAGCGCTGCAGAAAGGCAAAGGCAAACTTTTCCCGCTTGGTTGGTTGTATCTACTGCAGGCTTTGAACAAACCTGAACGGGTCGATATGTACCTGGGGGCAGTGCGGAGGGATTACCAGGGCAAGGGAGTCAACGCGATCATGATGGAAAACCTCTATCGCGCATTCCAACGGCACGGCGTTAAAACAATCCACGGCAATCCTCAGATGGAGAGAAATTTCCAGGTCCGGGAACAGTGGAAGTATTTTAAGAGCCGCCAACACAAACGCCGACGGGTGTTCATCAAACACCTGCCAAGCTAAACTAATTAATCTGACTAATAGAACGATTTAAATAAGGTTTTTTTCCAGGAAAGAAAAGACTCTGCGCCAGCTATCCTTATTCATGACGATCCCATTGTGACCCGTTTTGAAAACCAGGTGGTCTGAGGGGTATTGGAATCCCTTGGATTGTAACCGCCTCATAATATCTTCGCTCATTGGGGTTGTCGGCCAAAGACGATCTCCCTCTCCTGAAATTAGCAAAATACCGCCCTGAATATTCTCTACAGGAATGGCTGCTTTTTTCACTCCCGCAGAATCTAGAAGAGCATCTTCGTGCATTTTTCTGAGTCTGAGGGTAATTAAATCCCTTTTGTTGACTGTGGATGGATAAGGCAGAAAAGTTAATCCTTTTCCCCCATACGACCAGGACGATTTTACATCATCACCAATTCCGAAGCGTTTTCCAGGGATCCCCTGCCAGACCACATTGCTCGGTGAAAAACAAATCACTACTTTAACCTGGGAATACCGGCTGGACAGCAGCAGCGCTGCTTCCGATCCTTTCGATCCCCCGATGATCCCAAATTGGTCAGACATGATCCCTGGTTGACTAGATAACCAGGTGAACGCTTTTTCAAAATACTCCAGGGGCTGAATTGGGCAAACGGATCAATATCCGCTTTTTCAAAATACTCCAGGGGTATTTCTTGCAGGGTGCCGGGCAGCCCTCCTGCTTTGAAATAAGCCAGGGAAAGCACTGAATAACCTTTTTGAACAAGAAGCTCAAGGGGCTTTTTGATCCGGCTCCAGGACTTTCCACCTTCGGATCCCCCCAGCATGAGAATA
>Ga0255364_10189_pt1 | contig 15195 bp, 10 predicted proteins | sample ANMaggSSYBR01G12_FD_182087 | JGI IMG/M metagenome (GOLD analysis project Ga0255364, IMG submission 182087) | Sediment cell enrichment communities from methane seep in Santa Monica Basin, California, United Staets - ANME aggregate JGI... | ecosystem: Environmental > Aquatic > Marine > Cold seeps >...
TCTACTGCCTGTTCCAACAAAGCAGCAGGATTTGTTAAGACAATGCTGGATCGTGTGTAATAACTACTGTAGTCTGACGGTCTGGTCGAATAAAAGACCGATAAAGGATCTGATAAGTTGTAATTCGTTAATCCGAGAACGGCTTCATCAACAACAATCACAGCCAATTCAACATCAGCAACTGGTTCGCCTGATGCATCCCGAACTACCACATCCAGCCAGGTATCTGCGCCTGGTTCCAACTCGATTTCGCGAGGATCTACTTCTAAATCCAGGGTTCTTCCTAAAGGTGGAATCGACAGGTTCAAATGTCCATAGGCAAAGGCTGTACGAGGAGGAGCATCTTCAAGAATTTCACCCTGATCATCCGTTCTGGGTGCTGATCCAACCAAATCCACCTGAACGTGCAGGTTAGGAGTATAGGCATCAATAATGGGTATCGTTAACGTATGGCTGCTGCCATCCATTGTGAAACTTTCAGTCGATATGATCCCATTGCGGCTGATCGTCAGCAGTCCTTCTCCGTTGCTGAAAGGTGCCTGAACCAGGATTTCAGCCACATCACCAGGCTGGTACATTTCCTGATCTGGAATCATGGTGATCTGTTCCTGCTCCACGTCCCGGGCCGGTGGTCTCTGTCCACCGCTCACCCAGCGGGTAAAGCGGCTCTGATTCTGTCGTCCTTCTGAATCTATAATCACTGCAGTTATCTGGTACCGCCCACCAAGGGTGGTTTCAAAATCGCAGCTGACTGGTTCAGAGGTGGAACCAAGGGAACAATCTTGAAGATCAACCTCAACTTCCTGCCAGCGTCCATCTTTGTATTTCCATTCTAAACGGGCTGACTGAACATGAATGGGCCGGTCTTCGATTGCGTTTCCGTCTAGATCCGTGACAATCAGATCTACTTCCAGGGGTTCACCCTGCTTAACAAAGTACCGCTGAGAACGCATACCTACATATAAATTTGCCGGGTGGACCATCAGACTGGTAGATCCTGTCCAGGCCTGGCGGTTGACATCAAAAACTGTGCCTTCTGCGATTACACTGTACGGCCGGGGAATCTCCATAGACTCAAAATCAAGCCTAAGATAATGATTTCCAGAAGCATCCGTCTTACCGCTGAAAGAATCACCTGTCGTTCCACTCTCGCCGGTGTCATAATAATCAAAGTACCACCAGGGTGTCCAATATCCAAAGGTGAAATCAGACCAATTCGGCGGCTGATAATTTGTTGGGGAGGACATCACATACCAGTTTGTCTCCGCATTCGGGAGCGGTCCTCCCGCGTAGTATTTCGCTTCTACTGCCAGCATAGCTTGGTCACCAACGAAATAAGGACCGGTGGTTTCATTCCGGGCAGAGACTTCAAACTCAGGCCTTCTGAATTCTTGCACCTGGATATTGTGGTAATGATAGGTATAGGAAATACCTGCCATATTCCCAATCGGATTCAGGATCAGCTGTGTGTAGCCCAGGTTAGCGTTTTCCGGGATAGAAAAGTGGAAATCAAATCCACCAAGTGCATTTACTTCAGCCTGTCCGCTGCCAATTTCATTTCCTTGCGGTCCAATCACCTGGAATGAAATCTGTTCTACCTGATCGCCGACAAGTCCAATATCACCGGATTCACTGGTTCCTATTCGTCTCATCCAACCCTTGATATAAACTTCTTCACCGGGTTTATACATCTGGCGGTCATCCCAAACATACCAGCGCAGCTCATCTGAGGTTGAGCGCCTGCTCCAGCTGCTATCACTCCAGTAATAATTAGAGGGCGGCATAAAGGCCAGATCATCTCCCTTTTCAGCTACCAGGTAGGTGATACCTTCGGGAGGAAGGTCAAACCTTCCCACACCTCTCAGATCTGTATCCGTCATCAATTTACCAGTATTTGTCCGGATCTCTACACCCGGAATTGGTACACCGGTTAATAGATCGGTTGCCCAAGTCACCATCTCTGTGTGATCAACAAAAGCATCCAACCCGATTTGGGTTACCTGCACCCAGACCTGGACGGTTTCCCAATAACGATCCTCCTGGAACAATCCTTTGGGAGGTTTAGCAACCACAATAAACTGTCCGCTCTTTCCGGTCATGTGGTCTGCAATCGGGATATAAACTTCGGTGAGTTTATCTGCTGCTGACTCAATTGGCAAAGAACCATCCCAGACCTTTTTCCCAGGAGGACTGAGAAATAAATCCGTCCGCTGGTAATCTTTCAGATATTGAATAAAATCTGGCCAATCTGATGGCACCACGGAATAAATCTCAACATTTAGTTTGGTGTAATTCATCGTAAACAGGGATAAGGCAGGATTCGCATCAGCCGGATCCACTGTAACGAAGATCTCCTCCGGGCCAAATAAGACCGGTTCAGCAGAGCCAATTTTGAATTTTAATCGCTCATTTTTTCCGAGTGTTTGGCCAAAAATATCCTGCACAGATCCATCCACCGTCACCCAATAGGTTGTTCTGCCCTGGGTGTTGCCACGGATATTGATGGTGTTCCCAAAGATATTGACAGAAGCATTGGGTAACTCCGGTTCAATACTGATCATAGTCTCATCATAGGAATCAAGATCAATCGGATTATTAAAACGAATGTAGAGTGGAGTTAATGGACGGCATTCATCTTCTCCCCAGGAACAACCATGTTCAATAATTTGTAACGGGGAATAGGTTTGAAAGCCAAAAGTTTGATCCTGTTTTGTAACCAGCGATCCTTCCGCTGAAGGTGAACCCTGTCTGACATTCACTGAAATTGACGTATCGGGAGGTAAAGGTTCCAGCGCTCGGAAAACCAACCAACGCCCTTCACCGGCATACTCAATCCTGCGGCTTATTGTTTCATCTTCGGTAGCCAGTTTTACCTGGACCGGTAAATTTCCAGCGGTAACCTGGAGGTTTTTCAACACTGCTGACTGATCTATTCTTTGATCAAACGAGATGAAAAACAACGGTTCAAGGGGTTGAGGGCTGCTGGAGGGGTAATAATCTTCAATCATGATAGGAGGTGTAGAAAAACGGAATTGAACTGTCTCCTGTAAGGTTTTTCCCAGGGCGGATTCAATGCCGGCAGGGATTGTCACCAGGTATTCTGTGGCCATAGGTAAACGGTCAAATAACTCGGAGTCGGAGTTAAATGTGAGAGTTTTTGTTCCCAACCAACGCCAGGTCCCCGGAATAACTGGTGTAACCTGGACGGGCACATCCTCTTCAGCCAACGCCTCAAGGGTGTTGAGGGCAATCATTGGCTGATTAAAAGTGACACTGATAAAGGGAGCGATTAACACTTCCCCATCAGGAGCGAAACGCAGCACTTCCAATTCATCCCCATAGACAGGGAGAGGACCTGTTAATTCTGTATTGGTGGGAAAAGTTTCAGGGATTGTATCGCCTGTCAGCGGGGGAGGAAAAACTTCCTCAGGTAATCTAAAATCAACATCCAGTCCCTGATCTTCAACCCAGGGAGAAAGCCGGGCCAGGATTTCATCGATCTCCTCCTGGGTAAGCGGTAACCCGACAATGGGAACCAAACTTTCAATTACCGAGGGAATTTCTTGGCCATCACTCAGACGGATACTTAATCCCGGTTTATCACCGTTCCCATTAACCACAGGTCCCCCATTATCAGACACGATTATTTCTTCATCATCGATAGGAATGGGCTGCGGCGTGGCAGACCCACTTCCCTGCCAGGGAAGTGTACAGGCCAGCAGGTTCCCTGCCACCATCACCATAATTAATAAAATCATGCCAATACGTCTGGTTGATTCGATCCTCTTCGTCATTGGTATACTCCTTCTGATCCCTCAACTGAGTGATCTGTCAGCTTACTCCTGTACATCACTATTCTCCTTGAAGTTGCAAGCAAACAAGATCATTTTTTATTACAAGTACCCTCTAGACGAAAAACACTCTCAAAAAGTTCCCCAATTTATTATTTTATCCAAAATATTCAGCTCTTATTTGCTCCCGGGTAGCTGATCCTGAATCTCAACTAGATATTTCCTGAGAGTCTCCTCTACTTCATTTAAATCCGAATATGGTTCTATCCTAAGCAGGGGATGCGGATTCCCCAGAATCATTTTAGAGACGACTACCTGCTTTTGGTAAAGGCAAAGGACAGGTTTGTTCAATTCAAGGGCATAACCAATCTCGTACCCAACACCATGAGAAGGTGTGGTAACTTCTGCAATCAACAAGTCGCTTTCTTCGATCCAGGTTACATCCCGAAAATAGATATCGTAGGGATCTTCCCAAGCATCTACCTCCTCGATCCCGGTTTCAGCAATATGCGCAGTTGGAATATCAATGCCCATCGACAACAGCATGCCAACCATCTTCTGGTACGTACCTTCATCCTCACGTCCACCGGTGATTGAACAGGCAAAATAAATCTTCATCCTATTTCCCTTATTTAGATGTCAGTGGTTTATTCTAAGGGGCAGAAACAGAGTTAATTCTGAATATGATATACTCGATTCTATCCCTAAAACCTATTTTGTATTGTACCCCTGGTTGATTATGCTAGGCTTAGAAATTATCTCTATCCATAAGGATTTTGGAGAAAATCATATTCTTCAGGGTATTTCCTTTCAGCAGGCAAAAGGAGAAATCCTTGCGCTGCTCGGTCCCAGCGGGAGTGGAAAAACAACTTTATTGGAAATCATCGCCGGTCTCATTGAACCTGACCAGGGAGATTGTACCTGGAACGGAAAATCTCTACTTGGCATTCCCGCCCATCAAAGAGGATTCGGTTTGATGTTCCAGGAATATGTCCTATTTCCGCATAAGAATGTATATGAAAATGTCACCTTTGGATTAAAAATGGCTGGACAGGACCATGATACAGCCGATGCCCGGGTCCAAAAGGTATTAGAACTGGTTGGTTTACCAGGCTTCGAGGAACGGGAAATCAGCACCTTATCCGGTGGAGAACAACAACGGGTAGCCCTGGCCAGATCCATGGCGCCCGAACCCCGTCTGGTAATGCTGGATGAACCACTTGGCGCACTAGATCGAACGATCAGGGAAAGATTAATTGTTGAACTCAGGGAAATATTAAAGGGCGCTGATCAAACAGCACTTTATGTAACACATGACCAGGAAGAAGCCTTTTTAATTGCAGATCGCGTTGTAATCCTCGGAGAAGGGAAAACTGCCCAGGTTGGAACCCCTCAGGGGATTTATTATCATCCAAGTTCTTCCTATGTTGCTCAATTCCTGGGGATGACCAACCTTATTGAAGGGAAAGCAGAACCGGCTGAGGGAGGATCAATCCTAAAAACAGATCTGGGAGCCTGGCCTGTTAAGAAACAATTCAGCGGACCAGGATTAGTTCTTCTTCGACCAGACCGGATGGTTTTGGGAAATCCAGAAGGGACAGATTATTATATGTTTTCCGGTAAGCTGCAAACAAAGATATTCAGTGGTCAAACTTTCCAAATCCAGGTACAAACAAGCAACCATCAATTTAAATTTGTTCTGTCAGATCAAGATGGAGAGTTACCTCAACCGGGAAAAGACATCACACTCTCATTTTCACCGGACGATGCCCTTCATTTTTTCCCCCTTTAATAAACCAAAAATCCGCTCCAGGTTCCAGTGAGTTGAAAACGGACAAAATCAATCACTGCAATTTGTACCATTGCGGTAGCAAATCCTGCCACTACCCACCAACCCAGTTCGTTCCAGGAATTGAAAGTATTGTCTTTTTTTAAGACAATGACCCAAATTACGGCATACAACAAGGACAATAAGAGGATCAATCCTGCTGAGCTTAATAATATCAATGGATAGAGAATCAGTGGATTTCCAGTAAGTACCATCGATCCAATCAGTAAACCACCTCCAAAGAAAATTCCCCAGTCCTTCAAATGCTTGAAAACTGGATTCAAAATCACATCCCTGAAGACTGATTGTCCCAGAAGCGGAACCATGATCGCGCTGATAACCATTCCCATTCCCAACCCGGAAAACAATCGAAGGGAGTTTAGGGGTTCATACAATGACAAATGCTGGAATCCAGGATACAGATGGAGAACAGAATTTAATCCATCGAAGGCATACATGAGGAATAAAAGACCCATGAACCCCAAAATAGCCTTGGGAGGGAAACCTGATCGTTTCCTGGAGCATAAAAACTGAAATAAGAAACCCCATAAAAAGCCCAGGTATTGACCAGTACAGCGGGCACAGAAAGAAAAAGGACGATCACCAAAATAAAATGAATGGGATGTTATCCTGTGGCAGACGGCATAGCCCACAGCGTCTGTTTTTCCTAATAATCCCGGGGGAGTATTAATAATCCAAAAAACCAGCATTACCAGGATAATACTGGATAAGAGAATCCTCCGGGTTTTTCTCGAAATCCGCTGCGCGGGAATTACTGGATCACTATCCATAATAAATTATTTTCTTTTTAATCAAGCACTCCGGAAAATTGCTTTCCAAGAGGATCAATAAAATTACTGGCAGTCAGATCCAGGTTCAATGGTGTCAGGGATGCGAATCCTTCTTTTAATGCACCAATGTCAGTACCTTGATCAGGAACACCTGTAGGGGGATCCCCACCAATCCAATAATATGGTACTCCTCTTGGATCGGATCGTGTTATTAACTCATCCTGATATACTCTCAAACCTTGCCGGGTAACCTGCATACCCTTGATTTCCTTCAGAGGAAGGTAAGGGACATTCAAGTTTAGAACTACCTCCCGCTCAAAGGGATTGTTCAGCATGATTTCAGCGACCTGGCGGGAGAGCTCAGCTGTCGGTAAATAATCCAATACTCCTAGATGGTAGTCCGGGCTATCAAGGGAAACTGCTAAACCCGGGATTCCCCAGATTACAGCCTCCATAGCAGCTGTCACTGTTCCAGAATAAGTGACATCATGACCTACATTTGCATTGGGATTGATTCCGGAAACAACCAGATCCAGCTTTGGCAAAATACCCAATACTGCCAGGGCAACACAATCCGATGGAGCCCCATCACTGGCGAGGGCCATACTTCCATCTTCCAGTAGGTATTCCCTTATCCGCAGCGGCCGGTGTAATGTTTTAACATGTCCTGAGGCAGACCAGTTGCGGTCTGGCGCCAGTACACTGACCTCTCCCAGAGATCTTAACGACTGGACCAGGGTAAACAACCCCGGAGCAGAGACTCCATCATCATTAGTAACCAAAATATGTGTCATGTGTTTTTCCAACAACCATTTTTTTATAGGTTAAGTTTAATATCTCTTCCAGTAGTTTTTATTGCTTATTGTTAAATCCATCTTGAAATTATTTACTTCCCTCTAATGATTTCAAGGTTCTATTATAAACGAACAATCCTTATCCGGGCTGGAGTTCATGGGCATAATCCCTCTTGAATCAGAACTGGAGTGGATTCCTGAACGACAATATCAGTCCTGCTTCAATCTGGTACGGCGGAGGGACTGCAGGTATTATCGGGAGTTTAATCTTCCTGATTTTAGCCTTAAAGGCGAATGGGGAGATACCCAAGACGGCCCAGGTACATTAATCAACAACCGGGATGGGGCAAAATACCCATCCCGGTAAATTTCATTCTTCTTTCCTTCTTTATTATTCCTGATTTAGAGCAGATTCCATTAAGTGTTGGATACGTGGAATCATTGATGCCGGATCTGGGTGAATTCCTTCAATCAACAATGCACTTTCAAAGATCTGATCAATGACTATTTCAGCCAGGTTACTCCCTTTCGGAAGGTCACAGATTAATTGTAAGATTGAATGATCCGGGTTAATTTCAAGTATCTTTTTAGGAATCTGAAATTCCTTATCCATCATCCGGTAAACTCGCTGCATTTCCTGCCCAAGAGATCCTTTCGCATCTACCAATCGGGCTACTGAATTGGTTAATCGGTCTGTAATTCGAACCTCAGTAACTTTATCTCCCAGCACATCCTGGAACCTTTTTACGAGTTCATTAATATCCTCATCAGACAGGGGATCAACTGGTTCTTTCTGATCATCGTCTCCCTGTTCATCAAGCTGTTCTGGCAGCTGAATATCCGAGTCGGCCACATTTTGAAGCGAGAATTCCTTGTATTCCCTTAACCCTAACAGCATAAATGAATCTATAGGATCAGTCAGAGTTAGTACTTCATAACAATGTGTCTGGAAATAATCCAGATGAGGGCTTCTTGATACTGAGTTTTCGTCATCACCCAGGATATAGTAAATTTTGTCTTGCCCGGGTTTCATATGCTCCAGATAATCATCCAGGGATGACCACAAATCCGGGATGGTAGTTGTCTTGAAACGCAGCAGCTCGGATAAATCTTCCCGGTTGGCATCATTGGCTGCTACACCTTCTTTAATGAATTGGCCAAATTTACTCCAGAACTCAAGATAGGATTCTGGTTCTTTATTTGCCATTTCTTTTAATTTTTGGGTGACATGGTTAGTCAGGATTTTGTTTATTCGATTGATTACTGCAGTTGCTTGAACACTCTCTCGGGACACATTGAGCGGCAAATCTTCCGCATCAACCACTCCTTGAATAAAACGGTAATATGGGGGTAGTAAATCCTGAGAATACTCTTCAATTAATATTTTTCGAGCATAGAGTTTTAATCCATCTTGCTCTCTGAGCGTAAACATCCCCCGATCGGGCGCAGCGGGTAGATACATCAAGGCATAGATCATCAGGGGGGCATCTGCTACAAAATGAATAGTTTCCAGCGGTTGTTCCACTTCAAGGGTCAATTGCCTGTAAAAATCAAAGTATTGCTCTTCTTTAACATCTCTGGGCGTTTCCCTCCAGATAGCAATTTGTCGGTTGGTTTGATCTTGATCTTCTCCAACAAATATCGGATAAGAGATATAGTCAGAATGTTTCTTAATGATTTCCCGCAACCGGTATTCTTCAGCAAATTCAAGGGCGTCATCTTTGAGTTTAATCTCAATTGTTGTCCCCCTGGACTCTTTGTCTGCAGATCCGATTTCAAAAGTGTCCGCTCCGGTAGCAAACCAGCTAGCTGCTTTTTCAGATGGTTTATAGCTCCGGGAAGTTACTTTCACCCAGTCCGCAGCCATAAAAACTGAGTAAAATCCAACTCCGAATCTGCCGATGACATCAAGCAGGTTAGAATCATCTCCCTCTGCAGCTTCCAGAAATTCTCTAGCACCGGATTGGGCAATAGTGCCGAGGTTTGTTTCCATTTCGTCACTTGTCATGCCAATTCCGCTATCAGATATCCTGAGCAGCTTATTATCTTTATCAACTTCAATTCTGATTTCCAAATCACTGGAAGGATCGAGGATCTCATGATCGGTTTGCTGGATAAATCGCATCTGGGTCAGCGCATCAGACGCGTTGGACAATAACTCTCTCACAAAGATCTCTTTTTTAGTGTAGAGAGAATGGACCAGAATATTTAGTAGTTGTTTAATTTCTGTCTGAAACGCAATAGGACCGCTGGTATTTTTCAGCTTTGGTTCCTTAATGTCACTCATACCTGCCTCCCAATTCAACCTGTTATTCTCTCACTTTACCGTATGAATATTAACTTGGTGTAAGAATAGGTTTAAATAAAAACCTGTGCCAAAATCAGCACAGGTTTCATGTCTCTATCTAGGAAATTACAGGTCATTTGCTACATGTTACTTTCTCCTGACCAAGGCATCAGTCATCCGGCAAACCCTGATCATCTCCGACACATCATGAACCCGAATAATATCCGCACCACGGACTATCCCAACCGCAACTGTGGCTGCTGTCCCTTCGATCCTGTCATCAGGTGGTAAATCCAGGGTATAGCCGATAAATGATTTCCGGGAAGGTCCAAGCAGTACTGGATATCCTAATTGCCGGATTTCATTCAACCTGTCCAGCAATTCCAAATTCTGCGGTACTGTCTTCCCAAATCCAATACCTGGATCAAGAATAATATTCTGGTCAGGGATACCAGCCTTATGTGCCAAAGAGGTACTTTCCTGAAGTTCTGATATAACATCCTCAAGCAAATTACCATATTCTATTCCGATATACCGTGGTCCCAGCTGTTCTTTGACAGCCGCATTGTTGGGTGTGCTGCGATTGTGCATCAGAATCACCGGTGCATCTGCTGCAGCAACTACTTTGCCCAACTCAGGATCAGCCCTTAACCCCCAAACATCGTTTACTATATTCGCTCCTTCTTTCAAAGCAGCCTCTGCAACCTCTGCTTTATAAGTATCAATAGAGATTAAAGTATCAGATTCACCAGCCAGCATTTTAATTATAGGAAGGACCCGGTCTAATTCCTCCTGGGCAGAGACCGGGGCAGCACCGGGGCGGGTGCTTTCTCCGCCTATGTCCAGAATATCAACTCCAAGCTGGATAAAATCCCTCGCCTGTTGAAGAGCGGTATCCTGATCAAAATCGGCCAAACCGTCTCCTGAAAAACTATCCGGAGTCAGGTTGAGGATACCCATCACATATGTCCGGGTGCCCCACTCAAATGTAAAATCATTGACTTTGAGATTATTCATATTTTTCCTTGGTGGTTCTTCTGGAAACGGCTTCCTTGTTCACACAAAATCGAATATGTTTATGTCAAAAAGGTACGCTTCTTGTTTTAGTAATATTGTATTGTATAACTCATGATCAGAAAATACACTTTTTGCTAGGACGGATTTTTTATACTTGTGTATATAGTCCTGATATGATGAATACGGCCACATCCTAAAATCAGAAACAATCCCATGTGTTTGAGGATTTTGATGGATATAGGAGATCAATTGGAAAAAATACTCATCCTTCAACACAATCTTTCTGGAATATCTCCCTTCAAATAAATCCCCAGTTCGATTATAAGTTTTGTTAATAGATTTTGTGTAAGTGCCTAAAAATTTCCTAACCTGTCGCCAGATCTGACTCTCATCTTGATAAAAATCTTCAATCTCACTCAAGCTTTTGATCCTTATCAATAAGTGAAAATGAGTAGGAAGAAGGCAATAGGCATACAGATCTGCCATGGGATAGATATATTTCTTGTATAAATCCAAGAAGTAATAATAATTACGCCCTTCCTTAAATAGCGCTTCTATATTATTGCCCCGATTATACAAATGATAATACTGGTTAAATTGAAGACTTGCTCTATACATATCTATAACCCCCTTTAGTTTTAGATAGGATACGGTTTCCTTGGAGGAAAACGTATCTAAATTAATTCAATCACGGACTTCTTCTAAATCACTTCCGCATTTGGCTTTCGTTTTAGAAACTCCCCCTGCCCTTTTTTACCCAGCCATTCTTCTCCATCCACAATACACTCGCCGCGCAAAAAAACCTGATCTGGATACCCCTGAAGTTCCCAGCCTTCATACAAATTGTAATCCGTTCGCTGGTGAGCAACTTCCACACCATATTTCAGCTTTTTATCCGGATCCCAAATCACCAGGTCCGCATCCGATCCTGGTAAAAGGGCACCTTTCCGGGGATAAAGTCCAAAAATCTTCGCCGCATTGGTGCTAGTAAAGGATACAAATTGATTGGGAGTTAACAAACCCTTCACCACTCCCTCGGTCCATAAAATCGGCATTCTGTCTTCTACACCAGGCAGGCCATTGGGAATTTTTGTGAAATCGATTTTACCAAGCTCCTTCCCGGGTATTTTCACTTTTTTACCTTCGTACTCAATTGCCTTGGTTCCGTCATAAAAGAATGGACAATGATCTGTACCCACGGTTTGCAGCGTATTGTCTATAATCCCTTGCCAGATTCTCTGGTTATCAACTTCAGTTCGCATTGGGGGTGAACAGATCCATTTTGCGCCATCTTGTCGCTGGAGATGTTCCTCTGTAAAGAAAAGATACTGGGGACAGGTCTCCCCCATTACTTTTAATCCCCGGTCCCGGGCATACTGGAGCTGGTCGACCCCCCCGGCAGTATTCATATGCACTATATAAAGCGGTGCATCTGCCTGGGCAGCCAGGGCGGCACCGCGTAATACTGCTTCTACTGCACCCCAAGCTGGACGGGTTCTGGCATGCCAGATCGGCTCCGTATGCCCTGCCTGCAGCGCTTCCTCCACCAGGACATCAATTACATCTCCATTTTCCGCGTGCAGCATAGTCAACATGCCCTGATCTGCAGCAATTTGCATTAGTTTAAAAATATCACCATCATCCAGGCGCAATCTATTATTGTAGGCTGTAAACACTTTCAGAGTAGTAACTCCAGCCTGGATCAAATCCGGGATTTGAGCCGCAACCCGCTGATCGAATTTGGTGATATTGAGATGAAAACTGTAATCAATGGCTGCTTTCGGATCCGCTTTATCCCGTAAAGCTTGAACATTCTTTAGCAAATCTGGGTCTTGATCCTCAACAAAGTCCATCACTGTTGTCGTTCCACCGAAGGCAGCCGCTTTATGCCCTGTGTAATGATCATCGGAAGAGACAGTACCAAACATCGCCAGATCCAGGTGAACATGGGGATCGATGCCTCCCGGCATAATGTATTTTCCTGCTGCATCGATAATTAGTGCTCCATCTCCATTAATACCTAGGCCAACCCTGGCTATTTTTCCCTCCTGAATCAGCAAATCTGCCTGGGTATTTTCGGTTGCTGTAATAAGTGTGCCATTTTTTATGAGAGTTGTGCCCATTTATTTTTCCTTATTCCAGTGTCTCTGGTCAAGTAGAGAGAGTACACATAAGCTCCGGAAAAATTATACCGCAGACCTTTATCCCATACCTACCAGGAGTAATACATGCTATAAATGTTTACTCTAATGCAGGACATATCAGTCTGTCCATATATCAGGTGTAGATGTGCAGCCTCCAGAATTAGCTATTTCCCATTTATATGATTCGGGATGCCGAGCAAAACTGAGAGTATCTCCAGTGGGATATCCTCAATACTTTTTAGCTCAGCCTGGTATCCAGGGACACGGGACCCACGCTCACGCAGCGCCTTCCATAAGGATCGTCTTTCAGTTGGTCGAACCGTCAGCTCAGTTAATTTCTTTGCACTTTGCAGGTACTCACCTGTTGTATATAAAAATGTGAAGCGTTTCCATTCCCCGGCCGTGATTGGATTTAGCAGCGGCTGCATGGGTCCTAGCTGAACTTTATAATATTCCTCTCCAGCCCGGGGATGATCCTCTTCCTCTCTTAGCAAGTCGATCCGAGTTGTCAATTCATGTCCAATCACCGGAGCGAGGAATTCAATCCTCCATTTTCTATCGCTGAATGAGGCTGGTTGATAAAATGCCAGGAAATCTACATTTAGTATCCTGGGAGCTGTCCTGATCGGAATCCTGTACCAACCGAGTACCCGGGCAACCTGCAGATCTTCCGGTGTGGGAATAATGGCAACCAGGATTAATGCCGAAGGAGACAAATACGACAAATTCATAATTTCACCCCTTTTTGTATTTGTTTTAAGAATGTGAAGGAAAAATCTAGACAATCCGGATTTCCCCCTCCTGGTTTCCATTATACCTTTTAATACAACGATCCGTAATCCAGAAGGGATTACGGATCATATTCACTAAATTCAAATAGGGAGTATGTAATTCCCTAAATCAAACCAACTTTATCGTTGAATTCTTTGATGAGCTCATCAATTTCAGGAATTTGTTTCTGGAAATTGGTCCAGTAATCTCTGTCATACCATTGTGATTGGATTTCCTCGTAGGTCTTACCCTGCTGTTCAATCCAGGTAAAGTACTTCAAATTATGAACGCGGCGCTGATCCTCATAAGTCAGCTCCTGAAGGTAATTGGGAGAAAGACCTTCCAGGTACCGGGCACTGGTGCGGGCAGCATCCATTTCCGTGTATTCCCCAAATTCCTCATGCATCTCTTTGAGGCGGCTTTCATACAGTTCCATGGAATCTGTCCAGACAGTCAGGATCACATCATTGGAATCCATTTCATAATATTTGGCCATCTTAATTGCCATCGCTGTATTGGCAATACTGGAAAAACCTAATAAATCCAGTTTTCCAACCAGGTTTTCCGAAACACCCTGGTCAACCAGGTATTTCCGTCCCGCGGTTTCATTAAACAAACGGGCTAGATTTACCACAGTATTATCATCAATGGCCATTACCATGTCGGTGTTCTTCATGTTGTGGATCCAGGGAACATGTTTATCCCCGATGCCTTCGATGCGGTGAGCGCCGAAACCATTTTCCAACAGCGTTGGGCACTGTAGTGCCTCTCCCGCAACCACCTTGCTAGAAGGATAAAGCTGTTTCATATAATCACCACAGCCGAGTGTTCCCGCGGAGCCTGTGGTTAGGGTCAGCCCCTGGTATTCATCATTTGGTCCCATAACTTCCTGTAGGACCTCTTCCATGGCATGACCGGTGATCTCGTAATGCCAAAGGTAATTGCCGAATTCATCAAACTGGTTAAAGACAAAGATATTATCGCGGGTTTCTCGAAGCTCCCAAACTTTGTCGTAGATCTCTTTCACGTTGCTCTCAGATCCTGGTGTTGCGATTACTTCCCCGGCCACTTTGGCCAGCCAGTCAAATCGCTCCCGGCTCATGCCCTCTGGAAGAATTGCGATTGACTCACAGGACAACAGAGAAGCATCATAAGCCCCACCGCGGCAGTAGTTACCGGTAGAAGGCCAAACTGCTTGGTGGTACGTGGGGTCAAACTGTCCGGTTACCAGCGGGGGGACCAAACAACCAAAAGTTGCACCCACCTTGTGCGCTCCCGTGGGAAACCATTTCCCAACCAGGGCTATAATTCTGGCATCCACACCGGTCAGACTGGAGGGTAATTCAACGTAATTCACACCGCCGTATCCGCCGCCATCCACGACTGGTTCGTTTTTCCATGTAATACGGAACAGGTTCCGGGCAGTGATGTCCCAGAGACCGATTTTCTTGAGTTCTTGCTTAACGCTATCCGGAATCAAATCCGGGTTTTTCATCTGCTCAAAGGTGGGAATGATAATATTCTGTTCCTTTGCCCTTTCAACAGTGCGTTTTAATTGTTTTTTGTCCATCCTTAAATCAATCATGTTTCCTTTCCTTTCCTATTAATAAATATTTAGTAATATTGTTTATCGCTGAATTTTTTTTATCCTTCCTTTTCCTGATCCTTCTCCGGATTTTCACGAACTATATACAGCGGACGATCTTTAGCTTCATCGTAAAGCCTGCCTACATACTCTCCTAACAACCCCAATGAAATTAACTGCACACCTC
>Ga0255364_10192_pt1 | contig 15095 bp, 17 predicted proteins | sample ANMaggSSYBR01G12_FD_182087 | JGI IMG/M metagenome (GOLD analysis project Ga0255364, IMG submission 182087) | Sediment cell enrichment communities from methane seep in Santa Monica Basin, California, United Staets - ANME aggregate JGI... | ecosystem: Environmental > Aquatic > Marine > Cold seeps >...
CAGGGGACGGTTCTTTGTCATTTTTTTATTTCCTGTAAGGGAGGGGTTCATCCTCCCCGTTTTATTTTAATAATTTTAAGAGCAGGCACGATGCATCGTGTCCCTACATAATTATTCGCAATTCACTGAAAGGACGTATGCAATACGCCCCTACTTCTTTTCTTTCTTGCATTTTTTTAACTAGGTAACCAGGTAACCAACCAACTAACTGACAATTATATCCTTTGGCCACTTTCTCTTCTTTGCTATATACAAAATACGATATACTAATTCTCTTTAATAATCATCGGTACACTCTTGTAAGTATCTTCCGCTAAAAACTCTATCTTTTCCTCTCCGTCTTTTCTGACAATTCGGTAAGTTTTTATCTGATAGCCCGGTACCCCTTCTTGGACAACTATCTCCTGACCCGCTTCTAACTTGGAATCTTTCTCTTTAATTAGCTGATAATCAATTATCTTTTTATCTTTGCTAATAATTTCAACTTCTGCTTTATTCTCATTCCCGCCAAAGATACCAACCTGTAATCTATCTCTAAAAACTTTCGAGAAAATTACTATCGCATGATCCGAATTATTTTTAAATCTTAGATTTTTAAATCCGTAAAATATAGCCGCATCCTGCCCTAGGGGAACGTATTTGGTTGCCTCTCCATATACTGAATGGTTATATCTCTCTAAGATTGGTAGATTAGCCAAAAGAACCGCATTATATAAAGTGCTTGATACCTGACAGATGCCGCCTCCATAACCATTTACAAATACACCATTAGCAATTATAGTGCTTTCCTTATACCCGTCTGCTTTTTCAGCAGGGCCTACATATTTATTAAAAGAGAAAATTTCTTCTGGTTTTAATAATATACCGTTTATCACCTCAGAAGATAATCTTATATTATATATAGTGTTCTCTTCTTTGTTTTCTAATGATGTGGAATATGCCCCCAATTCCTCATTGATAGCTAATTCTGTTAAAATATTTTGAGTAGTAATTTTAGGATCAACAGTAATCACCGGTATATTTAAAATATACTTTTCATCATCTAAATTTATTAATGTCTTATTAATTTCTTCCTGAAATCTCTCTAAATCAAGCTTCACCCCTATCCTGCTTTCAATAATTCTATTACCTTCTACATAAGCATCCCGAGGCATACGGTTTATCAAGGAGCTTATCCTGTTTTGAAAATCCTCAAACTTCTGAAGATTGAATTCAGCCTGGAAAGGTACTTCGTATCCTTTTCTCCAAACTACAATTCTATCTTTTGTTCTCTTGAAAATATTTCCGATGCGGGCAATACCGTAAGTATCCTCGACTATCCGATTTAAATCGATAAAAGCATCCAGCTCTTTACGAGGAATAAATTCAAATTCTTTATCTTCAAATACTAATATTCGGGATGAATCAATCATTTTAGTAGCAATGGGTTGAAGAATCTCCCGGGCCTCTTCTCTCTTTAACCCCTCTAATTCAACACCAAAAGCAGACACTCCGGGGAGTATTTTATCTCTATTCCTATAAATATCTACGGTATCAACTAAACTCACCGCAACAATTATTATCATTAAAAATAATAATAATTTCTTAATCTTAACCTTATTGTTATTTTTCTTCTTTGAATAATATCTCAATAAATTACACTCCTTTTATTTTTATTATTTTCTTATTTCTTGTATATTTTCACTATATTACTGTAAAATACATTGGGGTAGTTAGGCAATAAAGAAGAATACTACTTTTTTGTATCTCTTCTTCTCTTTCTTAACTCGATACTACATACTTAATACTGTTTTACTTGATCCTGTCTTCCTTACACTTATTACCCGCACCTATACGCTCTACGCTAAACGCTCCACGCTATTTTAACTCAATACTTTTACTATAAATAAGTTGATAATTTACTAATATTTAGGTATAATATCTGAGACAAAATAATTGCGGGAATAGCTCAGGCGGTAGAGCGTTGGCTTCCCAAGCCAAAGGTCGCGGGTTCGAACCCCGTTTCCCGCTCCATTTTTTTATTACTACCAACCATATTTCCCCACTAAGGGAACAAAAACACACCCACCATAATTTACTGCTTTTAATTTACCTTTTTCTTTAATCCCAAGCAGGAGGTCCTGGGAAAAAGAATTGCCTACGGGGATTACTATTCCCCCCTTTTCATTTAATTGTTCTATTAAACTTCTCGGTATTTCCGGAGACCCGGCAGTGACTATAATACCATCGTAAGGAGAATATTCCTCCAAGCCCTTGCTCCCGTCTCCTACGATTACTTTAACGTTTTTTATTTCTAATCCTTTAAATATTTTTTCCGCTCTATTCGCCAGGGCACTAAAGCGTTCCATGGTATAAACCATTTTAGCTAATTTAGACAAAATCGCCGCCTGATAACCCGAACCGGTTCCCACTTCCAAAACAGTTTCCGAACCCTTAAGAGAAAGACATTGAGTCATTAAGGCAACCATAAAAGGTTGAGAGATGGTCTGCCCCATACCTATAGGCAAAGGGCAATCCAGATAAGCATTATCTTTTTCTCCCTCTAAGACGAATTTTTCCCGGGGGATATTGCTCATAGCTGAAATAACCCTTTCGTCTCTGATGCCTCTTCCCTTTATCTGGTCCCTTATCATCCCTTCCCGTGCTTTTTCAAAATCCATAAAAACCACTTCTTTTTTTATTAGTATTCGCTGTTTAACTACCGAAAAAACGTTCTAAAACATTATTGCCCCTTATCGCTTCTACTATAACAAAAACGAGCATAGCTATCAGGAAACCGAGCAGCATACGAAAAAAAAAGATTGCTCCCCTGGCTTTCGGGTTATCAGTATTGTACAGCCTTACAATAAATCTGGAAAGTACTAAAATTATAAAAATTAAGATTAAAATTAAATATATCTGGTCATTCATCTCTTTAATCTCTCCGCACAATAATTTTTCTATTTAGAATACCATTTTTTTGCCCAATATTTGACTTTAGGTATCATCTGATAATTAGTTAAATCTAAAGAAAGGGGAGTTATAGACACCTTATTATTAAAAACTGCTTCAAAATCAGTATCTGGTTCTATATTTCCTTCAGGCAGCTCTCCTCCCAGCCAATAATGGGTAGTTCCCTGAGGGTCATGTATTATCTTCACTTCGTCCTGATATACTCTTTTACCGTGTCTGGTTATCTCTACCCCTTTAATTTCTTCATAATCGATATTGGGAAAATTAACATTTAAGACTAAATTTGAAGGTAAATTATTTTTCATCAGATTAGACACTATTTTTTTAGTAAATAAGGCTGCCGATTCAAATTTAAAATCTTCAAAGCCGGCTATGGAAATGGCTAAAGATAGAACATTCCTCATCGCTCCCTCCACTGCCGCTGAAACTGTACCCGAATAGAAAATATCATCTCCCAGATTCGGTCCCCGGTTAATTCCCGATACTATCAGATCAGGCTTTTCGCCTTTCATAATTTCCAATAAGCCAATAATAACACAATCCGCCGGTGTGCCGTCTAAGGAAAATCCCCAAAAATCACCGTTTATTTTTATTTTTCTAACTCTCAGGGGTTTACGCAGAGTCATAGCATGGCCTATAGCACTTCTTTCCCTATCGGGAGCGATTATCGTAACCTTTGCAATATTATCCAACTGTTTTTTTAAAATTTGAATCCCTTCAGAATATATTCCATCATCATTGGTTAAAAGTATTTTCATAATTTATTTATTCCTATTTTTCCTTTTTAATATTTCGTTGGCTACTATAATTCCCGAGGTAGAGGCTTGTATAAGCCCCCGGGTTATACCGGCGCCATCACCGGCAGCAAACAGGTTGGTAATTTTTGTCTCCAAACAGCTGGAAAGTTCCAAGCGTGAAGAATAAAACTTTACTTCTACTCCATACAACAGGGTATGTTTAGAATAGACCCCGGGTGCAATTTTATCCATAGCTTTTAGCATTTCCAGAATGCCGGAAAGTATTCTATAGGGCAGGACAAAGCTTAGGTCTCCCGGAGTAGCTTCTTTTAAAGTAGGAGTAACTATAGAGTGTGTAAGTCTTTCCGGTGTAGATCTCCTGCCTAACTCCAAATCCCCCAATCTTTGAACAATAACTCCTCCGCTTAAAATATTAGCCAAATGGGCGATGTATTTTCCGTAGGCAATCGGTTCTTTAAAAGGTTCGGTAAAATTGGTACTTACCAAAATGGCAAAATTAGTATTATCAGTTCGATGTTCCTGATAGCTGTGTCCATTTACCGAAGCGATACCGTCATTAAATTCAGTTACCACTTCACCATAAGGACACATGCAGAAAGTACGAACTCTATCATCAAATATCTGTGTATAATAGACTAATTTTGATTCGTATACCGCATCAGTTAATCGTTTCATGGCTACAGCCGGAACCTCAACCCTCACCCCAACATCTACCGGGTTATTAGCTATTTTTATATCCAAAGCTTCTGCCTGCTCTTTTAGCCATTCAGAGCCGGCCCTCCCCGGCATAGCCACTATATATTTTCCTTTTATTATTTCACCTTTTACCGTCTCAATTCCTATTGCCTTTTCTTTCTCTACTAATATTTCTTTAACCTTGGCATCTGTCTTAATATCAATTTTAGTCCTCAAATAATCCTGCATCTTTTTTAATATTTCTACGCATTTTTCTGTTCCCAAATGTCTAATCTTTGTAGGTATCAATTTCAATTTTGCCAAAGAAGCTTCTTTCTTGAGAATATCTATCTCTTCTTCATCTGTACCGTAAACAGTTTTATCTGCTCCAAATTCGAGGTAAATATCATCAGCATATTCAATTAATTCAGCTACCCTATCTTTATCAATATAATTATCCAACTGCCCTCCAATTTCGGTAGATAAATTTAGTTTACCGTCACTAAAAGCGCCTGCTCCTCCCCATCCGGAAATTATTGCACAAGGAGAACAATGGAAACAGCCTCCGTTTTTACTTCTCATCAAGCACTCTCTTTTTTCAATCTCTTCCCCTTTTTCTAATATCAATACAGAAATATTATTCTTCCTGGTCAGTTCAAGGGCAGTAAAAATCCCGGCCGGACCTGCACCAATAATAATTACGTCATACTCTTTCTTCTTCATATCATCGCACCTTTAAATTATTTTTCTTACACGTATTAATTTTATAGTATTTCTATAGATAAGACAAATAAAAAATAACAATTTTTAAAAAGAAAATCCCGCCCTCTTCCTGAGAAAGCGAGATCTTTCTTCCTAAATTGTATCCCCGGGCACTTTTTACCACTAGGTGCCCTTGCTATCTTCTTCTAAAACTTTATGCATTCTAAAGAATTCAAAAGTTTCTTTTTTAATTTTTATAGAGGGTGTTCTCCATTTTATGATATAGCCAAGTTTCTCATACAATTTAATCGCTCTTTTGTTACTTGTCTCTACATCTAAAACAATTTTATTAGCACCAGTTTTCTTTGACTCTCGTTTAATTTTTGAAAAAAGTTTTGTTCCTAATCCAAGAGCTCTAAACTCAGGATACACAGCGATATTACTGAGATAGTATTCATTTTCTGAAATCTTCCCCACTATGCCCTCTGTTTTAAGTAAATAAAATATTCTTGTGAAAAAATTCCATTTCAAATATTTAACCAGTAGCAGACCGGTATACAGTTCTTCACGCCTTTTCTGTTCCCAATTATATCCTAAAACCATTCCCGCTATCTTACCATTTACTTCAATAAAATATGAATGTTCAAAACTAAAAAGATTACCTGGCTGCTGAAATACTTTTCTCATTACCTCTTCTACATCACAAGCAAAAATGGATGGAAAAAAATTAACTGTAGACAATAAAATAAGCTGAGAAAAATCTTGCGCATCTTCAGTTCTACCTTTTCTTATAACTATATTATCCATTACATTCACTCCAATTAATATCGCTTCACATAAATGGTAAAATGAAACCTGTCAAACCAAATAGAACCTTAAACGGATTTTGGTCTCAACATTTGATAAAAAATAACAAAGGGCCGTCCTCTATCATCTGCGTCGCCTGTCATCTCAAGCATCTTTCATCTTATGATGGAAATAGATTTTACAACTAACTTTGTTCTCTTTACAGAATTCTTTTATTTTACTTTCTTCAATGTTCCAGTAATAACTATTTTTCGAGTAGATTGTTTTGTATTTTTCAATAAGTTCTGGCTTATTTTTTCTTAGAAAAATAAAAATACTACTTTTAATAGAGGAATAAAGATTCAGGTTTTCAAACCAATATTCATCCACAAAAGATTTGGTTCTGTTGATTATTTCTTCCCAATCCGTTATTAGTGGATAGAGCGGAGAGATAAAAAGGGCTGTGGGTATTTTCGCTTTATGGAGCTCTTTCAAAGCATTCATTTTTTGTTCCGTTGGAGACGATAGATTTTCTATTTGTTTCCTTAGTTTTTCGTCTGTAATCGAAAAAGAAAGAGTTACCATGCAATTTCTAAATTGCTTAAATAAATCAATATCTCTAGCTACCAAATCAGATTTGGTTATCAAATCTAAGTTTGGTTGAAGTGGTATAAGTCTTTCAAGAATTTTTCTGGTGAGTTTATATTTTCTCTCAATTGGTTGATAGGGATCGGTAACAGAACTAATGATTATGGATTTTCCCCTGTATTTATTTGTATTTTTTGGAATCAAGTCAGGGCCATTAATCTTCACATCAATAAAAGAACCCCATGGTTCGATATGACCTGTAAATCTTTTAATAAATCTTGCATAACAATATTTACAGCCATGCGTACATCCAACATAAGGGTTTATAACAAAATCTGCGTCCGGTAAATTTGATTTTACAATAATTGATTTTGTCTTAATTTCTTTAATTTTCATCATGTCCACTCCATTTCAGATTTATTATATAAAGCTTCTCAAAAGTATGCAAGGCTTTGGGGTCGGGCTTCACAACTTCACATTTTTATCAATTTCCATACCCACTTTTATTATGAAGTCGTTTTCCTTATATCTTCCACTTAATACATTAGTTACCGTTGAACTTCCGATTTCATTGTGAACTTGTAAGGCCTATTATCTTACATGTAGTTTTTTTAACATTTATGCAATACCCATACATTCGGCTCAATATATTCACCTAAATCATTTTCTAAATCGATATTTACAGGATTTAAAGCACCTTGAATAATATATTTGTTGCTTTCACCGAAATACATACCTGTCCACCTTTGCCAATCAGAAACAGTTCCCCTGACTATCATAGACGGATTCTCTACTTTTAAAATTCCACCACCAATTTTTATATGAACTCTTAACCAGGGGTCGAATGGTAAATCATCTTTTTCCCACTTTATATAATTATCCATAGAGATTGTTGGGTACTGTGATTTTAGGGTTGGCCTAACCGGAAGAATAAGATTGGAGTAACTATAGGATTTTGCAAGTTTTTTTAAGTTATTTATAATCTTAGAACTAATTCCTTTGCCAAGATGTTCTTTTGATATTACTACTGCCATTCCACACAGTGTATTAGATTTTTTGTTATCTTCAATTATAGTTCCTATCGCTTCATCAAAACCAGCGGGTAAATTATCATTGTTCCCATTCCAATAAATAGGAGCAGAATTAGCAACAGCAATATATTCACTATTAATTCTGAATAACAGCTGATATTCGGGATATACCTGATAAAGTCTTTGCCAATATTTTTTTACCGATGAATCTTCACTCAAAAACACTGGCCAGGGTTCACTATGAAGTTTGTTAATCACATCCACCAGCTTCTTATTGTCAGATAATCTTTCTGCAATCACTTAAATACCTCCTTAAAAACAATTATATCTAATATTCCATGTGTTTCCGACTTTGGCATCCCATCAGGCCTGGCGCAAAGATTGCTCGTTATGTCTCTTTATTTGATAATATAGCCCACAAAGCATATACTACGTCACGAATCCGTTCTGCTTTTTGTATAAAATCAAAATCCATTATACATTTTACTGTTCCATCATTTGAATAAAGTTGATTCCAAGGATGCCAGTCCCCATGTATCACTGTTTTATGTCACTGTGTAATATCTTTCATGTATAACTGCTTTATATATTTTTCTATTTCAGAAATAGAATCATTTGGATATTTAACATTTATTTTTATTGTTAATCTATATGCAAGTCTTTTAAATAACTCGATCATTCCAAACAAACTGTCCCATGTATCGCTTTTATCGTATTTCGAAAAGCACTTCTTGAAGGATTCTTTAATATCTATATTTACTTGGGTTTCGTGGTTTTTGCCTCGCGAATGAATTTTGTTGTTGTTCCAATCATATTTACTCGACTCATTCCATAATATAATTTGAAGCATAAATCCTTTTATGGGACCATTTTCTATTATTTTCGCAAACCATAATCTATCTCTTTTTAAATATTTTGCAACGCTGCATGCTTCAAACCAGAAAAGTGTATATTGCTGTCAATAATTCATCTTCTGCTGGTTGGCTTATTATAAAACCATCGTAATCAGGCAATATAATATTATCAGTAACCTTATCTTTATCGAAAAGTACATTATAACCGTTACTGTAAGACTCTGGTAGAATTCTATTTTCTATAATTTCATACAGTATATCGATAGGCCAGAAGGAAAAATCAACTCGGGGATTATTTTTATATAAAACTAATCGAGTAGTAATTTCTATATTCTTATAGAAAAACTTTTCTTTCTGATAAACCAATACTTGATTAAAATTATTTATCCAACTGTTATCTGAAGTATACTTATCGGGATTAACTACAAAGATATTTAAATCATAATCCGACAGCTCATCAGTTGGTGAATTTGATGCTTGTGATCCTTCAAGAATAAGAGTTCGAATCTCAGATTCATTTTCAGCCCACTTTATTATTTTATTTAATATGCTATGATTCATAGTTTTTCACTCCCTTGCACTTCGATTTTATCTAACGTTTTCGCTGTTTATGAAGCCCAAAGAGATTGGTTGAACGCAGTAAGCCATAAACAGCGTGTTGTATGCAATATGCAGTGGACTCACCTTTTTTCTTGATCCTTTGAAGTCACCGTAATGTTTATTTGGTTGGATTTCAGATAGTTTTGCCAGAGAGGTGCCCCTAATCGCTTCAACTGCTTTTTTCTTTCAAGCGAGGGATGCGGCAATTTTTCCCAGGTATAGACTGCCTGCAGTGTATACCTCCCCGGTTCTGGAATAAACTTAACATATTCAAATGGAGCATGCTTAAAAACTTTTTTGTCTGTCCAGAATCTTGAATTCAACCGGGTTCTCTCTTGATGGTTCAGACCCGGCAGAAGTTTCAACAAATCTGGAACTGTATGAAACATATTGGAGCATATGGGGACAATTTCTATAGTTGGTGAAGAACCGCTACCGCTGTCATGAGTAACTATAACTTTCTCCAGATCGTACAAGGGTGCCTCCTCTGTACACTGTGGCTGCCGGGCATTAACCAAAATCACCCGGGCTTGGGAACCTACATTTTCAAATTCAACGTACAACCAAATATCTTCTCCTTCTTTATAAAATAGCTTATCAGTCCAAATGCGAAACCGAATACCGTCAGATACTTCACTCCATGTTTCATTTGTTGTGGAGCTTTCAGAATTTGCGCTTAGAGGACTTTTACAGGAGAGAACCAAAAATGCAGATACTATTAATAAAATCAATATCAACAAAATTTTTTTCATTTCCTGCCTCCTATTCGAGCCGATTGTGTATAACATTGTTGAACTTTACGAAGCCAGCCTCAGACTGGTTTATGTGAAGCGGCAACGTAACCATAAAGCACATGTTATCAGACGTGAACTTCTGCTATTTATTTGAATCTATCACGTCAAATATTATACGTTCTGACATTGGCCCAGGCACAGAAGATAGGTTCCCCGTTGTCATATAAAAGAACACTTCATACTCTCCAGGCAGTAATTCCTTGCCAATAACAATGTCAGCCTCAAACTTAGCTTTCGATTTTAAAGTGACCCAACCGTTTAAGCCACGATATCCATCTGCTACTCTAATATTACATCCATACTCAACAAGTTCTCTATCAGACCAAGGTAGAGAAATCTCACGACAGGCAATTTTTAAAGGTTTATTATTCTCCCCAAAAAAACAATAAAAATATTGGTGATACCAATAAGCCCGATTATAGGAATCTTTGTAACCGATGGCAGCATTTTGAAAGGGGTATTTTGTCACAAGAATAACTGCTAAGCTCCCCGGACAGATGGTAATTTCCTCTTTAGACTCGTTGCGCAAAACGAAATGTAATGTGAGACCTTTCGATTTCTTAATACTGTCTGATTCTACACTAGCAAAAAAAACGAGTCCCGTAGCAAATTCCTTGACGGATACATTATCCACTTCTTGAATCATAGCACCGTCACCTTTAAAACTTTCTATTTTTGATACATTCAGTTCCAAGGGCTTGCCGATATACATTTTTAATTGTTTGGCCACTTTATCAGACAAGAACAAATGATATGGACCGAGATGAAAAACATTCTGTCCCCAACGATCGGTTGTTGCATACCCATGATAAGTACCTGATCCAATCATTTCAGCCCATGATAAATCCAAAGACATGAATAAGCACAATACTATGGAGAATAGCAATAAACTTAATGAAAACCGCTTCACCTATTCTTCACCTCCATCTGAGAGTAGGTCATGTTGGACAACAGCTAATAATCGCATTATGCGTTTATCCTGTCAAAATGACATAATATCCGCAGTATTGCGAATATCCCTTAATATAATTTTGTACTTTTAAGACTAAATTATCCAAATGCTTTGGTTATCATTGCATATATACGACAAAAGCTTTGAAAATCCTCTTTTTTGGGGAAATTTATTGATATCAACTGTAAAGAGTAATGACGAGTTTTTTCTTGAATGGGATTACAAAGACAAGTTCGATAATTTGATTAAAATCAAAACTTCTAACTACTTTCGACAAAGCAAAGAAATACGGAGTTGAAATACGAGGGTACGATCTCAACATTTGGCATATTGAAATTTCTTAAAATATGATGAAAGTGGAATAAAAAGTTACCTAATTATTGAGCTGATACAACCGTCCCCTGTCACATTTAGGGGCGGCTACTGATTTAATCTATTAATTTAATTCCTTCTCAATTATATTTAGAAATCTTCTGCTGGAAATATAATGGTCAACCAAGAGTTTTCCATTATAAATTAAGTTAAAGGCAGTGTATATTGAGGGTGCATCTTGTGCTTGTCTGGCGTTTTCTAATTCAACTATTTTTAATTTTAAACCTTTTTTCTTAGCGATTTCACTTAGTTCTTTAATAGATCGGGCAACCCAGGGGCATTGATTAGCATAGATAATATTCAGTCCGTTATGCTGGCTCAATTGCTTTTTCCAATCCCTGAATTTGGGTAAAGACCCGTTCTTAATGGTTTTGATCATCAATTCATAGGAAGGTTTGTCCTTAGCTACAGACTTAAAGCCATTTTTTAAAAAAAGAGCTTTACCGGCCATAAATGGACCTTCGCTGGTAACTACCGCGACACCATATTTTCCTTCCTTCTTGGCATCTTGAATACACTCTTTTACCAGGAGTGAGCCATATCCTTTTTCCTTGTACTTGTTAGGAGAAATCCAGATACAGTGGATGAACATATACCCCTTGGCGTCAACTGCTCTCCAGGCATACTCTCCGGGGATATATTCAATAAAGCCATTACATTTTTTCTCATTTTCCAGATATAATAGTTTAATTACCAGACCTTTAGAAAAATGCTCTTCTAACCATTCCAACTTCTTTAAATATCCTTCATTTTTGGGATTTAGAAAGCATACTGGCTGATATTCGGAGATATTTTCTGAATTTACACTAACAATTTTCGTTTTACTTTCCATCCATAAAACCTCCCTTTACCTTAAATAATTTTATACTTTCTTTTTAATGAGATTTCATGGGGATTTCTCTCTCCCTACGAAGGTGTTTCTTAAAAAATTCGAGCTGATCATTTACCGCCTTTTCGAAGTCATTCCCAGTATAGATATCAAAATGGCCGATGGGATAGTGTTTTACTTCTGCATATTTCTCTAATTCTTTTGAGGTTTTTGTACTCGTTGGAGCCAGACTGTCATGATCGCATATCTGAATCAGGGTTGGGCATTGTACGTTCCGTAGGTGTTCGACCGGCTTAAATCCATGAGACCGCAGGCTAACACGGGCACAGATTTGGTTAATAAAATTCTCCGATGCAAGTTTACTATATCCGTCATAAGCATCTAAAATGGGAAAAAAAGCAATACTTCCAGGTTTCCCAACAATAGGTATTTTGTGGGGCGAAAGACCTAATCGAAACCTCATCATATCACGCTGCCCGTGAACAAACAGACGGAGAATGTGCCTGATGCCTAATTTTTTTAAAAACATCTCTCCTGAGGCATGAGGGTCCAGCCCGGGACATTGCGCACATACACAGGCGATATTTTTATCTTTTGCCGCGATTACAATACCATATCCACCACTTGCAGAGGTGCCCCACAGAGCAATCCTTGCCGGATCAATCTCTTTGAGACCTCGGGCGTACTCGATCGCTGCTGCATAATCTTCCAGTTGGTAGGGAATCAAAATCAGCTGTCGCGGCTCTCCCTCGCTTTCACCAAAATGACGGTAATCGAATGCAAGCACTGCAAATCCGGCTTCCTGATATCGAAGAGCATAAGATTCCATGATCATACCCTTAGTTCCCCCAAAACCATTTCCCATAATTATACAGGGAACAGGAGCCGATAGATCCTCAGGCAGATACAGCCAAGCGCTTATTGACGTGCCTTTGACTTGAAAAGTCACATCTTTTCTTGACTGGGGTGGTTTTGCGCCCACCTTCTTGAGCAGTTGTTTCGCTTTTTCCAGGGGTTGCTCAGGTACCGTAAAGCCGGGTGCAAAAGTAATAATTAACAAGTAAAGGGCAAGTATCCCGATAATAATACCAATGACTTGAAGAATAACCATCTCTTCTCCTCCTTTATAGTTTATACAAATACAATAACAGAAAACAAAAACAAAATAAAGAATCCTTCTTCTTCTTGCACAATCGGCGAAGCAACTCCGTTCCTATAGTTTATCGATCCTCTTTCTCTAAGATTTCCAAAGGTACCCATCCGTATTCGTTCTTATTTATGTTTCTTCCCCACACTCAGCTATTCAATTCCTTCTCGGCTTCAATTAAATCATCTTTTTCCACGTTCAGCTCAGCAGTTATATACTCCTCTTTGAGCTTTCCTTGTCTTTCGTTTTGTTTTTCAATAATCTGATATGGTACCCAGCATTTCTTTTCTGATGTTTCACACCAAATCCAACCTTTCCACGTATTTTTCTCTTTGTATTCTTCACCTATTGTGACTGTTTCACCCTTCTTAAGAACAATCGGAACTGAATGATTAGTTTTTCTTGATTGAAGAACTCTATATCGATGAGGTTTCTTCACTTTTTAATCTCCAGTAGTATTATTTTACATTAAATTCCAATAGCCAGGCTGATTGGCTAAACTTTACTTTTATACACTATATCATATTTTTCGCGCCAAAGTATCATTCTACTTTCTCGACGATCTTTTTCAATCTTCTCTTAACTTCTTTAAGTTTCCCCTGGAAAGACTTAAAATATATGGGCGTAGTATTTTTAACTTGATCCATGAAATGGTTTCTTCCATTTCTTCAAGGGGAGTGAGGTTATCGGCATAAATTGGCTCTCTTCCCTCTACTGCTGTAAGCTGTTGTGCTCCTATTATGCCTGACTTCGAAAATTCGATGGATATATTTCTCCTATCTGGATACCTGGCAAAATTAAGATTCTTTTTTAAAAGAATTTCATGCAGTTCTTTATCAAAAGTAGCTTCCATTGACATCCATTTTTCGTTTAATTTTACTTCCGGAAATGTATGAGTAAACGAATCCGGCCAAAAACGATATGCTAAAGGATGAAGTAAGTCTCTTAAGGCTTCCTTGCTTACCGACATAAAATGAAAGCGTGCGGGAATCCCGGATTCTTTCGCCATTTTGACAAAAAGAGCAGCTTTATTCATACAGCTACCCCGTCCGGTTGCTAACACCTCATCAGCACTCATATAATTTTCGCCCACAAAATCAAAAAGCACTTCGTCTCGAACGAAATAAAACATCTTTTCCACTTTTTCTTCCGGTGTAACAGCACCTTTAGTGATTTCTAAAACTGTCTCTTCAAATGATTTTGTATCTTGTGTACTAACAGATTTAGAATTGATAGAACTATAACCATTAGCTAAAACTAATAATATTAATATTATTCCTGTTATCCAAAAATACTTTGCTCTTTTTTCCATGATAGCCTCCTGTTTTTCTTTATCCAATATTTTGGTAAATATTAGTATTTCCAAAATTTTCGGACGCCTTTTTTAAAATAAATATATTTGTACAATATTTTTTTGTTAACCTGGTTAACATCCAACGCAAAAAAATTAACTCTCTCTCTTTAGAATTTCAGCTAATTCTTCGTTCATTTTTTTTAAATTATCTTCAATTATAGCAACCTCATTTTTCTTAAGATTTTTTAAAATGTAAAATATTCTTTCAAATACTTCTTGTGAAAATATTTCATGCCCTTGAAAGGCCTTTCTCCCTTTCTCTGCAAGATTGAAGATCACCTCCTTTTGATTATCAACCGGCCGGCTTTTTATAATATAATTTTTCTTCAAAAGTTTTTTTGTGGTCTTGGATACTGCACTTTTGGAAACCCCCATATATTCTGCTAATTTAGTGAGATTAATACCACTATTTTTTCCGATAGACTCTATAGTATGAATTTCTGTAGTGTACAACAAATCTCCGGAGCCAAAATCTCTTGGTTCATTTTCCATCAATTTAAACAGATTATGAGATCTAAAATATAGTTCAACCAATTTACTATAGTTTTTCATTTTATCACCTGTTATTAATATACACTAGGTTAACAATAACGTCAAGCTTTATTTTTTTGCCATGCGATCAAAAATAATATTGTCAAGTGGACAGTCATTAAAATTTCGTGGGAAAATCCATTTTTGTAGATTTTTTGCCTAATTTATGG
>Ga0255364_10193_pt1 | contig 15091 bp, 11 predicted proteins | sample ANMaggSSYBR01G12_FD_182087 | JGI IMG/M metagenome (GOLD analysis project Ga0255364, IMG submission 182087) | Sediment cell enrichment communities from methane seep in Santa Monica Basin, California, United Staets - ANME aggregate JGI... | ecosystem: Environmental > Aquatic > Marine > Cold seeps >...
CGGCAGGTTTTAAAACATGCTCGGTATCAGTATGGGGGATGGCGACACCGGTTACCCGGGCTTGTAGACCGGTTGGATATTCAATTTCTCTATCCAGCACGGCCTGTGTGTACGTATCCTTAACATATCCGTTTTCAAGCAGCATGTTTCCTAATTTTCGAATAATCTCTTCTCGTGAAGTTACTTTTTCTTTAACTAGTATCAAGTTTTCTTCAATTGAGAGCTCATCCTGTTTCATATTCTCATCGTTGAAGTTTATGTTTCCCATTGTTTGTTAATCACCTTTTTCATCTCACTAATATTTGATTCGATCGCTCCCCCAGAAAATACACCACGTCCTGAAACAACAATATCTGCCCCAACGGCAACTGCGTCAAGTATGTTTTCAGCTGTGATTCCTCCATCTACTTCCCATAGCACTTCTTCAATTCCATTTTGTTTTTTTCCATTCCTCACTTTTTCAAGAACGGTTGGAAGATACGTGCACCCGCTGATTTCCGGTTCCGTAGTGAGGATTAAAATGAATGAAAGGAAAGGAAGATAGTGTTGAAGGGTAGGGAGTGATGTTTTGGGGTTAAATGCTAGACCAGCTTGCATACCTGATCTGTGGATCAGACCTAGCGTGCGGCGGGGGTACGGGCAAGCTTCAAAATGGATTGAAATCATATCGGCACCCATTTCTGCCAAAATAGGTATCAACCATTCTGGTTCCCTGGTCATGAGATGCACATCAAAAGGAAGGTCGGTTAGCGGGCGCAATTCTTTGATTATCTTTGTGCCGATTGTCATTTCCGGGACAAAAATACCGTCCTCAATATCAAAATGAATGATGTCTGCGCCTGCGTTTTCCAGAGTCCTGATCGTGTCAGCGAGATATGCCAGTGGTCCGGATGCGATAGACGGAGCTATCTTTAACATGGTTTCTGGAAGCAAGAACCTGTCATTTATTCCTGCCCGCGGTGAAGGTTAACTGAATGGTCAAATTTACTGACGAATGCATTGAGAGCTTTTATGCCTGCTTCGATATCATTGATATCTGCCGTCTCGATAGGTGAGTGCGAATAACGCATTGGAATAGCAAAATGGGCCATTGCAGTTCCCTGAGTACCTGCCATTACTGTAAATGCATCATCTGTGATCACGCCAATAACGATATCTCGCTGCCAAGGTATTCTCATTTCATCAAGGGTTTTTTCCATGAACATTCGCAGTTGTGGGCTGTGGATAATCCCAGCGAGAGTTCCCCGCCCATGAAAATTCATCTGGGTGATTGCGGGGCCTTTTCCAAGGGCAAGGTTGTATTTATAGTTAAGATCAGGAGTATCACAGGCGATGGTTATGTCCAGGCAAATAGAGGCATCTGGTTCAAGGCGATAGAAAGCAGGCATCACACCGCGAATGTTAAACTCTTCCTGTACAGACGAAACAATGTACACGTCGCCCGCAGGAGGGTTTTCTTCTAAATGTTCCGCCAGCGCGATTAGCATCAGGCACCCTATTCGATTGTCAAGTGTTTTACTGGTGATGAGGTTGTCAGTTAAATGCCGGAATGTATGTTTGTAGGTCACAGCGCTTCCGATATTTATTCCTCGGCTTATTACATCTTCATAAGAGGATGCTCCAATATCAATGTACATGTTTTCATGTGAGGGTACTGTTCGCTTGGCTTCTGGTGGTGTAAGGTGGTGAGCATAGGTTCCTATGAATCCACTCTCGGATTTCTTGCCGTCTGTTGTATGTACATCAAACCATTGGCCCATGAGAGTTTTTTCAGGGACGCCACCGATACGATTGAAGCGGAGAAACCCGTTTTTCTCTATCTTGCTGATCATTAAACCTAATTCATCCATATGGGCGAAAACTAACATGCTTGGTTCATTTTTATCACGCCCTTTGAATGTGGCTGTCACATTGCCTATGTTATCCACTTCAATATCATCAGCGAATGGTTTCAGTCTTTTAACCATTTCTCGGATCATATTGTCTTCAAGACCGGAAAGGGCTGTAATAGATGTCAGGTGTTCAAGTTCTTTAGAGATACTTTCCATTTTGACTCCTTAATAAATAATTTATCCCACGTGCAATCTTCCTCCATCGGCGACTATGATCTCGCCAACGATAAAACTTGACAATTCTGAACAAAGAAATAAGATTATATTGGCTATGTCTTCCGGATAACCAATTCGTCTGATTGGCATTTGTGGAGTGTAATGTGCGATCATCTCTTCTTCGCTTGAATAGCGTGTCATGATCATATCACTCATAATCACTGCTGGCATAACTGCATTAACTAATATACCTAAAGGAGCGTAGGTTTTTGCCAGATAGCGGGTTAAAGAATATGCACCTCCTTTTGTTGCAACATACTGTGGGATGCCAGTCCCACCTGAAAAAACACATGTTGAGGTGATGTTGATTATCCGTCCATTGCCCTGTTTTTCCATGGGATCTTTAACGGCTTCTGAACAATTATGAAGCCCTTTGACATGGATAGCGTAACTTTTGTCCCAATCAGCAATAACACCCGCATTGTTTACTAGGATATCAACACGGGAGAATTGGTCGAGTACTTCACTAACCATTTCTCTCGTATTTTCTTCGATAGAAATATCTTTCTTAATGTAATAGGGTTCTTTCCCAAACTGAGAGATCTCGTTGATAACTGGTGTGATTTTTTCCACTGAAACTATGTCATCAATCACTACCTGTGCACCAGCCAGCGTCAATAGTTTTGCAGTTGCTTTTCCGATCCCCTTTGCAGCGCCGGTGATAACTGCTACTTGATTACTTAGATCAATTGTATAGGTCATAAGGTTTCCTTAATCAAATTCCACCACACATTTTAAACTTTGTTGTCGGCTAACAGTCTGTAAAATCGCATCAGAGAGATTTTCGAGGGGATAGCGGTGGCTGATTAGTTTTTTTGCTGAAACATCCCCGTTCGCGATCAAGTCCAATGCCATCCTTGTGTCAAGGTGATCTGCTGAATATGTAGATGTAATTGTGATCTCATTAAAAAATATATCGGAGGGATAAACTTTGATAAATTTATCTGGGTGTGGCGTGGCAAAGAAAAGAACTGTCCCACCTTTATTTGCCAAGCGCAAACCAAGATTCATCGCGCTGATATCTTTTGCGGCAATGATCACTTTATCAGCTCCGTTTGATTTAAGTAAATCTTGCAATCTAGCAGCTTCCTCATCAGGATCTTTATGGGGAATTAATACTGTAGGTGCACCAAAATCTTTGGCTTTTTCAATTCGCCAGTCAAGTATTTCATATACGATTAATTTACGCACACCCCAATAGAGCAAACTCTGGATGAACATCAACCCCATTGCGCCAGTTCCAATAAGAGCAACAGAATCACTCGCTTGAATACCCGCTTTTTTTATGGCATGGAGAACGCACGCCAGAGGTTCGATCAATGTACCCTCTTCGAAACTTACGTGATCAGGAAGAAGGTGTGTATCCCTTTCCGTATGGATTGCAGAGGCAATAAAATATTCGGAAAAACCACCGGGATGGATGTGTGTTTTCCTAAACAAAGAGCACATGGTGAAATTACCTCGACGGCAGTGCTCGCATATCAAGCATGGTACATGGTGATGTACGGCAACACGGTCCCCACGTTTAAACAGGTTGACTCCTGTACCAATTTCTTCGATAATTCCAGATGGTTCATGGCCAAGTGTTAGTGGTGCACGTGGAGATAAGTACCATTCCATTGTGTCTGCAACACAAACACCGCATGCTTTCGTTTTAACTAATATTTCCCCATGATTTGGTTTGGGAATCGGACGATCTTCAATTCGAACATCATGATTGTTATGATAAACGGCTACTTTCATTAATCACCTGATTTCATACTACTGCCGCCGTATGATTTTCCTGAAACGGCGGCAGTTCTTAGTATAAACGAGTTTGGGCTTATGTTACGCCAAACTTTCTTTCAATTATTAGGCAAACAGTTTTCCAATTTGGAACAATAATGCGGAAACCCAGTTTCCGGCTGACAAACCTGTGATGTCTACTACACCTTCAGGGATTGCGTAACCGATCGACACTGCCATTTCGGTTAATGATGAACCGAAGGAAGTGCAAGCCCAAAGCACAACGGCGAAGATCACTGTTCCAGAAACTATTGAGCGGAACAGGTTGCCTTTTGACATAAAGGGAACCATTGAAACAAAGTAGAAGGTTGCTGCGAGGTCGCCAAATGGCAGCACCCGGTTACCTGGCAGAATCAATGCCAAGCCAAGAACGATGGGGATCATGATGATGCCGGCGGCTACTGTGATCGGATGACCAATCAGAACAGCGGAATCAAGGCCGATGTAGAATTCACGGCCAGCAAAGTTCTTTTCCATGAAAACCTTAGCAGATTCGGCAATGGGGGTGAGGGCTTCCATAAAGAAACCGATGATCTTTGGTATCAAGATCATGGCGGTACCAATGGTGACACCAAGAGTGAATAACGCTACTGGATCTTTCCAAAGGCCACCGAAAAGACCAACACCAATTCCCAAGAAAACACCTAAGAACAGCGGCTCACCGAAGACACCCCATTTTTCACGAATGTTGGCTTCATCCCAATGAATATCCTTCACGAAGGGAATACGATCCAAAACCCAGTTTGTAGCATAGATAATTGGAACGCTTGTTACTGCCCAACCATGAGGAATGCTGATGCCAGGCAGGTTGTAAAACTCCTGAACCTGTTTCGCGGTTTTGTCAGCGACAAATAGCTCGTATACGGTATGGATAGCAGCGGCAGTCATTGCCCACACCATGTTACCACCGGATGCAATGTATGCAACGGAAGCGGTGAATGCCTGATTCCAGAAGTTCCAGATATCAACATTCAATGTTTTGGTTAGTTTGAGTGCCAGCATGACGATATTAGTTAAAAGGCAAACAAAAATAACCAATGAACCAGCTTTGGTGCCCCAGGCAATAGCTCCAGCTACACCCCACCCAACATCAAAGATATCGAGATTTGATCCGGTGTTTTCAACCATTACATTCACAACTGGAACCATTTGACCAATCAACAAACCAATCACCAGGTTCAATGCAATGAAACCAGCACCGAGTGTGAGGCCAGCGCGCAGAGCTTTGCTAAACTTTTGGCCGAAAACCAAACCCAGAATAGTGATGATGATTGGCAGCAACAATGATACACCCAAACCTGTAAAGAAATTACTAACTTGGCCAATTACTTCAATAATATTCACTTTAAAGTCTCCTTATTCTAACAATTGATTTTATTTTAATATTTCTGAAATTTGTTTTTATATTTTGTTATGACACCTCCTTTTCATGATTAATTCAATAAACTAAGCAATAATTAAATTGATATCTTCATTTTCACAACAGGAGAGAAGCTCCTGTGTTATGCTGCTATCTGTGATCACTATATCCACCTCTTTAACATCAGCAACTTTCGCGAAACTAGTTTTTCCGAATTTTGATGCATCCGCAAGCAAAATCACCTGAGCCGCAGCTGCGATCATCGCCTGTTTAATAGGTACTTCTTCAATATTTACGTTTCCAATAGTGCCATCTTTGTGAATAGTGTCCCCGCCGATAAAGGACTTATCTACCTTTAGGTTGCGGATAAAATCGACCACTTGTGTACCTTGTAACGTAAAGACATTCGCGCGCGCTATACCACCAGTACAAATAAGGTTGATGTTTGGGATACTAGCCAGTTTTGCGGCAATGTTGAGGTCATGGGTAACAACAGTGAGATTCTTCTTCTTGTGCAATAGCAATGCCAATGCATATGTGGTTGAACCTGCATCCAATAAGATGGTATTACCGTTTTCAATAAGGTTTAGGGCGGCTTTTGCGATGCGTGCTTTTTCATTTGTTTTTTGAAGACGCTTGATTTCGTAGGGAATCTCCATAGTGACACCCTGTGCTGATCGAACAGCTCCACCGCGTTTTCGGAAACACAGCCCCTCTTTTTCAAGCGCGATTATATCGCGGCGGATGGTTGCAGAGGAGATGCCAATTTCATCAGCCAGATCTGAGATCTGAATGTATCCATCTTCACGCAACTTATTTTGCAGGATAGCTCTTCTTTCTTCAGCAAGCATAAAAATACCTTTTTAATAATACAATATATTGCAAAAATATGAATGAAATTGTAAGGATATTTACATAATAACACTTTTCTGAAACTGTGTCAATAATGATCTGCGCTGTGTCCAGGATGGACTATATACTTTTTGTATCTAGAACACATTGGGATGATATTCTTGTCGATTGAAATATAAAAAAAACCCGGGAAAATATAATAAAGTGGGCCCTGATCGCTATATAAACATGAAATATTCATATTTCGACGGTGTTTACGCGTAACCTTATTCCATAAGGGATTTAATTAAAAGCGAAATTCTCGCATCGTATATACTATTGTCATTTAATTGAAATGGTGAATTCGCCTTATGGTATAATGATGTATATCATGCAATAATCTACAAAAGGTTGATAGATATTGTAAAATACCGTGCTTCTGGTAAGCCACATTGCAATAAGCTGAAAATTATGAGTATTTTTTAATAAACAGAGGGAAAAATGAAACAGTTTTGGACTGAGGAACTATTTAATACCAAGAAACCAATTATAGCTATGTGTCATTTACAAGCACTACCAGGTGATCCTGGCTTTGACAAATCTGGTGGCATGAAAAAAGTTGTTGATCTTGCTAGAAAGGATTTGCTCGCCCTTCAAGACGGCGGTGTAGATGGAATAATGTTCTCAAATGAATTCAGCCTTCCATACTTATTGAAAGTGCGTCCCGAAACAACAGCTGCCATGGCCCGTATCATCGGTGAACTTAAATCTGATATAACAATACCGTACGGTGTAAATGTTTTATGGGATCCTTATGCCTCATTAGATCTTGCAGCGGCCGTTGATGGTAAATTTGTTAGGGAAATATTCTCAGGAGTGTATGCGAGTGATTTTGGGATATGGAACACAAATTGTGGTGATATTATCCGCCATCAACATTCTTTAGGGGCAGAAAATGTTAAATTGATTTTTAATATTGTTCCCGAAGCTGCCGAATATCTTGCACCTCGTAATATTTGCGAGGTTGCACGCTCAACAGTGTTTAACCATCTTCCAGACGCTTTGTGTGTTTCTGGTTTAACCGCAGGTACTGAAACGAATGCCACCACATTAAAACAAGTAAAAGACGCGGTTCCTGATATGGTTGTATTTGCTAATACTGGTGTTTGCCTTAAAAACATTGAAGAACAGTTGAGCATTTCTGATGGAGCAATTGTAGCCACCACATTTAAGTATGATGGGATATTCCGTAACGCTGTTGATGTCAAGCGTGTAAAGTCTTTTATGGACAAAGTAAAATCATTTAGAAAGAACTTTGAATAAACGCCGTCCATCTCTCAGTAAAAACGATAACAGATTCCTTCATTTTCAACTGATATTCTAATTTGTTCCCATTCTCAAAAACAACCCACCATATTCTAATTCTTCACTAACTTTCATCAAAGCTTCAACCATGACCGCTCATTGGGGAATACCCGTACTACATCGGTATGCCGTTTGACCTTCCAGCTGAGCCGCCCTAGATACTCTGGATAAGTAAACAGATTACAAAGGTCTGTTTGTGTTTGAACTTGTTCTTTCAGTTCTGTGATTATTGTGTTTTGAAAATGACGAATAATGATTGCTGGCTTGTTTTTTAATAAGATGAATGAATAGATAAGATAATGTCTGCGTAATAAAAACCTACATCCATTGGACCATATGCTTTAAGAGCATTTCGTGTTGAACCAGAGGTTTTTAATAATCCAGATAGTAGGCGGGTACCAAAATCAATATTGAAATCAGGGTTGAGCAACTCGTTTATTGATGGTCGGTTCTTGAAGCATGGATGATCGCCACATATGAATTTGGATGCAATTCCATCTCTGGGCATGATCTGCATCAGGCCAACTGCGCCACTTGTTGATATAACAGTTGGTTGGCCGCCACTTTCCTGTAGCATTACTGCAGCGATAAGATTTGGATCAAGATCATGTTGATCTGCCGAACATTCAATTTCTCCCCGCCACTTCTGAATGGATTGTGGATATTTTGCACTTAATTGTTTTATAGATGTGGGCATTTCTAGATTAGTTTGATTTTGATCGGTGTTTATATCGATTCCCTTAATTGCATACTCTTCTACTGAAATTGAGAGAATTAGCAGGAAAAATGCAGAGAGAAAAATGGAAGGGAAAATCAGAAAACGGGGATGAACTCTAATCATAATAGTATTATAGAACAAAAGTACTATTGTTGCAATATGCTATTTTGTTGAAAGGCTGTGTATTTTCTTGAAACCGGAGTGAATGATTTTATTAAGCTTTAAAGAGGTTTGTTTGTATTTTTCTAGTGTTCCACCAACCGGGTCGTGAATTTCAAAATCTTCCCCAACCATTTCAGACAATAGGAACACGTCATCTGCTGATTCAGGGAAATTTCGTTTGATGAAATGTGTGTGGTTAGATTCCATACAAAGGATCAAATTGAAATCTTTTAGCAGGTTTTCTGATACAGCTTTTGAAGAGTGGAAATTCAGATCGCCGCCCATTTTTTCTGCAGTTTGTATCGCATGCGGTGTTGCGGATATGTTGGGATAAGCCCAACATCCAGCAGAGGCAACATTCCATTTTTCGAGATCATCCCCATTGTCTTTTAGATACCGAATAAATAATGCCTCAGCCATGGGGGATCGGCACTGGTTTGCAGTGCAGACGAATAAAACGGAATACTCATTTTTTTCAGACATAAATAGGAGTTCTTATTTCCCCATACTCACGACCTGGCCGTCCCAACGATGCCAGTCACCAAATTTATTTTCAACAACTTCTCTTCCTTCCCCTTTGCTTTCTAATCCCATCAACTCTAGATCAGCATCCATCATAATGCGAACAAGATCACGGAAATTGACCTTTGTTTTCCATTTAAGTTCTTTCTTTGCTTTTGATGGGTCTGAAAGGAGAATGTCCACCTCTGTGGGGCGGAAATACCGGGGGTCTATGCGGACGTATTTGTTGTAATCAAGATCGACATATCCGAATGCTTCTTCAAGAAACTCTCTTACGGAATGCGTTTCACCAGTGCCGATGACGAAATCATCCGCGTTTTTTTGATGCATCATCAAACACATGGCTTCTACGTATTCCGGCGCATATCCCCAATCCCGTTTGGAATCGAGGTTGCCCAAGTAAAGGTGTTTCTGTTTTCCCGCGACGATCGATGCAACTGCTCTGGTTATTTTTCGGGTTACAAATGTTTCTCCCCGGCGTGGTGATTCATGGTTGAAGAGAATACCATTACAAGCAAAAATCCCATACGCTTCCCGATAATTTCTCGTGATCCAATATGCATATAATTTTGCGGCAGCATAAGGGCTTCTTGGAATAAAACGTGTTTGTTCATTTTGCGGGGAGTTGAATCCACCAAACATCTCGGAAGTGGAAGCTTGATAAAAACGCGCATCAACCCCACTCTTTCTAATTGCTTCCAGGATACGCGTGGTACCTAATCCACTTACGTCCCCTGTGTATTCCGGCATTTCAAAACTAACGCGAACATGGCTCTGAGCAGCAAGATGGTAAATCTCGTCTGGTTTAACGTTATAGACCATATGCTGCAGGGTTTCACCAACCGAGATATCTCCATAATGAAGATGCAAATTCACCTTGGCTCCATTGTGTGGGTCCCTGTATATGTGATCAATTCGGTGGGTGTTAAAAGTACTGGCCCGGCGGATTATTCCGTGCACCTCATAACCTTTATGGAGCAGGAGCTCTGCTAGATATGAGCCATCCTGTCCTGTAATTCCAGTAATTAATGCTTTTTTCAAGTAACGCCTCCTACTTAAATTTATCGATGGTAGTATAACCATTGACACAACTTGTGTCAATCAAAGTGAATACGGGATTAAAAGAAGTTGGGCAATTGCCAAACTTCTTTTATATTTCGCACTTATTTTTTCTTGAAAATGATTGTTTCCTCTTTTTCATCGAAATCCACTAGAACTTCGTCGCCCTCTTTGAAACTACCAGAAAGTAATTTGACCGAAAGGGGGCTTTCGATTTGCTTTTGTAAGGTGCGCTGGAGCGGCCGGGCACCGAAACTGGGATCATAACCTTCTTTAGCCAGCCATTTACGGGCATCTTTGCTTAAAGATATTTTCAGTCCGTGTTCGTCTAAACGTTGTTTGATTTCTAATAATTGGAGATCAACGATCTTATACATTTGTTCAAGTGAAAGCGGTGAAAAAATAATAACCTCATCAACTCGGTTGAGGAATTCGGGTCTAAATGTATCTTTCAGGGATTTCTCGATCTTTTTGTTGGATTCAATGTCTTCAGCGTTTCCACTTTTTTGTAGAAAACCGAGGGTGCCTCCGCGGCGAATGAATTCTGTTCCAAGGTTGCTTGTCATGACAAGGACTGTATTCCGAAAATCAACTACCCGGCCTTTCCCATCTGTAAGGCGCCCATCATCTAGTATTTGAAGGAGTGAATTCCATACATCCGGATGTGCTTTTTCAATTTCATCAAAAAGCACCACTCGGTATGGGCGACGGCGAACCGCTTCAGTTAACTGACCGCCCTCTTCGTATCCAACATACCCGGGAGGTGCACCAAAAAGACGAGATGCGGTATGCTGTTCGCGGTATTCGCTCATGTCCAGGCGGACAAGTGCTTCATCATCATCAAACATGAATTCTGCCAACGCTTTGGCTAATTCGGTTTTACCAACTCCGGAAGGGCCGATGAAAATAAATGATCCAATAGGACGCTTAGGATTTTTCAACCCTGAACGTGCTCGACGAATGGCGTCGGCAACTGCATTTATTGCTTCATCCTGCCCGATTATTCGCTCATGTAAATGCTTCTCCATATTTAACAAGCGCTCTGCTTCAGACTGCATCATTTGATTAACAGGGATGCCGGTGGTTTGAGAGACCAGATCAGCTATATCGCTTTCATCAACTACTTCATCCAGCTTGTGTTCCGCCTCCCATTTATCGCGCTCTTTGCTGAAATCAGATTCTATTCGAAGGCGCTCTGCTTTTTTGCGCGCAGCTTGTTCATAATCCCGTTCAATGCCAAACTGCTCCTCTTCAGCGCGCAGTCGATCTATATCGCTTTTCATATTTTTTAGATTGCTTGGCATAGAATACAGAGCAACCCTCAATTTTGCTGCCGCTTCATCCATTAGATCGATTGCTTTATCTGGTAGAAATCGGTCAGTGATGTAACGAGAAGATAATTTTGCTGCTGCCGAAAGCGCTTCATCTTTGAAATGGACTTTGTGGTGCGCTTCGTAGCGATCACGCAACCCATGGAGCATTTCGATAGTTTCATCGACTGATGGCTCATCCACATACACTGGTGCAAAACGCCTTTCTAGGGCGGCGTCTTTTTCAATATGTTTTTGATATTCTTCAAGGGTTGTTGCGCCAACACATTGCAGTTCTCCACGAGCAAGAGCTGGTTTTAACATGTTGGATGCGTCCATTGAACCCTGCGCGGCTCCAGCGCCGACTACAGTATGTAATTCGTCAATGAAGAGAATTATTTCACCTGAGGAGCGTTGTACTTCTGAAATAGCTGATTTTAAACGTTCTTCAAACTCTCCCCGAAAACGGGAGCCAGCGATCATTGCTCCTAAATCGAGAGAAATAACTTTTCTGCCCATTAAAATCTCAGGCACATCGTTGTCGGCAATCTTTTGGGCTAATCCTTCAACGATCGCGGTTTTGCCCACACCTGCTTCCCCGATCAGGACCGGGTTATTTTTTGTACGGCGAGAAAGAACCTGGATAACTCGCAGTATTTCTTCGTCTCTTCCAATGACTGGGTCCAGTTTATTCTCATGTGCGAAAGCAGTTAGGTCACGGGAAAATTTTTCCAATGTTCGATAGCGGCTTTCAGACTTTCGATCTGTTACTTTCTGGCCACCTCTGAGTTTCATAATAGCTTCGAGAACACGTTTTCGATCCACTCCATTTTCTTGCAGTAAGCGGGATGCTGGTGTGTTTCTCTCACTTACAATAGCAAGAAAAAGGTGCTCTGTGGAAATGAACTCATCTTTTAATTTAGATGATTCTTCAGTTGCTAACTCCATGATTCTTTTGACTCTGGGTGTAATGAAGATCTGCCCGGCTCCACCGCCAAAAATACTGGCTTTCGGGCTGCTGCTCAGTACATCATCTAATTTTTTCAACAACATTTCCGGGTCGATTGCCATAATCTCGAGAATCTGAGTGATAACTCCTTTAGGTTGTTCGATCAAAGCGAGGAGGATGTGTTCGGTATCAATCTGGTTATGACCGTAGCGCTGAATAATCTCGGCAGCTCGTTGAGCTGCTTCTTGCGCGCGTTCTGTGAATCTATCAAATCGCATCATAATATTTTTCCGTTAACTTTTCTATATTTTATCATTTTGGGGAATATTATTACTATGAGGGTTATTAAAAATTTATTAAATACAAATGTAGAGTCAAGGTATGAATTTTCTATTTAATATTAAGGATTTGAAATGTAAGACAGCACATGGGATGATGAATCACTGAACCATAGATTTCCTGCCTCATCAACGTCCAAGCCGTATGGATATCCGATGAGATCTTCAGAAATATTGATATCTTGATACCCATGTAAGTATTTACCTGTCGCATTGAATTTTAATATTCGACCAATTTCCGGATCGGCGAGGAAAATATTTCCTTCAATATCTGCAGTGAGATAGGGCTTGTTATCAATACCCTGTCCATACCATGCTGATACATCGAAGCTGTTAACTGGTGTGAATTCGAATTCCGTTTCATTGAGTTCGAAAGTTTGAACACGGCGGTTCCACGTGTCTGCAACTATGATTTGCCCAGATGAATTAACTGTAATACCAACAGGTTCATCAAATTGGCCCGGCTCAAACCCTCCACCACCGAATTGGGTTTTGTAGTTTAGGTCGGTGTCAAAAACAACCACACGTTTATTTCCTGTATCTGTTACAAATACATTCCCGTTTTTATCAACAGTGATACCGCGCGGCCCCCAGAAACTTTCTGGTGTGTCTCCTTGAGCGAATATCCCCCACATATTAATAAACTTTCCAGTGGAATCGAATTTCTGAATTCGGTGATTAAAGGTATCTGCTACGAAGACTGAACCATCAGGGGCAACCGCTACATCCCATGGTTCGTTGAAGGTTCCCCCGGGTGCATTCTCTTCCAGCGCATTGGCAAGATTTCCCCATACATTTAATAAGAGACCATTTGGTGAAAATTGCTGGATACGATGGTTCAATGAATCAGCTACATAAATAGTCCCATCGGGAGCGATGTCGATTCCTCGAGGTGTGTTAAGGTTGCCAGGCGCGCTGCCGCTCATGCTGATGAAACCATCTGGTTTTCGTGAGACCATCTTGCTCTCATATGGGTCGGTTTCGATGGTTTGTTCTATTGATGCTTGAGTATTGTATTGCCACATTTGAGAAGCAATGTCCTTGCGGATGTAGAGCCGCATTTTTTCGCTTGGCAGCCATGTCTCTAAGGTTAGATGTTGATTGTCATTGATTTCCGAATAGAGTGAATAGTCGCGATCAAACCAAATATTGAAGAGAGCCTGGCGCATATTTTGGTCTTTCAAAGCGGAAGAAATTCGATCCCAATTAAGGCTCCAGTAATCTTGCATAGGCCACCACAAGCGCATATACTCATAAGCATAATAATTGTCTTTTACGATTGGCTCCAATTTCGTGTATTTGTCCTGACCTGCAATTATGAGAGGTGCTTCTTCCAGTGTCCGGGTTGGATTTTCTAGATAAACGATCTTGTTTGGATAATTTCGCAAATACCACCAGAATGGATACAATCCATGGTTATCATAAGCAACCTTAATGTCGAGTCCCGTTGTAGTCCTGCGTGATATTTCCTCCACCTGATCCATGATTAGCTTGGGTCCATCGGATGCATGTGCATACACGAGGTATTCCTTTGGGGAATCATAGTTAATAAATGCTGCTCTATAGGATGATCGGGTAGTGATCAACGCCATGACTAGAAAAATTCCGATGATAAGCGAGTATTTAATTTTTTTTGCTTTCTCTTTTCCACTTGTTTTTACAAGAAAGATTATGAGTCCAAGCTCAAGAGTTGATAAGAAAAGAAAGTGATACGTATTTTGAAGTGCAATCTGTGTTTTTCCTTGAAATGGGGCCCGATTCCCGAGTATTTGCACGAGCATAAGCAGCGAATTAATAAGGAAGGCAAATGTTCCTGCACGGAGTAGTTTTTCTTTATGCAAATGAATCAAAGAAGATTTTGAAATTACTTGCTCTATCGACCAAGCGGCTGTTAGCAACATTGGAAAAACAATATGCAGTGTTAACCAGGGCATCTTTTCACCGGCAATAGTATAGGCAATTAGACTGGTGATAACGAGGAAAATAAAAACTGCCGGATTTGGAACAAGATCCTGGTCAGGGAGGATTACAAAATCACCAGATTCACTTTTCTCATTTTCATGCTCCGTATCCATTCCTGGTTTTCCAGATTGCGTGTGGCCCCTAAGGTCTGGGTGGATGGTCCAGAAAGATTTTTGTTTAATACCGATATAAAAAGCGAGGATTGTTCCAAATACTGACAAAAATTCATATATTGGAATAAGGATAAACGCATAGTAATAGGCGGGTTGCCCGCCGCGCTGAACGGATTGCTGGTTTAGCCAATGGCCTAAAGAACCCACCATACCGGTTAACAATCCCACATTATTCGTAAAAAAAGTTGTGTAAAAAATTGTGTAGATACTAAAGAAGGTGAGGGCAAGCTTCCACCAATGATCTTGATTCCAAAGAGACCCGCTGATATACGAAAGCAGAAAGAAGAAACCAATAAAAATGTAATTTGTCAACAAAACAAATGGATCAGAGTAAGCCGATGGATCCATTCCGGAAAAACGAACGAGAAAAGGTGCGAGCAGTGGAAGAACCAAAGTGCCGAGAAGGATCAGCATATTAAAAGATCGAGACCCTTGCAGGAGATCCCAGC
>Ga0255364_10178_pt2 | contig 15058 bp, 12 predicted proteins | sample ANMaggSSYBR01G12_FD_182087 | JGI IMG/M metagenome (GOLD analysis project Ga0255364, IMG submission 182087) | Sediment cell enrichment communities from methane seep in Santa Monica Basin, California, United Staets - ANME aggregate JGI... | ecosystem: Environmental > Aquatic > Marine > Cold seeps >...
GACGACACGATCCACGTCTTTATAAACCTGCGGAGCTTCTTCTGACAAACCCGCCATTGATCCTGCCTTAATAAAAATCCCTTCCTCATATAAACGTTCACGCACCTTTTCCCCACGAAAACGTTTTCGAGCTTGTGATCGACTCATCACTCTTCCAGCACCATGACTGCATGAGCTAAATGATTTTTGTGCCGCCTGGTTAGTACCAAGCATTACCCATGAATGAGTACCCATGCTTCCCGGGATCAGAACAGGTTGCCCAATTTCCTTGTACTTTCCCGGCAAATCATTGTGTCCTGGGCCATACGCCCTTGTGGCGCCTTTTCTGTGCACACAAACCGTTTGCCCTTTACCATTGATTTCGTGATTCTCTATTTTTCCAATATTGTGTGCGAGATCATAGACAGTATATAAATTAATACTTCCAGGAATTTTTGACAGGATTTCTTCAAATGCTCTTCTGGAATAAAATGCCAGAAGCTGCCTGTTAGTAAATGCAAAATTCGCAGCACAGCGCATGGCTGATAGATAATTCTTCCCCTCCCGCGAATCCAGTGGTGCACATACAAGTTCACGGTCCGGAAGATTAAAACGGTATTTTCCCGCCACATGTTGAAAACTCTTTACATAATCCGAGCAAACCTGGTGGCCTAATCCTCTCGAACCAGTGTGAATTTGTAGTACAAGACACCCTTTTTTCAAGCCAAGTATTGCTGCCGCTTCTTTATTTTCAATTTTATCCACAATATCAATCTCAATAAAATGATTACCAGATCCTAATGAACCTAATTGAGGCATGCCGCGTTGGATCGCTCTTGAACTGATCATTGATGGGTTTGCACCATCAATACAACCTCTATCTTCAATAAACGCAATATCATCATTTGTGGCAAACCCATTCCTAAGAGCCCAACGAACACCAGTGGCGCATACTTCTTCAATTTCATTTTTGGTCAGCTTCAATCTGCCGCCTTTTCCCACCCCACTCGGGCACAATGAATTAATTTTATTGATGAGTTCTTCAATAAATGGCTTCGCTTCCGTGTATTCAATTTGAGACGCCATCAAGCGCACCCCGCAATTGATATCATATCCAATCGCGCCCGGTGAAATAACACCATTATCTAATGAGGTTGCGGCAACTCCACCGATTGGGAATCCATACCCCTGATGGACATCCGGCATCACACAAACATTTTTTACAACTCCCGGAAGATGCGCAGCATTTATCGCTTGCTGCAGAGAAGTATCTTTCATGCTTTCATGCAGCATTTTGCACATCCGCAAAAACAATAACCGGCACACGCATGCCGGACTGAAAACCCCGCTTAATCTCCCACTCATATTCGCTAATCTGGCGAAAGTCATTGATATTCATGTTTTCTAATATGGCTTTCTTATATATCAAACACTATGCGTGTTTGAAATTGCCCATTTATTTGCATGATGTTCAATTGATTAAAGGTAACTGCTTTTATCTCTCTATTATAGGAAACGATCGGGAAACATTGAAAAGTACTTTCTAATTGAGAACCTGATATCTTTACTTGGATATTATTTGGATACCGCTTTTGTTCAACTAAATATAATATTTCACTTAGGACCGCGACCAATAAACTCTCGTGGTCGTTTTCAGCCAACAAAATTTTTTCATATCCCACATCCCTTTCTTGACTATTTACTTCCAATATCAAGAGCATCCCAAGAGCGGCGTTTATAAACAGCTCTTCTAAACTGCGCCCAAGTACATCAATTGCCGCATCAGCGGTATGTGGGACTTCAAATACTTTGGAAAGCAGTTTATTTTTCTGCATCTACTATAATTATATGTTATGAGATTTACAATTTCAGAGATCGAAACAAAACTTGAGTCTTTCTTCGAGGGTAAATTGCAGTCCTTCTTTAATACCAATCCGCTGATCTTGTTGACTGATGTGTTGATTGAAAAATTTGAAAATAGCATTCGGATAAAAGATGGAAAAAGGATTGCCCCTAATGTATTTAATATTTTTATCCAGGAAAAGGATCATTTCAAAAAGGACGAACTAATAGAATGGAAAATATTTGCTCAGCAATTAATAACAGAATTAGCCCAAAACAACTCTTGTAAATTGGATGGGCCTATTTACCTGGAAATCTTTTTCGATGAAACAATAAAAAATAAATATGTGGTTTCCGCCGCACAATCCACACCGACTTCCGGTAAAACAATCAATATTTTAACAAAAACAGTTTCCTTATCAGACAACGAGAAACTACCAAGCGCTTTTATGATCCTCTGGAATGAAGAAATTTACAAAATCACAAAAAACATCACCAATATCGGGCGAAGAGATGATAATGATTTGGTCATCGATAACTTGAGAGTCTCACGTTTACATGCACAGATTCAGAAAGCAAAGGGTGGTTTTATGCTCTTTGACATTGATTCAACAAGTGGGACAAAAGTAAATGGTCATCTTATTAAACAACACCAATTAGTGAATGGAGACGTTATAGAAATTGCAGATGTACCTATTATTTTTAGCTGTAACGACAACTTCGATGATAAGTATCCGCGATCAGCAAAAACAATGATATTGAGAACAAAAATTTCGGGAAAAACATAATGAGTGCTGGAATACTACTTACCCTTCGAGTTCTTGCCGCCTTAAGTTTGTACGCATTCTTGGGACTCATTGTCTTTATCTTATGGAAAGATTTAATAAACACAGATAAAGCAATTACCGGCAACCTTCAAACTCCAATCACCATAAGAGATATTACTAAGGATGAGACCTGGTACTTCAGGGAAAATGAAATATTTGTGGGCCGGGATGAGATCGCACAGATTAGGTTTCAACATGATGAAGCGGTTTCAAATATGCATGCGCGTCTATTCTATAAAGAAAATAATTGGTGGGTTGAAGATCTGCAATCCACAAACGGGACATTTCTAAATCAAAACCCAATTAATACCCCCGCTATTATTATCTCAGGAGACCAAATCACTTGCGGGAAAACCACTATCGAAATCACAATGGAGAATGATCTGCACCTTGCTGAGATATAATCAGCTAGTTTAACTAACATTTTTTTTAATGGAGTAAAAACATGGATAACAAACCCATCCTGGGGGTTATCGGGGGATCAGGATTATATGATTTCCCCGCTTTAGAGAAAAAGAAAGACATTGTGGTTCACACTCCGTTTGGTGATCCAAGTTCACCAATTATTGTCGGGGAATTATCAGGAAAACTAGTCGCATTCCTGGCACGCCATGGAATTGGGCACTTCCATTCACCCAGTGAAGTAAATTACCGAGCCAATATTTATGCACTTAAATCCATCGGTGTGGATCAGGTTGTTAGCATATCCGCTTGTGGCTCGCTTAGAGAAGACTATTCTCCTGGTCAAATTGTTATTCCCGACCAAATTATTGATTTCACTCATAAGCGTCTGCGATCTTTTTTTGGTGAAGGGGCAGTTGTTCATGTCAGCGCACCTGATCCTTTTTGTCCAAATCTCTCTAATAGGCTTTATCAGGCAGCTTTTAATACAGGTGCAACTGTCTACAAAAGTGGCACATTCATAACAATTGAAGGCCCGCGTTTTTCCACCAAAGCAGAATCGAACCTATACCGTAAATGGGGAATTTCCATCATCGGCATGACTGCCTGCCCGGAAGTATTCCTTGCCCGAGAAGCAGAAATGTGCTATTCAACAATGGCACATGTAACAGATTATGATGTCTGGCACACTAATGAAAAACCAGTTACAGTGGAAATGGTAATTGAAGTCCTTAAGGCAAACACAAAAATCGCACAAGAAACTATCATGAATCTTGTGAAAAAGCTACCTGAAAAAAGGACGTGTGGTTGCAAAAATGCGCTGAAAGATGCTGTGATGACCCAGAGAGATTTAATACCAGAAAAGACAAAGGAAAAACTTGACCTGCTGCTGAGTAAATACCTTTAATGTTAAAGATTTTCTCTATAGAAAAAATTACAGGAAAAAATCCACAGCAGAGATTGCTTATCTGGGCAGCCATATTTCTACTTCTATTATCTATTGTTCTTACCCTTTCCCCCGCGGTCAGATATAGAAGTTGGAATGTTAACTATATTTGGTGGCATTGGATTGGTTATTTTATATGGCTAGTAAGTTCAATTAGCATTCACTATTCAATAAAATCAAATCTGGAAGGTTCGGATCCATTTATTTTTATTATCACCCAATTGATGACCGGATGGGGTTTGTTGACAATATGGCGAATAAATCCTTTTTTTGGATTCCGCCAAACTTTATGGTTATCCATTTGCACAATTATTTCAATTATCCTATTAAGAACGCCCTCAATTCTAAAACAGCTGAAAAGATTTAAATATTTTTGGTTAGCAGTTGGATTGTCCTTAATCACGCTTACTTTTTTCTTTGGCACATACCCTGGAGGAATCGGACCCACGTTGTGGCTAGGGTATAAAGAAATTTTTTTTCAACCCTCAGAGATTCTCAAAATTATTTTAATAATTTATCTGGCATCTTATTTTTCAGAAAAACAATCAGGAAGTTTTGATTTTTTCCATACCGTTATTCCAACGACTGTGCTCGTTCTCGCTTCATTGATAATATTGGTTGGCCAAAGAGACTTAGGAACAGCATTAATTTTCATCACAATTTACATATTCATTGCATATTTCGTCTTTGGGAAAAAACGCATTCTTGCTGTCGGCAGTATCTTTCTGTTGTTATCAGCTATTGCAGGATACATAATGATTGATCTGATTAGAATCCGTTTTCAAGCCTGGATTCTTCCCTGGGGAGATACTCAATCCAGTTCATATCAGATCATCCAGTCAATCATTGCATTGTCTGCAGGCGGTTTATTCGGCACTGGAATTGGTTTAGGATATCCAAACCTAGTTCCTCTTTCCCATTCTGATTTTATATTTACTGCAATCGCTGAAGAAACAGGCTTAATTGGAAGCATCGGATTCATATCCTTGTTGGTAATGTTTTTATTCAGAGGGTTCAAGATTTCAATAGAGTCTAAGAATAGATTTCACAGATACCTTGCTGCTGGAATTACAACCTATGTCATCGCCCAATCAATTTTGATCATTGGGGGAAATATCCGTTTGTTTCCCATTACCGGTGTAACCTTACCTTTCGTCTCTTATGGTGGATCGTCTCTACTTACATCCTATTTAGCACTCAGTATGCTGGTAATAATAAGCGGACAAAAAGAAAAAAACCACACTCTCATAATCAACACAAATCCTTCTAGAATCGTTACTGCCATCTTCACATTTTGCCTGGTGGCAATCACGATGACAGTTGGTTGGTGGGTGATCATCCGCGGCAATGATCTTCAGAATCGAAGCGACAATCCACGTCATCTCATTTCTAATACCTTTGTGAAACGGGGACAAATTCTTGACAGGAACAACAACCTGATTGCCGAAACTGAAGGTAAACCCGGCACCTATATTAGGTTTTATCCATATGTTCCTTTAAGTAATTCAATTGGTTACATTCACCAAAAATACGGACTTTATGGAATTGAAAAAGAATATGATGAATATTTAAGTGGGATTAAAGGATACCCCGCTCACACACTTTGGATGAATTATCTCTTATATGATCAACCTCCAGATGGAAGGTCAATCCGACTGACCTTAGATATTGACCTACAAAGAGCGGTTGATGACTTAATGAAAGGCAATCAAGGTGCTGCAGTCGTGATGAATGCTGAAAGCGGAGAAATCCTAACAATATCAACATACCCGTTTTTTAATGCAAATCAATTAGAAGATAATTGGGAAAATTGGAATAATGACGAAAATGCACCGTTTCTCAACAGAGCTACCCAGGGAACATATCCAATTGGAGGATTGCTATCTTCACTTTTACTCTATGAGCAAGATATTAACTTGATCAAGGATTTTAACAATTTCAAAACATTCCCAAGCGACAAAAATACTCCGGAATGCGAATCTCCTGCTCTTGATCTTGATAACTGGCAGTCTAACGTTAAAAATGGATGCCTTTCAACACTTTCACAATTAATTATTTTTGAAAACCTTGCATCCATAAACGAATCACCACAATTTGAATTCATCTTCGATGTTCAAAAAATTGGACTCCCGACAAATCTTCCAATAGAAATTTCTCCAGATGCAGTTTGGATCGACTTAATATCAGGTAAAGATCAAATTCGCAGCAGTCCCCTCCAAATCGCTGCAAGTTTGGCTCCACTAAGCAATGGTGGATATACAACAAAGCCAACAATTCTTTCTTCAGTTAATGTCTCATCCGGGCAATGGGTCATACTTCCCTATGAAGAAAAACAGGTACTAATAAAACCAGAAAAAGCAGTGGAGATTGCACAATTCCTCTCCTCAGATGAGGGAGAAAGGTGGGAACTGAGTGCAGTCACATATGATTCTAATGGCGCTTATAGTTGGTATGCGCTGGGTACATCCAATAGTAGTAGTACAACACCAATTGTTATTACTGTGGTTATTGAGGGCGAAAATCGAGAAAAGAGTCGATCAATTGGAAAAGAAATCTTTAACACTTTGAATTTCTAACATCTCCTTACTCTTCAATTAAACGAATGAATTTGCGTTTGCCAACCTGCAGCACACCCGGATGCATCTGAGCATTCCAATTTGATATGGGTGCCCCATCAAGTTTTACCGCGTTTTGTTCCACCATTCTCCGGCCTTGACCTCGACTGCCTACTAACCCCGCAGCTACAAGCACATCCAGGCAAAGTGCATCTTCAGATACAGGAAATTCATTCATAATATCAGGAATTGTTTTTTCCTGGAATTTCTGTATAAAATCTTTCTGTGCATTGTCCGCTTCTTCAGCACCATAGAAAGCGCTGGTTACTTCATAAGCTAATTTCATTTTTGCGTCTCTTGGGTGTAATTCACCAACAGAAATCGCTTTCTCAATTTTCTCAATCACTTCAGGAGACCAGCGGGTTACCAAACGCGAGTAAACAGGCATACTTTTATCAGGAATGCTCATTATTTTCCCATAAACGTCATCTGGTGTAGTTGTTATAGGAACATAATTCCCCATTGATTTGCTCATTTTTTCCGTTCCGTCAGTTCCTGGGAGGATACTTAAACAGATTGCAATATTTGGTTGAGCACCGAGTACCGTCATCACCTTTCTGGATGCTGTAACAATATTAAAGAATTGATCCGTTCCGCCAACCTGTACATCTGCTTTTAGGCTGTATGCGTCATACCCCTGCATTACAGCATATAACGCCTCATGCAGATAGATTGGCTCTCCTTTTTTCCAGCGCAATTTAAATTTTTCGCGACTAAGAAATTGCTGTACAGTGAAATTTTGCGTAAGTTTTATAATCTCGGCAAAATTTAATTTTGAAAGCCATTCAGAGTTATATCTAATTTTTGTTTTATCCTTATCTAGGATTCGGTAAGCCTGGGTAGCATATGTTTCTGCATTTTTTTGGATTTCTTCCGAAGTGAGAATAGGCCTGCTTGTATCTCTGTCAGATGGATCACCAATTAGTGCAGTATAGTCACCGATTAGAAAAGTTACCTCATGCCCAAAATCCTGGAATTGGCGCAGCTTACGCATCGTAACAGTATGCCCTAAATGCAGATCCGCCCTGGTTGGATCATAACCACAATAGACCTGCAAAGGGCGGTTTTCTTTTTCTGCTTGCAGCAATCGTTCAAACAACTCCCTTTGCATTGCTTCTTTGATCTTTACGTCACCATATTCAGTCCCCTGCATTAGTACGGTAACTTGTTCTTTTATATCCACGAAATCCTCCAAAAATGGTGTGCTGGATGATTATACCAACTTATATTTCGCAATAATTCTACATGCTATAATCAGCAAATGGGTATCATGGAAACCGTACTCGTACTCAATGCTAACTTTGAACCAATAAATGTTTGCGCCATGCGGCGGGCAGTATGCCTGATGTTCTTAAAAAAAGCATCATTGGTTATGAATGGCCGAGGAGAAATCCGCACCATCAATCAATCATATCCCCGACCATCAATTATTCGCCTTCAAAGGATGATTAGCCGTCCGCGGCCCCAGGTCAAATTGAACCGGAAAGAAGTATTCCGAAGAGACCATCATACCTGCCAGTATTGCGGAAAGAAAAATAAAGATCTCACGATTGATCATGTTATTCCTCGCCATCAAGGGGGGCAGCAAAATTGGGAAAACGTCGTAACTGCCTGCTCCAGCTGCAATCATAAGAAAGGCGGAAGGTCCTTGAGCGAAACAGGTATGCGCTTGCAGAAAGCTCCAAAAGCCCCGCCGAATTCAGCAATCTATATATATAAACACCATCTTACCGAAAATGGGGAGTGGGAACCTTTTCTCAGCGGGTGGTAAACTAAAAGAGATTCTGGTTCACGGAATCTCTTTTTTACTTAATTCATATTTCTAATCAGCTTTTCTCTGAGCAAGTTCATGGTCTAATATCATGAGCACATTGCCTGATTCGCCAGCTAATTTTAGATTCTAGAGGATATCGGCAGCATTCTTTTTCTCTTCAATTTGTTCATTCACAAACCTCTGCAGGAACATTTAGTTTGGATATTCATTAGTATCAATACTAATTTATACAATGAATGAATCCGGCTGGTTATATATTTTTCATGTTCGAGAACTTGTTCAAGCACCTTCTGAGGGCTTTCAAAAATTGATCAAATAAAAAATTTCTGGTTTCTATTCAATCATTTCTCCCTTTACGTGACGAAAAATTATTGTGCTTACGCTGACCACAGCCACTACTGCCATTGTCATTTGATTTGCATTTACACTGCCAACATAGGATGTGTCTAACCTGATAAACTCTAAAAGAAATCTCCCAATCGGGTATACGATTAGATAAATACTAAAAACATCTCCAGGCAGCAGCTTGCTTTTAAACTTTCGCGAAACAACAATAAGCAGGAAGAAATTACAAATATTCCATAAAGATTCATACAGGAACATTGGGTGGAAACGCGAAAATTCTTCATACCCTGGCAGTCGATGAGCCAAATCAATGAAAATCGCCCAAGGAAGGTCCGAAGGTGGGCCATATAACTCCTGATTAACAAAGTTACCCCATCGGCCAATTGCTTGTGCCAACGCAAGTCCTGGAGCGATAATATCCGTCCATGTTAGAAAATCCAATCCCTTCTTTTTTGAGTATATAAGCAGAGCAATGAAACCACCAATTACCGCGCCTGGAATACCTAATCCTCCCTGTCGAATATTGAAAATTTCTATGGGATGGGAAAAATAATAATTTGCCCCTACCCCCATCGATTGTGAAGGAGTTAATACGTGCCATAAGCGAGCGCCAATGATTCCGGACGCCAATAACCAAGGAACCATATCCCAAATATACTCGCTATCAAACCCGCGCCGTTCAGTTTCCTTAATCGAAAACCAAACAGCAGCAAGAACTCCAAACATTATTATTATTCCATAATAATATATTTTCAGAGGTCCAACAAAAAAACCATCAGACAATTTCAGCTCCCTTCTTCTCTATAAAAAAATCACTGGTTTTCCTTAAAATAGGACCGTACAAACCATAATCGCTGAAGGGCGGTAAAATTCCCTAACAAAGCAATTATTAGTACGCCTATCAAAGGTTGCTTAAAATATAAACTAAGTACTAAGATAAAAAGACGCTCTACCCTTGTTAATATTCCTGTTTTTACTTCAACGCCTAATCCTTCAGCGCGAGCACGAATATAGGACACAAGGAAACTTCCGCACAAAGCAAGATATACCAGGAAAATTCCGGTATTATTATTGGTAGATGAGAAGTAAACTAAAATCCCGAAAAGAAGTGTCATTTCTGAGTATCTATCTATAAGCGAATCAAATAAACACCCAAATTTACTTGGCTCACCCAATAATCGCGCCATAGTACCATCAATTGCATCAAACATGCCTGCCAGAGAAGCAATTACACCGCCAATAACAAGTTTCCCATCAGCAATGAACAGCGCTGCTCCAATATTACCTAACAGACCAAATAGAGTAACAAAATTCGGTGTTAAACCAGTTTTTAAAAATAACGAGGATACAAAAACTAGCGTTTTATTAAATTTTTTCCTCAAGAAATCCGTGATTGTCATGTGTCTTTTCTACAATTTCCTTATAATTACAGTTGATAATCGTCCTCTTCAGAAATCGAGGAGTCTGATTCTTTATTCACTTTCCTAACTCGCCCCCCTGATTCCTGGGGACCTACAACTCCGATTTCTTCCAATTCATCCATTAATCTCGCTGCTCTTGGAAATCCTATTCGCAATTTTCTTTGTAAACGCGAGGTAGATGCGTACCCATCACCCTGAATCAGATTAATTGCTTGATCAAGCAAATTATCCTTAGAACTTGTTTGGGATTCGACAAAATTTTCCCAGGGTGCTGTGGCTGAATAGTCATCTTCAAGGTCAGTTTGGCTTTGCCAGTGATTGATGATTCCTTCGATTTCTCGATCATCTACCATAACACACTGAGCACGTTTTAATCCCGCCGTCTCTGGATCAAGAAACAGCATATCGCCTTTTCCCATCAAAGTTTCTGCCCCATTAGTATCCAGAACAACTCGTGAATCTACTGATGAAGCCGTCATGAATGAAATCCTGGCAGGAAAATTCGCTTTGATAAGACCTGTAATTATATCTGTACTGGGCCTTTGTGTAGCAACAACCAGATGAATACCCGTTGCCCTGGCCATTTGCGCTAACCGAACCAAATACGTTTCAGTCTTTTCAGGTTCTGAAAGCATCAAATCTGCCAATTCGTCTATCACAATCACAAGTTTAGGAAGCCTGGGTTTTCCCCTCCGAATCATTTTCAGATTATAAGCATCCAGATCGCGGGCATTTACTTCTTCGAGCCTTTTATATCTTTCTTCCATTTCCTTGATAGCCCAGGCCAGAACTGCAAGCATTCGGTCAATTTGGGTTTCAACTTTCCCCATCAGATGTGGTAAACCATTGAATCGAACTAATTCCACCATTTTTGGGTCGAGAATTGCAATTCTTAGATCCCTGGGTGAATTATTCATCACAATACAGGAGATAATTGAGGTAATACAAACTGATTTTCCTGATCCGGTCGTGCCAGCAACAAGTAAATGCGGCATCTTTACCAAATCAGCAGCAATCGGATTTCCAGATACGTCCAAACCAAGAGCCAAACTTAACGACGAATTTTGTTTTCTAAATTCAACGCTTTCGAGAACCGCTTTCAATCTTACGAGAACGCTATTCCTACTTGGAATCTCAACACCCACAAAAGCATGCCCAGGAATCGGTGCTTCGATTCGCAATCGGTTCACCGATAGGGCCAAGGCAAGATCTTTCTTCAACCCAGAAATTTGAGAGACGCGTATTTTCTTCTTAACGATATCTCCACTATCGTTAACTTTCTCAATAAACCCTGGTTCAATAGCATATTGGATAATTGTTGGGCCAACGCGATATCCTGCTACTCGTACTGGAATACCAAACTCCTCCAAGGTCTTTTCAATTTGCACAGCTTTTGCGTGAATGAAGGGTTCATCAGTAAGAGTTGCGGGATTGTCTAACAACAAGTCTAAAGAAGGTAAATCATGTGATTTCAATCGGGCTGTTGCATTGTCAGAATAATTTTCATATTGCAAGGTTCCAACCTGTTCGCTTACCAATTTATTTTCTCTGGTGGGATTTTTCGTTTCTAATTTTTCTAAGCCACTCGATAGTATTTGGGTAAAAAAACCATCAATATAAACCACAATCTTTTTGTGCAATCCCAATACATTAATAATTAAGATCACATTAATGAAAACAAGAAGCAAGTATGCAGGTAAATCTCCAATTGCGTTTTTTAATAAACGAGCAGTTCCCCATCCAATTACTCCGCCATCCAAACCGTCATTTGCTCTTTCAACCGAAAATTTTCCAATTACGGATAACAAGGCAGAGAATGAAAAAAGCAATACCTCTAAATTTAGTAGTTTTGTATAATCAAACCTTGGAAATCGTTCTAAATGCCTTAGCAAGATCACCATTCCGGTTAGAGTCAAAATGATAATTAGAAAATACGCCCCCAAACCAAACCATCTAAAAATTAATTCTACCCACTGATCAATCAATTTTCCCCGTGTGAGGTTATAAGCATTTAACACGGAAATTATTCCTATACAAATAAAAAGAATCCCCAAAAGATCTTGTCCAAATCGTTTAATTACAAGCAGAATCCCCTGCAGGAAAGAAGTTTTTCTGTTTATGTCAGAATTACTTGTCATCATTTTAGTATTGATTAATACTAATCCAGTTTTCCGAATAGTCTCATCAATTTGTGTGATTTTAACCTACACTTCAGTTTACTTGTCCTCTTCTTTTATATTTTCATTGTTAACTCTACTGTTGTCTTTCTTTTCCGACATGAGGATCTGGTCAGCAACAGCTGAAATTGCAATGCGCTGCTTCCGGTAAAAATCCGCTTCAGAAAGAGCTAATCGACGTGAAAGATCCTTTACTTTCCATCCCTCCATAAATTTCAGGTCTAAAATATTAAACAATATCCATTCATTTGTATATTGCCTATCTCCCACTGGCCGTAAACATTCTATTGCCTCCCTCAAAACCCCCCTTAACGCCTTAATAGATGATTCCTCTTTCTCTCTAATACGTTTTTGAACCGAAGATAACTGAATCAGCGGGCTTTGGGACAACTTAGGTCCTCCAAAAAATTGGTTCAAAGCATCTTTAACCCATTTCTCAAAATCCTTCATCTTTGAAATATTTAATCCATTGAGAATTCTTTTCTTATTAAACCTTGAAGATGCCAAAATGCTCTGAATGGCTGTTACTTGAGGAGTCAGTATCTCTAATGACAAGAAAAGGGAGTCTTGATGTTTTCTATCCTGCAGTGCTGTGGCAGCACGATTTATCAATTTCCTAAGCGCAATCCTTTTCTCATCATCAATCGCAATAGGGTCGAATTCCTTCGTAGCAATGAACCCCAATAAACTCACATCAGAAGAACTTATATTCAAGATTGGAATAATAATCTTTTTCTGATAGATTTCAATTTCCTTGAATTTATCTTTTTTCCTTAGGCTGTTTATCACACCACTATTTTCTTTAATGAAGCGATCACTTAAGTTACCAACAATCACTTTCAGTGCTGATTTTTCATCTCTATTCTCGATTAATAATGCACCGTCAATTTGCAACCGATCACAGAGGGTTGCCAAAATTAATTCCAAGAATTGTTCCAGATCATTTTTGGTTAATAATCTGTCCTCAAGCATTCTGATCTTAGCTAATTCTTCTCTATCTGAACCATTGAAAAAAAGCGGTTCCCATATGGGTGAAAAAATAGTGACAGAATATTCAAATAGAACAATTGTTGCTACCATACCCAAGACAATTAAAGAAGAAACATCTACATCTAATTGTTTGCCCACTCTGGAAGTTAAAGTTGTCACACCTAAAGCAAGACTGGCTGTAATAGGACCCCGCATAATCCATTTAAACAACCTGCTCTTTATAACTCTATCTGGCCATGGAAATCCGAAAAAAGAAACGGTATATGTCATGCCTACAATAGAAAAAGAAACAAACAAATACGCAAGAACAGATAACAGCCAAAATAACATCGCGTTATTTGATGCGAAGCTGGACCCATACAAAAGATATGGGAATGATCCGAGAGCGGGTCCGATTGCGCTGGTGACGAGATAAACCATCCTTCGCCGGCTTGTTTTTGTAGAGGTCCTATTCAGGCTGCGGATGAAGTTGTACCAAGAGAAAGCCATCATTATTACATAGAAACCGCTGAAGTAGTCATGAAAAATATTCCGTTCAATGTGTGGTGCTGGAAAACTAGTAGTGTTCACCTCAGAAAATAAAGTGCCGTTGAAAAGCAATACACAAAACAAAATGCTTATAAAAACAGCTGCGTATCCCATTAAACGACGCTTGCCTCTGCTCGGTTTGCCTGTAATAGTGAGTAGTGCATCAGAAAAAAAGAAAAATGAAGTTGGCAGCAGAATTAAACCAATATATTGTATTCGTAAAATGCGAAGTAATTCATCCTGTTGATAAGTTGTAATTATGAACGCATCAGCACCAAATATAATCACAATACAAGTCAAAAGTAATGTAAAAGTCCAGGTAACACGATCATGCAGTTTGAATGTAATCACGTATATTAATAACGAAAAAGATATGACCGCCACCCCGGCAGCAATCACATCGCTTATAGCTTTAAGAAATAACAGGAATCCTTCCATATATTAATATGTTACCGTATAAACCGCGCAAAGAATATTGCCAGATCATTGTTCGCAAAATAGTTATCATTAAATCCTGAGTATTCAAACCCGAGTTTTTTCACTAAGCAAACGGCCGGATAGTTTTTCGAAGACATTTCAATGGTCATGCGATCAATATTTCTCGCTAATGCCCAATCAGTTGCTGCGCGGACAAGCGTGGTGGCAATCCCCTTATTCCGCCATTGTTCTTCTACAACCAAATCTTTTACCCAGACCATTTTTAAAGCAAACATCGTGCTTAATGTGATGTATCCTACAGGAACATGATCAATGCATCCTACTAATATATTGGAATAGTCTTTCCATCGGTTAAATAATGTTTCTGGTGAACGAGGATATTTAATCTTCATCTTGCGTGGTAATTCAGTTTCCTTAAATCCCGTCCGGATCTCTGCTGCTCCAACATTCTGATTCATCTGCCATACCCTTGAGGTTCGGACAGAATGGTCAAATCGCGACAGATTTTCTATGTCAGGAGAAACTGCAGGTCTTACTAAGATTTCAGCCATTTATAAATTTCTCTTTCATTGAGGTAGAACTTTCACTTCGATTTCACAGGGTTTTACCAAATTATTCATATTATCAGACACAACCAACCTAAGATGATAATTTCCCGGTTGAAGTTGGTCAGTATTCCATGTGCCGCCTAAAGCCCCCTCCACAACCGGCTTGTTACCCGCTGATATTGGGGTCCAGATATCATCTTCCTGGTATCGATATTCATATTTATAA
>Ga0255364_10194_pt1 | contig 15044 bp, 8 predicted proteins | sample ANMaggSSYBR01G12_FD_182087 | JGI IMG/M metagenome (GOLD analysis project Ga0255364, IMG submission 182087) | Sediment cell enrichment communities from methane seep in Santa Monica Basin, California, United Staets - ANME aggregate JGI... | ecosystem: Environmental > Aquatic > Marine > Cold seeps >...
TTGAACAATTTTATAGGGTGGAAAATCGGGAGAAAGATAAACAAGGAGGCACCGGCCTGGGTCTGGCGATCGTAAAATCAATCGCTGAACGCCATGGAGGAGGCGCCTGGGTAGAGAGTGAACTAGGGTCAGGCAGTACATTTTACCTGGCTATCCCAATTCGTCAACCGGAGAGGAAAATCGTAACAGAATAGTCATGGAAATAACGCCACGGTTATGGTAGACTGGTCCTGCAGTGATTAAATAATCCTCATTAATTACTGCTGGAAAATAGATTTGACAAGATTGGGGGAGACCAGGAAGAATGGGAACGGATTGTCCTGCAAAATCGGGCTAACACCCTCTTGACTGAGACCCGTTCAACCTGTATAATTGTCAGTTGCATGTTAATTATCAATCCCCTCAATATATGCGAGCGCTGAAGAGCGTACTCTTTGCGCTTGGTTTTGTGCGTTATTGAACTAATACATCTGTTCTGCCTGGCAGAGCTGCTTAGATTGGAAAAAAACAGACCTCAAAAATTAGAATAGGCTCGGGTTTTATCTGAATACTCTGAATGGGAGTTTTCTGAAAGGAACTAATTTGTGGGCAGGTCTGGGCAGTTCAACAGAATATAAAGCACAATCTTGGTGAGGGTCATCCTTTTATCGGTTGGTAAAGTGAAAAAACAGGAGGTTTTCGAGTGAAATCTAAGGGGATACAAAAACTTCGAATTGGGATAGCTTCACCAGAAATCATCCGCAGTTGGTCATACGGAGAAGTATTAGAACCGGAAACCATTAACTACAGGCGATTACGTCCTGAGAAAGATGGTTTGTTCTGCGAGGCCATATTCGGCCCAACCCGTGATTACCAATGCCATTGTGGAAAATATAAAAATATTCGTTATAAGGGAATAGTCTGTGATAAATGCGGCGTTGAGGTAACCCGCTCCGCTGTCCGCAGAGAAAGAATGGGTCATATTGAGCTGGCAGCTCCCGTAGCTCATTTGTGGTTTTCCCGCCGAATCCCATCGATTTTAGGTAGATTGCTTGATATGTCCCGGCGCGATCTTGACCGGGTTCTCTACTTTGCGCAATATATTGTTACCTATGTGGATGAGGAAGGACGCAAAAAAGCCCTCGAACAGCTGGATACCAGATATACGTCCGACGAAGGTGAAGTGGGGGAAGACTTTACTGAAGAAATCGGTCTCAAGGAAATTGAACGGGAGGATAAACTTTCTGAGCTTGAAGCCAAGCAAGATGAGGTTGGAACCCGTTTTGATGAACGAATTGCTTCCGAGTTGGAACCTGTCATTAAACAGGGTCAACGTCTTGAGAAAACACTGCAAGATAGTGTTGATACGGCAGCCAAGGATGATTTAATTTTCCCAGAAACCGAAGCGGTGATTGTGAAGAAAGGGAAAAAAATCAGCACGAAACATATTGCGAATATCCAGGAAGTTGTGAAACAGCGCCTGGCAGAAATCGAAGAAAGCCTCCAGGAAGAAAAAGATAACGAATTGGAGCACATCAAACTTGATATCGCCAGGGTTCGGGCTGAAACTACGCAGGGAATTTCCCAACTGCGTGAAAACCGGGTTACGGCCCTTGATTCAGCCCAGTCGGAATATAAACGACTGCGGGCAGAATTACTTGATCTGCAGCCCCTGATATTCCTGGGTGAAGCAGAATATCGAGAACTTCGGTCCCGTTGGGGACAAATATTCCAGGCTGAGATGGGAGCTGAAGCGTTTTATGATATATTAAAACGCCTTGACCTGGACGCGTTATCCAAAGAACTTTGGCACGAAATTCGAACCACTGGCAGTAAACAGAAACGGAAGAAAGCAACCAAGCGACTTAAAGTTGTGGATTCTTTCCAGAACAGTCAAAATCAGCCGGAATGGATGATTTTGACTGTTCTACCCGTGATCCCACCTGATCTACGCCCGATGGTACAGCTGGATGGTGGACGTTTTGCTACTTCAGATTTAAATGATCTTTATCGGCGTGTGATTAATCGCAACAACCGGCTAAAACGGCTGCTGGAATTGGGTGCACCGGATGTAATTGTAAGAAATGAAAAACGCATGCTTCAGGAAGCGGTGGATTCCCTGATTGACAATTCCCAGCGCGGGAAAGCTCTTTCCCGCAGAGGCAGACGGGAATTAAAATCCCTCAGCGATATGCTGAAAGGTAAAAAGGGACGCTTCCGCAGAAACCTGCTTGGAAAACGTGTGGACTACTCCGGTCGTTCAGTAATTGTATCCGGTCCGAAGCTGGAAATGTCCCAGTGTGGCTTGCCAAAAAAGATGGCGCTGGAGTTATTCCGTCCCTTTGTGATTTCTATCCTTGTAAAACGGGGATTTGCAACCAATGTAAAGGGAGCCAAGCGCTTGATTGAACGAAATCGACCAGAGGTTTGGGAAGCTCTGGAAGAAGCCATTAAAAGTCGACCGGTTCTTTTGAATCGAGCCCCGACCTTGCACCGTCTGGGTATTCAAGCATTTGAACCCCAATTGATTGAAGGAAGTGCGATCCAACTTCATCCTTTGGTATGTCCTGCATTTAACGCAGACTTTGACGGGGATCAGATGGCGGTCCATGTACCTTTATCACAAAAAGCGGTTACGGAAGCCCGGGAGTTGATGCTCTCGACTAAAAACTTGCTCAAACCGGCCAATGGTGAACCAATTATTGCACCATCCAAAGATATGGTGCTGGGTGTGTTTTTCCTCACTCGCGAGGATGAAAGACCGTATCCTGGAGATGGTCGTGTATTTGCGACCATGTATGAGGTGGAAGCAGCATTTCATCTGGATCAGGTGAAAGTCCCCACCAAAATTAGGTTGCTGGCGAATACTTGGTACGATGTTGATGGCGAAAGATTGGATCAGCCGGAAGAGCGAGTGATCGATACTACTGTTGGACGAACCATATTTAACATGGCGCTTCCCCCCGAAGTTCAGTTTGTGAACTGGGCGTTGGTGAGGGGAGATGTGAAGGACCTGATTACAGAAATATATGAATACTGTGATAATGACACAACCACCAGGGCGGCCGATCAGATCAAAGATCTAGGATTTGAATTTGCGACCAAATCTGGCTACTCGATTGCCGTGGCAGATTTGCAGATTCCTCCGGAAAAAGAGGAGATTGTTCAGAAAGCCCTTGATAAGGTCCGTGAGGTGGAGCGCAGTTTCCGCCGCGGTTTATTGACAACCCAGGAGCAGGATGACAGGGTTATTGATATTTGGCAAAAAACCACTGCAGATGTAGGAGATGCCGTTAAAGCCAACATGGATCCCCATGGCAACATGGCGGTAATGGCTCTTTCTGGCGCAACCAAAGGTGGATTTGGTCCTGTATCTCAGCTGGCGGGTATGCGAGGATTGATGGCTGATCCTTCCGGTCAGATCATTCCTTTGCCGATCCGGTCCAGTTTCCGGGAAGGACTGACTGCTCTGGAGTACTTCATTTCTAGTCACGGAGCCCGGAAAGGTCTGGCTGATACGGCTCTGCGAACAGCAGACGCTGGATACCTGACCCGCCGACTGGTTGATGTATCTCAAGATGCAATCATCAATGATGAAGATTGCGAAACAGAGGATGCCATTGTCTTGGAACGTTCTGATGATATCGCAGGGCAGACCTTGCAGGATCGAGTGTTCAGCAGGATATTGGCTGAGCATGTTGTGGATGATGATACAGGCGAAATCCTGGTTGAGAAAGGTACTCTGGTTTCTCGGGAAATTGCCCGGAAAATCCAGCGATCCTCAGTAGAAAGCGTACGGGTTTATTCCCCGCTGACCTGCAAACTCGAATATGGAGTCTGTGCGAAATGTTACGGGTTGGACCTGGGCCGCGGTGAACCAGTCAGTAAAGGAACAACTGTGGGTATTATTGCAGCCCAATCGATAGGTGAACCCGGTACGCAACTGACGCTAAGAACTTTCCATACCGGTGGTGTGGCAGCGGCGAGTGATATCACGACTGGTTTGCCGCGTGTGGAAGAGCTGTTTGAAGCTCGGAAAGCTCCTAAAGGAGAAGCAGTCCTGACGGAAATAGCTGGCAAGGTCAGCATTGAAAAATCGGATCGCTACAGCGATATGCGAGTAGTCCGGGTGATACACAGTGAAATGGTCAGCGATGTTTATGAACTTGAAAAACGCTGGAGAAAGAGAGTAAAAGACGAAGACAAGGTAGAGGAAGGAGATGTGCTAGCCTCCCTGGATGCTGACAACCAGCTGATCGCCAAGAACGATGGCCGGGTCCGCATTGAAGACAGAACCATTATCGTCTCCTATGAAGTTAAAGATGAGAAGTTTTATGAAATTCCGAGCAATGCTAGACTGGCGGTAGACGAAGGGGAAATGGTAGAACCAGCTCAACGTTTGACCGAGGGTTCTCTGAATACGCATGATATTCTGCGCATCAGCGGCCGTGATGCCTGTCAGCAGTATATGCTCACCGAAGTGCAGAAAGTATACCGATCACAAGGGCAGACCATTCATGATAAACATTTTGAAATCGTAATTGCCAAGATGATGTCCCGGGTGAACGTAACTGATTCTGGAGATTCGGATTCCCTCCCCAGGGAATTAAGCAACCGGATCGCTGTTATGCAGGAAAACGAAGAATTGCTTCAAGAAGGAAAACGGCCGTTGAAATACAATGATATTCTGCTGGGAATTACTAAAGCAGCCCTGAATACGGATTCTTTCTTATCAGCAGCTTCTTTCCAGCACACCATCAAGATTCTTACTCAAGCAGCTGTTAATCGGGACGAAGATCCCCTGTTTGGTTTGAAAGAAAACGTGATCATCGGTAAATTAATTCCTGCTGGAACAGGATTTGTCCACGGACCATTCTCTCCTAAAGATGAACTGCCCCAGGTTGAAGAAGACCTTGAGGTATCTGAAGAGGATGTTGATTCGGAAACTGTCGATGAAGTCCAAGCAGCTGGGGAGATTGTAGAAGAAGAAATTCCAGCTAAGTAAAGATTTTTAATTTGGAAACGGTTTTCGATAAGGAAACCGTTTCCTTTAAGTTGATAAAAACGATCCGAAAACCTCACGGGTTTTCGGATCGTTTTTGTTTAATGTATTGAAGGGATAAAACATACTTGAAGAACCTGTTTCTTATATTTACCATCCACTTTTGGTGTAAGTTCGAAAGGCGGAGAGGTTTTCATGTTATAATGCTCATCGATCAAATTCCCAAAATACTTTTAATGAGGAAACCCTACGGAATACGAAACGTGGAGAATATACCGCAGTCATCGTATTCTGTGTTGTGTTGTAGTTGGAGGAACTATGGATATTGGTCTTGTCCGACCTATTGATATTAACGATGAAATGCAGCAGGCATATTTGGATTATGCGATGAGCGTAATTGTCTCGCGCGCGCTTCCAGATTCCCGGGATGGATTGAAGCCAGTTCATCGCCGGATCCTGTATGCGATGCATGCCATGAATATGGGACCGGAATCATCCTATAAAAAATCCGCCCGTATTGTTGGTGAAGTATTGGGTAAATATCATCCCCATGGTGATATGGCGGTATATGAATCCATGGCTCGCATGGCTCAGGATTTCTCCATGCGTTATCCGCTGATAGATGGGCAGGGTAACTATGGTTCGATCGATGGTGATTCCCCGGCAGCTATGCGATATACTGAAGCCAGAATGGCTTTACCAGCGAGCTTGATGTTGGAAGATCTTGAAAAGGACACAGTCATTTTCAAGGATAATTTTGACGGTACCCTGCAGGAACCTGGTGTACTTCCGGCAGCTTTCCCCAATTTACTTGTGAATGGAGTAACCGGCATTGCCGTAGGTATGTCTACCAGTATCCCGCCCCACAATCTGGGGGAGATTGTTGATGCGTTGGACTACATGCTCAAGAATTGGAAAGCCATGGATAAGATTACCGTGGATGAGTTAACCCAATTTGTTCAGGGGCCAGATTTCCCCACCGGTGGAGTGATCATTGAAGATAAACGCCGAACTGGTCTTAAAAGCGCCTATGGAGTAGGACGGGGGAAAATCCGGGTCAGGGCGAAAGCTATTGTTGAAGAAATGTCTAGGGGAAGACATCGAATAGTGATCACCGAAATTCCATACATGACCAAAAAGGTGACTGTATTGGAACGAATTGCCAAACTGGTACGTGATGAAGAGCTGGAAGGTATTGCGGATTTGAGGGATGAGTCTGATCGCCAGGGAATGCGGATTGTAATCGAGTTGATGAAATCAGCCCAACCAGAAGAGGTCTTGGAAGCGCTCTATAAACGCACCACCCTGGAAAATACTTTCAGTATCATAATGCTTGCCCTGGTGGATGATGAACCAAAATTGCTGAGTTTGAAGGGTGCGCTGTTGGTTTACCTTGAACACCGATTGGCAATTATTAAAAGTAGATCACAACATGATTTGAAAAAAGCCCAGGCCAGGGAACATATCCTTGAAGGAATCACAGTTGCGCTGGATAACCTGGATGCTGTAATTGAAATAATCCGTAACTCTCGTTCAGCACAGACCGCCCGCAATAACCTGATGCGGGAATTTTCATTGACCGAAATTCAAGCTCAGGCTATATTGGATATGCCGCTTCGGCGACTGGCTGGTTTAGAGCGAAAAAAGATTGAGGAAGAGTATAAACAGATAAAAAAACTTATCAAGAACCTTGCCAGTTTAATCAAATCTCCTAAAAAAATGAGAGAAATAATTGGATTGTCTCTTCAGGAAATCAAGGAAAGATTCTCCGATCCTCGCCGTACTCAAATCGCTATGGTGGAAGGGGGCGTGGATGCAGCGCCAATGCAGCTCACTCAACTTACTCCATCAGAGAATGTATGGGTGATGATTAATCGGGATGGATTAGTAGCTAGAACTCCAGGAGATGATCCTCCTCGTCCCAGCGGTTGGGATGTGCCAAATTGGATGGTAAGGGTAAATACCAGGGATACGCTGTACCTGGTCTCAGAGAATGGTGAAGCAGCTGCGATCCCGGCTCATACCGTGCCAGAAGCGGAGAAACCATCTTTAGGAACACACTTTTCCAAATTATCCCCATTTAATGGAGATGTCCAACTTGGTTCTGTATTTGGAGTACCTCCCAAAGATAATCGCGATGAGAGCTGGCATGTGTTGACTGTAACTGAAAAGAGTATGTTAAAAAAGAGTGAGATCAGTGAATTGCCCGGGCCTTCCGCACAGCTCTTTACATTAGTGAAAGTGAATGAAAAAGACAAAGTAGTATCAATCCGGTTAAGTGATGGTAAAAAAGATATCTTCCTGGCGACCAGCCAGGGCAAAGCAATTCGATTCAATGAAGAAGATGTTCGACCGATGGGGTTGGTAGCTGCCGGTGTAAATGGCATGAAATTGGATCAATCAGACCGGATTATCGGAATGGAAATGCTGCCGAAAAAAGGAGAGCTGTTTTTCCTGACTGCTACAGGCAGAGCAAAACGAGTTGAACAAGACGATTTCCCGATTCAGGGAAGGTATGGAAAAGGAGTAATTGCCTGGAAGCTCCCGGAAGGGGATGAATTGGCAGGAATGACAGCTGGCAAGGGAACGATGAGGGTGACCATACACTTGAAGGAGTTCGCGCCAAAATCTGCCCGGTTGGATGATGCCCCCCTCCAAACCAGGGTTGCTCAAAAAGGAAAAGATGTGGTGGAAATGCGAGATGATGACCGGGTGACCCTGCTTACGGTCCCCTGGGAAATGATTCGACCGATTTCTGAGAAATAGAATACGATTTTCTGCGAACTATTAATCTACGGAAAATTCCGAGAAATGATAGGCGATCTTTCCGTCTATCATGCCAATTGTATCGCTGCCGTTCTGAACATTCCCAACGGATGAATTTGCTGTCCAGCTGATGTGTCGGATATTGCCGGTTCCTGAAAAACTTGCCAGGTTAAAAACGGCATCCGGAAGTATTTCGTTAAAGAGTGTGGCACACCAACTTTTAATAGATTCCTTTCCCTGCACTGTCCTCTCGCTGGTAATGTGTACTGCCTGATCCTGATAGAGAGCCGCTACTTGTACAGGATCATGTGAATTAAGAGCCTGGACGAGCAGCTCAGCAATATCATCAGGGGGTTGGGGTTCTGCGGTCCATTCAAAGTCCCTGATTGTCTGCCACACATCTGCCGGTAAGCGGTTGTGCAGATTGCTCCACTCCCAAAAATTCACCCCGGATAAATTCATTGACTTGGCTTTTTGCATAAACTCTTTTACTTCAGATGCCACGGGAGTCCACCCCCATTCGGTAAAAGCCGCCCCGGTTGGGAAGATGGGTGGTTTATAGGTGAGGTTCTGGAACTCTGCAACACATTGTTTAAGTTGTGCACCGGGATTATGGGCCTGCATCCAATAAACCTGCGGCATGTTTAAGTCACATTTTTTTAGGAATTCATCCCAGGGAAATTGAGGGTGATAAGAGGGATACCGGTAAGAACTCAAGGCAACGGGAATATCATTAATCTCTGATCTTAATTTATTCATAAAGGTTTTTGCAGCTGCGTATTTGCCTCTGTAGTAACCTTCTGCGTTCAAGACATATCCATCGACACCCAATCCCCGAATGCGGCTAATCGCTTTCTCTGCTTCTTGGGAAGGTTGATCACCAAATATGAAATGCCAACCCCAAGCCTGAATTCCCTTACTCTTTAATGCCTGAACCAGAGGGGGAACCAGATCAATCGATTTATCCCAATCGTAGTTATAGCTGTAGATCCCGTTGGCGATTTTAATCAGAACATGGCTGTAGTCTGCCTTTATTGCCATTTCAATAATTTTATTAATATCGCCATTAAAACAATTCGGTATTTTCCAGATAAACATTCCTTTTCCGGTTAACATAGGCGTTCCTCACTAATATTCATAGTAGTCGTGCTTTTGGCATTTCTTATATTGGCTATGTTTGTTGCGCTCTTTCCCCAGACTTTGTAATACTCCAATAGTTTAGGGTGCATTTAACGCTTTCTGTAGAATGCGCCTGATCGCGTTAAAGTTGGGCAGCTGTACCTGCGCTCCTCCTGGGGTCACCCACGAGGTAACTACATCTTGATTAATATAGAATTGTTTAATGAGAGATCTATCTGTTAGTTTTATCGCAGTTTGAGACAGGGAGACCACTGTTCCGAGGTCCAGGTTTGTAGTTATATTGTTGATGTAGGTGTTGTACAGTTTTGGGATCTTGGAAAGAATATCCAAAGACAATAATCGATCTAATATTGCACCCAAAACCAGCTGCTGGCGGACATTGCGGCTAAAATCGTTGGATGTCATCCGGGACCTGGCATACCAAAGAGCTTCTTTACCTAATAAAAGTTGCCTGCCTTGATATACACAATGATCCAATCCGTGATTCCAATTATCATCGCAAACCGTTTGCGGAACATCGACATAAATCCCACCCAGATCGTTAATGATATATTCAAATGTCCACAGGTTGATCAGAATGTAATAATCTGGTTCAAACCCGAAATTATGCATGAAGGTCTGCTTCAGGATGGGAAATCCTCCATGGGCAAAAGCAGTATTGATACGCTGATCGGTCCATTTAGGTATAAAAACATAAAGATCGCGAGGAAACGAGGTGACGCTAACCGTGTCTTCCTTGGTATTGACCGTTACCAGGATGATAGTATCTGTTCTACCGATATAGCCTTTAAATCTCTGATCAGATCCCAGAAGAACGATATTTATCTGTCCATCCGGTTGGGAAATGGGATCAACCCCCTGGGTATTACTGACTGGTTTGATATTCTGTGGTTTAGGAGTGATGGTAGGAATTGAAGTTGGATAGTCAGTTGGAATATAGGTTTCTGTAGAGTTTAGAGGTTGAAAAGCGGTGGCTGTTGGTGTGGATCCTGGGGGCACATCTAATACTGCAACCTTTGTTTTTGACGCAGCTGAATAGGTCAATCTGCCGCCAAATATAGGGACAAGGGCTGCCAAAACCAGAAGTATCAATCCCAGTATCAGAATAAAACCGTATTTGTTTTTAAGCATAATCTGGCTATTCTCTGTAAATTCCGAACCTCCAGCCGAGAAGATTCGACGCCATTAACCCCGGATAGTTCCTATCAACCTCTTACCTGGGTTAATTAATACCCAGTTAACGGATAAGGAGTAATATTTATCCTGCCTGTAGAGAAAGGTAGCAAGAATCGTACCAGTTTACCGCATCTCGGCAGAATTTTCATCTGATTGGAAAGCTAACAGCAAACTTACAATTGTTCCTTCCCCCGGTTTGCTTTCGACCCACATTCTCCCACCTTCATTTTCAATCAGGTTCTTTGTGACATATAAATTAGTCATTACCTGGTTTAATTTTTCCTGCTGATCTGCTGTTAGATGATCGTTTAACACCGCAGCAATATCATCAGGTAAATATCCATCACCCTGATCTGCAATCTTAATATGTGCAAAGTGTTGGGTTTGATCCTCCTCGTATACCTGAGTCCGGATGTTTATTTTGCCTTCGGCCTTGGATTCTTCCACTGCGTTGGATATCAGAAATGACAAGATTTCCTGGAATAAGGCATGATTCATGGTTAAGAGCGGAGGGTTATCCGGTAAATCTAGTTCGGTTTCGATTTTCTTTTTCTTGATCTGTTTGCCAATATCATCCAGACAGATTTGAATCGCTTCTTTAAGATTTGCTGATCGTTTGCTGTCCGGATCTTCTGGAGCGGGTTCAGCTTCCTGTTCTTGCCGATCTGCGTCAACCAGTACCTCAGGTGGTATTTCACGAGGTACCTCTTTTTCGACCTCCTGAATTTCCTTTTCAATCACCAAGATATACTTTCGTAAAGCCTCGGTTGATTCCTTTTTTGAAAGGTCAACCAACATGGCAAGATGACGCTGTAGGGTATTGTCATATACCTTCAATTGTTCATGTTTGGCAGTTAAGGAATCTTGATCCATGAGCAAATGCTGGTGTTCTTTCGAAAGCAGAGCCATTTCATCTTTCAGGGTCTGCTTATCTTGAGTTAATTGGGTCAGTTTGGATGAGAGGTCCCGGATGGTGTTTTTTACACTTTCAGGCTCCTCTTTTTGGGTTGCCAGGTGGTAGTTAAAGGCTGCTTCATACAACTCGGATAGCAACCTCAAATAGTCTTGATCTTCTTTGGTCCAGGGTCGATTTGAGAAAGGTGAGAAAAGAACCACGCCAATTGTTTTATTTGTTCCTGGAACATGGACCGGGACAGCGAGCAGGTGACCGGGTTTGGACAACTGGAGCATCTTGGATAAATGAGATAAATCGCGGGAAGTACTGCTGGCAGGGATGTGAAGCATTTTTCCCCGCTGAATATAGTTTGTGAGCAAGGGAATGTTTTTGCTCTCCAGGGTAAGTGCTTGCAGTGGTTCCTCTCGGATTAAATCATACCCGGCAATGATGCGAATTTTCCCATGCTTATCTGGAGTGTCAATAACCAAGGTGAGATCGGATAGGATCAAATACGATGTCGCCTGGGCGATTTTGTAAAGGATTCCATCAGGATCTTTTTCATTAAACAATTTGTGCAGTAATTGCAGGGTTTGGAAATCAACACTTACGCTGCGTCTGAGGAGGGCCTCTTCCTCTGGTTGATCCGTTGAAAGTTTGTCACCGATTGGAAAGCGTTCTCCGAGCAGCAGCAGCAATGGATAGGCTGCCAGCTGTGCCAGGTGTAAAGGTTCCAGATCAGAGCTAATTATGGCTAAGATGGATCCTATTCCCAATAGACTCCCCATAGCCAGTCCGTGCTGCCAGAAATTTGGTTTCCGGACCACAATCAAACTACAGCCAATCAGAAGCACCAGGATGGAAAGTCCCTGCCAGAAAACCATTGATCCAGTAAAACCCTCCAATAGGGAGGGAGTAAATAATGTTTGGACTGTGAAAAAGATCCCAGTAATTATGATCAGACCTAAGACAGCGGGATCCACTTCCCGGCTGGGTTCCGGAAAAGCCCACAACCAGAAAATTACTAACAATCCCATGAGAGATGCAGCCTGGTCCAGCGACAATAGGTAGGGAGAAAATACAGGATTTCCCTGCCAGGTGAAATAGGTCAATAAAAAGACAAGCAGCCGGAGGGTGGTTAATCCTATCAGCCCCTGGACCATACGGAATCCCTGGGGATATCTGCCCTGCATCCATTTCCGGACAACTTTCGCAAGCGAAATGGAGCAGATCAGGATAATCAACAGAGAATATCCCAGGTAGGTTATTGGTAAATTTATTGGGTTGATTCCGGTTTGTAACATGCTCATAAGGGACACCTGACTGAATTATAGCACGTGTTATTGATGGGGAAAACAATCAGCAAAGGACTTGAAAGGTACCAGAAATTGAGGAGAGATCCAGGGAAAATGACGCATGGTTGACAAAATAACAAGTCGGGGTAAAATTGCACCTGCAAGTAAAAATTTTATGCCGAAGTGGCGGAACAGGCAGACGCGCTACGTTCAGGGCGTAGTGGGATTTACTCCCATGTGGGTTCGACTCCCACCTTCGGCACAGAACCAGTCTCTAACTTCAGGTTAGAGACTTTTTTATTTCATTTTACCTGAATTAATTAGGCAGATTTTGGCAGGTGTCATGCAGTTAGAGAATGGATTGCGACCACGGGAGTTGTGAGATAAGATTAGGATATGGATTTTAAGAAAGGCAAAACGGTTTTACTGCTGGGTTTGCTACTTCTACTGATCATCTGGATGATCATTTTCGGGGGGAGAATTGCCGAACTAAATCGACTGACAGATGAATTTGATCAGGCTCAGGAAACGATGGTCGCCCTGACAGCCACTACCCGCGCGCTGTCTACAGAGGTAATTAGGGCAGCATCAGATGTCGCTGTTGAAGAATGGGCTTATGAAAACCGCCGCTGGATCCGGGAGGGCGATCACCGCATCGCAGTGGTGCCGGTTGAGGGTACACCGGTGGTGCCAACCTTGATTCCGACGGTCACCCAGCAGCCCCAGAACTTGTTCCGGGTCTGGTGGGATTTGTTCTTTAACACCAAACCTTGACTGAGCTATTTCGCCATGCTATAATCGGCAACCTGTAATTAACGCGGGGTAGAGCAGTGGCAGCTCGTCGGGCTCATAACCCGGAGGTCCCAGGTTCGAATCCTGGCCCCGCTACTCGAAATACAGAAACCGCCAACAGATCATGTTGAGCGGTTTCTTGCTTTGTGAAGGTTGTCCCGAGGTCATCCCGACCTCGGAGGTCTAACCGATTATCAGGATTTTTTTCCGGAATATTCTATAATAGGGTTTGAAGGAAGTCGATCATGGATTTCAGTTTATAAGGAGTCGATTTTGAAAATTCAGATCTATACCATGCAGTCGGTTGAAGAAGCACTGAAAGTTGCCTCTCTGGGTGTGGACCATCTGGGTATTACACCCAGCAATATCGGTCTTCCGGGAGAAGTTAATTTTTCGACCGCCAGGGAAATTGTTGATACCGTAGGTTCGTCAGCGGTATGTGTTGCCCTGACTGTTGAATCAGATATCCAGGCAATAGTGAAAATGGTCCAGGCTGTCCAGCCCGATATTCTGCACCTTTGTGGACTTGAAAGTAATTTCCCGCCAGAAGAAATTTGTAAATTGAGGGATTTCATTCCTGATATACCAATCATGCAAGTAGTTTCGGTTGCCAGCCCTAAAGCCCTTGAGGAGGCTATGTCGTACCAGGAAGTGGCGGATTATCTCATCCTGGATACCCAGGCTGCTGATATAGCCGGCATTGGAGCATCGGGAGAAACTCATGATTGGAATATCAGCCGCAGGATAGTCGAGCAAATGGAGATTCCGGTAATATTGGCTGGAGGTCTCTCTCCTGACAATGTAGCGGAGGCAATCCATATAGTCCAACCCTGGGCTGTGGATTCCCTCACCCATACCAATCATTTCCTCCCTGGAGGTGGTTTTTACAAAGATCTTAAGAAAATTGAACAATTTGTCAAGGCAGCCAAAGCTGATCCAGCCCCATGATAAAACCTCGTGTACTTGTCTTGGGTGACGCCAATGTTGACCTGGTGATTCCCCTGGAAGATCGATCCCCGGGGGATGCTTTGCCCAGGGACTCAGCCCTGGAACTTCACGGAGGTGGAACTGCCGCGAATGTGGCAGTTGGCCTGGCGCGCCTGGAAGAACAGGTAGCATTTATTGGAACTGTAGGTGATGATGGCTACGGCCATTGGGTGATGAGTAATTTTGGTGATGAAGGTGTCAATATTGAGCATACCAGTATTGTCCGGGATGTTTATACCTCGATGGTGCTGGCCCTCATCTATCCTGATGGCGAACGAGGTATCTTTGTCTGGCCGGATCAAGGTGGAGCTCATACAAAGCTCTCTCCCGATTCCATCGAATCTGAGATATTTGAAACGGCGGTCTGGCTGCATACCACCGGACTGTGCTTGAGAGAAAAGCCAGTCAGGTCCGCCCAGCTAAAAGCCATGGAATTGGCTCAAAAGGCAGGATTGAAAGTTTCATTGGATCTTAACCTGCGCCTGGAATCCTGGGGAATGGACAGTTCATTAAAGAAGGTCTTTGACCAAGCTCTCGGATTTTCTGATGTGGTGTTTGGCAGTGGATTAGATGAGATAGTTCCATATACAGGTGAAATTTCAATTCAGGCTGGAGCGGAAACCCTATCCGCTGGAAAAAAAACTGTGATCGCCCGCCTGGGAGGAGAGGGAGCGTTGGTTGTAGCTCCGGGGGAAAGATTTACCTGCCCGGCATATGATGTCAAAGTTGTTGATACATTAGGAGCGGGAGACGCATTTAATGGCGGCTTTATTGCCGCAAGTTTGGCCGGGAAGGAACTCAAGGAGGCTGCCCGTTGGGGAAATGCGGCAGCTGCCCTGAAAATCGGAAAATCTGGAGCGAGAGGATTACCAACCCGCCAGGAACTGTTGGATCTGCTGGCAGTTTGAGTTCTTATTTGCCTTATGTAAAGATCTTATTGAAATCTGTGGATTATTCCGGATTGTATCTGTACCACTGCCACAATTTAGAACATGAAGATATGGGTATGATG
>Ga0255364_10195_pt1 | contig 15040 bp, 13 predicted proteins | sample ANMaggSSYBR01G12_FD_182087 | JGI IMG/M metagenome (GOLD analysis project Ga0255364, IMG submission 182087) | Sediment cell enrichment communities from methane seep in Santa Monica Basin, California, United Staets - ANME aggregate JGI... | ecosystem: Environmental > Aquatic > Marine > Cold seeps >...
CCAGGTATGACCTGGTAAATCACCTGATGACCGGCTGGCAGGATAATCGCTGGAGGAGATTTGCTGTTAATAAGCTCGAGCTGCCGCCATCAGCCAGGCTATTGGATATTGGCAGCGGCAACGGACAGATCGTCCAGGAAGTTAGCCGCCAGTATCCTGATTGTTTGTGTGTCGCCGCAGACCTGACGCTGGTGATGATGGCTGTTGGGCAGGGAAATAACTTTCTCTGCCGAGTCAATTGGACTGCTGCTGATGCTGGCCTTCTGCCTTTCCAGGAAGGGATATTCGATGGTGTAATATCCGGATTCCTGATCAGGAATCTGGGAGATATTATGGTTGGATTAAAAAATCAGTATCGCATCCTAAAAACCGGTGGTAGAATTGCAATCCTGGACACTACAAAACCACCTAATCATTTTCTAGCGCCCATCATTCGATTTTATATGACCAATATTATTCCAATCATCGGCGGAATCTTTACCGGCAATAAAAAAGCCTACAGCTACCTGAACAAATCCACACAAGGATTCTTACGGGCCGAAGAGCTTGCCGCCTACCTGGCAGCAGCCGGATTCAAGAAAGTAGCTTATCAACAATTTGCCTTTGGCATGATCACCGTGCATTGGGGTAAAAAATGAGCGGCATACAACCATCCGCCCAGGCAGCAGAACTAGGGGAACCCTCTTATATCTGGAGAGCTGGCCAGGAGCGCAGATTGGATATGGTCAAAAGCGCTGCCGGCGCCAGGATCCAGGGCAGACTGCTGGATAACGGCTGCGGTATTGGTTTATTTCTGGAGCACCTTTCCCCGCTGGGCTGCGAGGTATTCGGCCTGGAGTTTGAATATGAGCGTGCGCTGGAAGCGAGGAAGATCGTTGAGACCGTGGCTAACACCGCAGGTGAATTTCTACCGTTCCCGGCCAATAGTTTTGATCTGATCCTGAGTAACGAGGTTATTGAACACGTGGTTAATGATCGAAAAGCTGTCCAGGAGATGGTCCGAACGTTAGTTCCCGGGGGACGGATGATCATTTTCTGTCCCAATCGCTGGTATCCCTTTGAAACTCATGGAATCTATCGGCAGGGAAAATATCACTTTGGAAATAAATTCCTGGTCAATTATTTACCCAAAAGGTTGCGGAACCGGCTGGCACCTCATGTCCGGGTCTATTCACGAAGGGATATGCAGGACTTATTCCAGGGTTTGCCAGTCAAATTCATCACTCAAAATGTGATCTTTGGCGGTTATGATAATATTATCGGCCGTTTCCCTCGCCTGGGACGCTGGCTGAGAGCGTGCCTCTATCTGATCGAAAAGACACCACTCCAGTTCCTGGGTTTATCCCATCACTGGGTTGTGGAAAAAGTTGAAGGATAAAACCATGATCGATAATATCGAAAACCTGGTCGGTGATGAACTCCGGGAACGGGGTTGGCGGCTGGCAATTGCGGAATCCTGCACGGGTGGCTTAATTGGTCACAGGATCACTAACATTTCCGGTTCCTCCACCTATTACCTGGGCAGCATCACTGCCTATGCCTACCGGGCTAAAGTCCGCTTATTGGGAGTAGCCTGGGATACACTGGAGAAATTCGGGGCGGTCAGCGAAGAAACTGTAAGCGAGATGGCCAAAGGCATTCGCCACGCGCTGGCAGCTGATATCGGCTTATCTGTCAGCGGGATCGCTGGTCCAACAGGGGGTACTCCAGAAAAACCGGTTGGATATGCCTGGATCGGGTTAAGCACACCCCAAGGGATCAGGACCTTGCAGCATAATGCAGGGGGAAACCGGATCGAGAACAAAGAAGAGGTCGCGCAGGTAGCGCTGGAATTTTTATATAATTTTTTGTCAACCAATGGAAAAGATTGAGATCACCACACGTTTCAAACGGGACGGCTCCCTGATCCCGATCGAATTTTCTCTGGAAGATCAAACTGTCCAGATCTTGAATGTCGGCCGCCAGTGGGATAGTGAAGAAGGCAAACATATCCTGGTGATGGACTTCAGAGAAAATACTTACCACTTATTTTTTCAACTCAGCGACATGAGCTGGTATTTGATGAGAGATATCAAACCTGGCCCGGGTTCTATTTAATAGGAGATACGATGAGCGATACCATTCAAGATAATATGGTTGTGATACTGGACTACACTCTGCTCGCGGATGAAGAAATCCTGGAAAGCACCGATGACGGGGAACCGATCGAGTTCATCCAGGGCATCGGTCAAATTATTCCCGGGCTGGAATCCGCCTTATATGGAATGAAGGCTGGCGAAAAGAAAACGGTGATCATTGAACCTGAAGATGCATATGGTGATTATGACCCAGAATCCCTCGAAAACGCCAAAAAAGAAGAGTTCAGCGAGGAGATCCCCCTGGATGTGGGAACATTTTTAGATCTGCGGGATGACGAGGAGAATGTGCTCAGCGCCCAGATCATTGAAGAAGACGAAGATACTGTTACCCTTGACTTCAATCACCCCCTTGCCGGAAAAACCCTGACCTTTGAGATCACAGTCTCCGCCCTGCGACCAGCTTCAGACGAAGAGCTTGAGCACGGGCATGCGCATTCGCAGGAAATTTAAAACAGCTCCCGGAGTTTCTTAAAACTCCGGGAGCCTTATAATTATCATATAGGGGGAAATATGCCAAAAAGAGCGATTGATCTAACAATCGGCGATTATTATCACATCTACAATCGAGCTGTAGCAAAAAACCAGCTATTCACCGAAAAGCACAACTATTGGTTTTTCATCTCCAAAGTTAAAAAATACATTCTAGATTCCACGGATGTATTGGCTTACTGCCTGATGCCCAATCATTATCACTTTCTAGTGAAACTAACACAACTTAACCTCCCAGCATCCATGCAGAGGTTGGCGATGTCTTATACCGCTTCATTTAACAAGGTCTATCAAAGATCTGGTCATTTGTTTCAAGGTAGGTACCAGTTGCGATTTATCGGAAAGCTAGATTATCTCGTTCAAGCAGTAAATTACATCCACCTTAATCCTTTCAGAGCAGGATTAGTAAAAAGTCCAGAGGAATGGGAAATGTCGAGTTATCTTGAATATATTGGGGAAAGGAATGTAGATTTTATTGATTGCAGTGTTGTCCTGGATTTATTTGGATCAGGAAATGATCCGTCCTATGTAGAGAACATGGTGAATTATAAAAAACACATTGAGGACAATCTGATCGATTAATTTAATGCTCCCGGAGCTATTAAAAGCTCCGGGAGCTGATTTGAAGATAGGGACGAAGTCCTTCTGAAGGACTTTGTCCCTTAACATCTCTTCACTCCACAATCACCTCAAACTCCCCATCACTGACCCGCACCTGAAGCTTCTCCCCGGTGCTGGCCTGTTTGACTTGATAAACCGTCGAGCCGTTCTCGGCTGTCACGATGGAATAACCTCGTTTCAATATCGCCTCTGGATTCAAGGCTGACATTCTAGCCTGATAAGCAAGACACAGGTCCCGGGAAGTCTTAATGATCGTTCCCATTCCCCGGTCGATTCGGCCGTTAAGCTCATCCAGGCGCTGGCGCCCGTTGCTGATCTGGCTTAGCGGGGACAACCTGGCGATCTGGGTAGAGTAATTTTCCATCTTCCAGTTTTGATCTGAAATCATGCTCTGTACAGAACGCGCCAGGCGGGTCCTGGATTCTCCCAATCCAAGTCGCAGCTCAGATTGATCTGGAACCGCCAGTTCGGCAGCGGCGGTTGGAGTTGGCGCGCGGAGATCAGCTACAAAGTCTGTGATCGTAAAATCTGTTTCGTGCCCCACTCCGCTGATCACCGGCACAGGAGATTCAGCTAATGTTCGGGCTACTTTCTCATTATTGAAGGCCCATAGATCCTCGATCGAACCTCCTCCCCTGCCGATCAGAATCAGGTCCGGTTCCAGGCGGTACAACCGTTCCAGGGCAGCACTGATCTCACCCGGGGCGTTATCACCCTGGACTGAGGACGGGGATAAAAGGATCTTCACCAACGGATACCGCCGGTTTAACGTGTCTTTCATATCCTGAAAAGCAGCCCCGGAGGGTGAAGTGACAATACCGATCCGTGTCGGCCAGGGGGGTATAGGTCGTTTCCGGGCAGGATCGAATAACCCTTCCATTTCCAGCTGAGACTTTAAGCGCTGGAACTCCTGGAACAGGGCGCCTTCACCTTTGGGACGTATAAAATCAACATAAAGCTGATATTGACCGCTCTTTTCGTAGACCCCAAGCACGCCGTGAGCTTCTACCGCCAGACCATCCTGGAGAGCCGTTTTGATCTGCAATGCCCTGTTTTTCCACATCACACACCGCAAAGAAGAGCTGTGGTCTTTCAGCGTGAAATACAAATGACCCGAAGCAGGACGGGAAAGATTAGAAATCTCACCCATCACCCAAAGATCTTGCAGGTTGGCATCCGCCTCCAGAATTTCTTTCAGGTATGTATTTACTTCTGCGATAGACCAATATCGCGAAATTCCCGGATCATCCGGTGAGGAAAACATAGGGCAAGTATACTGGCTGGTTTCCCTCGATACAAGTTTCGGAAGGCACCCACAAGGGGGATATTCTTCCTTCCCTAACTAATTTGCCTCTCCTCTAATGGGTGATCCAGAAATACACCCTCACCCCCTGTGATACAATTTTTTTGTCATGGAAACCTCTGATCATATCAAGGATATTCTCAACTCTGTCCCGGAACAACCGGGCTGCTACCTGATGAAAGATCAGGCGGGCAAGGTGATATATATTGGCAAGGCCATTAACCTGCGCCATAGGGTGCGGTCCTATTTCCATGCCAGCGCCCAGAAGAATCCCCGCACCAGCGTGCTTGTAGCCAACATCCGCGATATCGAGTGGATTATCGTCAAATCAGAACTGGAAGCCTTGATCCTGGAAATGAACCTGATCAAGGAATATCAGCCCCATTTTAATGTCCAACTCAAGGATGATAAACGTTATCCCTATATCAAGATTCACTGGGCAGATCCTTTTCCCAGGGTCAGTGTTACTCGCAAAGTTGAAAAAGATGGATCGCGTTATTACGGACCTTATATTAACGTCTGGGCTGTTAATCAGACCATGGATCTACTGCGCAAGATCTTTCCTTATCTAACATGCAATCGGACCATCACTGGGGATGACCAGCGCGCATGTCTATATTACGATATCCAGCTTTGCACAGCGCCCTGCATCGGCAGGATCAGCCAGGAAGATTATCGGGAAATGATCAAAGAGCTGGGGGCATTCCTGAATGGCAGAACCGACAATATCATCAAGCGTTTGGAAGAAGACATGCAGCAAGCCTCTGCCGACTTAAAATATGAGAGGGCAGCCCAGCTCCGGGACACACTGGACGCTGTCCAGCGCATCGTCGAAGAGCAGCGCATCATATCAACCAAATTTACAGATTCAGATGTCATAGCACTGGCGGATCTTGAAAATGACGCCTGCATCCAGGTATTTTTCATCCGGGGCGGGAAATTGACCGGGCGGGAATACTTCCTAGTGGAAAATATCGATAAGACTGCTGATCAGGATCTGCTTGCAGAAGTCATCAAGCAATTTTATGACCAAGCACCCAATATTCCCCCTGAAATCCTGCTTCCTCGAGAAATAGAAGAAGCCAAGATCATCAATCAATGGCTGAAAAGCCAAAGGGGCGGAAAAAAAGTAGAACTGGTAGTCCCCAGGCGGGGAGAAAAGAAAAAACTGGTCGCCATGGCTGCAGAGAATGCTGCTTCCATGTTAACCGCACTGAAGACACAAGAGAATTCCGAACGGGAACGAGCTGAAGGAGCACTTTCTGACCTCCAATCCCAACTGAATCTCAACGCTCCCCCGCTGAGGATCGAGTGTTATGATATTTCCAACACCCAGGGAACAGCTCTGGTCGGCAGCATGGTGGTGTTCCTGGATGGGCGTCCAGAGAAAGCTCACTACCGCCAATTTAATATTCGTACCGTCCAGGGGCCGGATGATTACGCCAGCATGGACGAAGTCTTACGGCGACGTTTCCAGCGCCTGATCCTTTCCAGTACAGAGGAAAGTAAACCTGGAGGAAAAGTCGATCCGTCATTCAGCGCCCTGCCCGACCTGATCCTGGTCGATGGAGGCAAAGGCCAGCTGAACAGGGCAGCAAAGGTATTGGCAGAATTCGATTTACTGGATACTATACCCATAGCAGGACTGGCCAAGAAGTACGAGGAGGTTTTTTTACCAGAAGAAGATTATCCAGTGCGATTTGATAAGAATTCCCCCGGCCTGCATTTGCTGCAGCGTTCCCGGGATGAAGCCCACCGATTTGCCATCACAGCCCACAGAAAGCGCCGCTCCAAAAGAGGATTGGAATCCAGCCTGGAAAAAATCCCCGGCATCGGACCCACCAGACGCCAGGAACTGTTGAAAAAATTCCACACAATTCAGAATATCCGGAATGCCAGCCTGGAAGAACTCTCTCAAACACCAAAAATAACTCTCAAAATCGCTCAATCTATTAAAAAGCACTTGGCATAATTTCCCTTCATGCTACAATGAGCGAGAACTGAGATCAAACAATATATCAGGAGCCTTATGTCAAACAGAAAACACCAACAACGAACGCAGAAGATCGTAATGAGTATTATTGGCATTTTCATTATCCTTGCCATGGTCCTCTCGATGTTCCGCTTCTAAGATCTCAACCGTTTTCCTTCCATCTAAATAATTAACAAGGAGCTGGGTATGCTTAAGAACAGATCCACTCTCTGGTACTGCGCCTTGATCGTAGGCTGGGGTTTTGACATCCTGTATTGGAAAAAACCTCTCGGGATATCCTTTGCCATTCACGTTCTACTATTGCTGGGCGCCCTGATCTTCCTGTCCAAAAAAGAAGGTAAAACCCTATCACCTAAAAGCTTGCCCTTGATCGGACTGGCTTTGGCTTTCAGTTTCCTGGGGTTTTTGCGGGCTGAACCCTTCACCCGTACCTTGAACCACCTGCTCTCCCTCGGATTCCTGGGATTGTTAATCCTGTCCTACCGGGGCGGACGCTGGATGGAATACAACCTGAGCGACTATATCGTGGGGGCTTTTCGACTCTTCACCAATGCGATCGGCCTTCCCTTCAAACTGATTACCGAGGCTAAAGAGGAAAAAGGGGAAACTGAAGAAGGAGAGAAGATTAAGGGAGCGGGTTGGAAAAAGGCCGCGCCTTACCTGCGAGGAATCCTGCTGGCACTGCCAGTTGTGGCTGTTCTGGCCGCCTTGTTATCTGAAGCGGATCCGATCTTCTCCAAATGGCTGAGGGATCTGATCGAGCTCCTGCGCCTGGAAAAACTTCCCGAGTACATTCTGCGGTTGGTGTTAATTGGTATCTGGACCTTCCTGCTAGCCGGGTTGATGCTGTACTCATTGAGCAAAAGCCAGAAGGAGAAGCTTGTAGGCCTGGACCAACCCTGGCCGCCCCGCTTCCTGGGTTCTACGGAAACCACCATCATCATGGGAGCAGTTAACCTGCTGTTCTTTTCCTTTGTAAGTATCCAGTTTAAATATTTCTTCGGCGGTGAAAAGAATATCACACTGGATGGATACACTTTTTCAGAATATGCTCGACGAGGATTTGGAGAGCTGCTGGCAGTAGCTTTTTTCACGCTCTTTATCATTATGGTCCTGAGCAGCATCACAATCAGGAAAGAGAAGAAGAATCGAGTTGTGTTTTCAGCTCTGACTGGATTGATGACTGCCTTCATCGGAGTGATCCTGCTATCTTCCCTGCAGCGCTTGGCGCTTTACGAAGCAGCTTACGGTTTCACACGGCTGCGAGCGTATTCTCACATTTGTGTGATCTGGATCGGGATCCTGTTTCTGGCTATCCTGGTTCTCGAGATCCTGGGAGCACACCGCTATTTCACACTGGCGTCCCTGGCAGCAGTGGCCGGTTTTGTTCTGACCATGAACGTCGTGAACGTTGATGCCTTCATCGTGAAAAGCAATGTCCAGCGTTTGGGCAATCCTGATTCCATACTGGACACAAACCTCCTGAAAGACCTGTCGATGGATTCGCTGCCTACTTTAGTTAAGCTAGCAGATGACCCCCACATCACCGATCAGGAAAAGGTAGAGATCGGGGTTGTTCTGGCCTGCCGGGCTGATGACATCGAAAATGACAACTCGGGCTGGCTGAGCTATATGTTTCCAAATACCCTGGCTTCTAAAAGCCTCCAGGAGAACAAAACCCTCTGGGAAGATGTCTCTTTAAAGGAAAACGAGTGGGGTACGAGGTATGCCGACCTGGAATCGGGTGAATTCTACTGCGCTTACTACTACGCAGGATGGGATTGAGAGAAATCAAAAACTGGCTGATGAACATCAGCCAGTTTTTATTTTGATATTTTTGTCATTCAGTCTTATCCTAGACCTTGAACAGGCGAAGCTGGTTTTTATCTCTCCTATCCTCCAATTTCCGGGGTGCAGGTCTATTGGCACATTCCAGGGCCAATTTTTCTTCCAGAGCGAACTCCCGCTCCAGCGCTACTCTGACAAAGGCCGATTTGGTGACTCCGGATTCTTTGGCTGCGTTGGACAGCCGATGATTGAGGGAATCGCTGATATGGATCTGGATCTTGCGCGATCTATATGAATCTTGAGAAGCCATCTCAGGCACCTTTCGGAACGGACATCTGCAGGGAGACCGACTGGGTTTTCCGATATTCCTCGATCCAGGGGTCGGTTCGGAAGCGCAGGAAGTCCTCATGACTCCAATCTGTGCACTTCCATCTACCCCGGACTTTTTTATGGTAAGTATGGACCATACAAACCGGGCACCAGGAGAATTTTTGTTCCGTTTTTTTCTTCATCATAACCTCACAGTAAAAACTGGTTTGCTTCTGAAGCATTCCTAATATTGCCCCTTACTCTCTCTTAGTGCAAGATACGTGCCGTAATACGGAGCTATCCCCCATATCTGTGGGTTTCGGTCTCGGTTATGCCTAGTTATGGGATGTTGGGATCAGGAAAAGACGTAAGTAGTAAGTCGATTAAGTTGTCAACCAAACAAAGATACCTCGGCAACAATCTAAACGTTACCTGGTACAAGGTCTTAATCGCTTTACACCTTACGACTTACTACTTTTTCGGTCATCCTTCTTCGGTTCTCGATCAGAACGCTCGCGTTCGCCGGTCGCGAGCACAGCGAGTATCCGGTCCGGCCGTAGGCCACCTGTCCTCGGTCACGCCGCTTCTAACCTCCCCCTCCCTCCGTTGACTTGCATAGCGGCGCATGATAAAATCCAACTCGCAAGTGGGCGTGTAGCTCAATGGTAGAGCAGTGGCCTTTTAAGCCATTGGTTGGGGGTTCGAGCCCCTCCACGCTCACAGAGAAAAAACCACCTTTTCAGGTGGTTTTTTTGTTTAAAGATTAATTTTTAGTGCAATCCTGGTGCTATTATTGCAGATATTTCAAATTAAATATTTATATTTCTTCTAAACCAATAGCTGACATGACCAAAAAAAACTGATCCAGAAGTAGTGTTAGGATTAGTACATACAGGAGGCAAAAAATAACAAAACGCATAAGATACTCCCCGGAACATGTCTTTACAAAATTACATGAAGCTGAAGTCTATCAAATTCAGGGAAAAATTGTGGGACAAGCCTGCAAAGCCTTGGAGATCAGCGAGCAAACCTGCTATCGCTGGCCCAGGGAATACGGGGGGGAGTGGGTGTTGCCCAGGACAGGAAGCTCCTTGAGTTATCGCTGCCTGTCCCTGAAGAGATCATGGAATCTGCTATATAAATTCAGCCAGTTGGACTAACCTGGAGAGCGGTATAAATTATGGGGGCACGTCACCTGGATAAAGAAAATATCAAAAACTAAAGGATTCTCTGTCGAAATTATAGGTAAATCCACTCATCTTATCTGTGATATATTTTAATTAAGACTTTCTCCATCCAAAAAAAAATAATAATAATCAGTAACGGTGTTTTCATTATTAAAGGAGAATTTCATGAAGATTTCCCGATTTCCTTTATTTATGTGTTTATTCCTGATGCTGTTCTTGCCTGGATTGGGTCACTTCTCACCGACGCACGCCCAAACGCCACACTTTGAAGAATTATTTGATGATCCTTCCCTGCCGGAATGGCAGCATACAGACCAGACCTTTGTGCAGGATGGTGTATTACTCCTCGATCAGGGCGGTTTTGCGCATCATCCTGAAGCATGGACCAATTTATATTTCTCTTTCCGGGCAGAATTTTCCGGCCGGGGGGATTTAATCATCCAGTATAAATCCGGATACTATCTGCTATTTAATGGAGAAAGATTCCATCTTCAGCAAGCAGAAGGTGAAAATTTCTCCGAAATATCAGAACCAGTGTTTTTTTCGATACCGCCAGGAGAATGGTTCCATGTGGAAATTAGTGTAGAGAGCGAATTCCATACCATTCGAATTAACCAGGAAAATATCTACGTGTTGACTCTACCAGAATCTATTCCTCCGGGAGGAATAGGGTTCGAGGTCGTTGGTGATGCCACAGCCAGGATCGATGATATCTCCGTAATCAATTTTGATGAAGGAATTGAAAACCCTCCTGAGACAACACCTGAGACTGAAATAAACAATACTGATTCAGAGGGACAAGATGACCCGGAAACCGCAACTGATCCAGTGCAAACTCAATTAACCTGGGTTCGCACCGGAGGTCCTCCCGGTGGATTGGGATACGATATCCGCTATAACTTTGGGAACCCCGATATCTGGTACGCAACAGATAATTATGCGGGTTTGCATATTAGTTATGATAACGGATTAACCTGGCAGCAGGGCAACCAGGGCATCCCTCCCCAATCTGGTCCTAGCGGTGATGCCATCCCTGTTTTCTGCCTGACTGTTGATCCGCATAATCCCCAAATACTTTGGGCTGGAACTGATATGACTGGGCATATTTATAAATCCACAGATGGGGGAAAGTCCTGGGTTCAGAAAGAAAATGGTGTTGAAATTGAATATGAAGCTTTAACCTTTCGCGGTTTTACAGTGGATCCCCGATCATCAGATATTGTATACGCCATGGGGGAGACAACAAGACACGAACTTGGAGATGCAATTTGGGTCCCCAAGGGGGGAGTAGTTTACAAAACCACAAACGGTGGAGAGAATTGGACCTTAATCTGGGATGGGGATATCCCATCCAGTCTGACCCGCTATTTGTGGGTAAATCCAGAAGATACCGACATCTTATATGTATCAACCGGTATTTTTGACCGGGGAGCGGTTGGTCAGGTAAGCCTGGATCAGATTGGAACTTCTTTAGATCCATTTGGCGGATTGGGCATCCTCAAATCTACTGATGGTGGAGAAACATGGCGAACACTTGGAAAAGACCAGGGCCTGAACCATCTCTATGTTGGCAGTCTATTCATGGATCCGGAAGACCCGGATATTTTACTGGCGGCGACCGGCCATAATACACCTGAGGCCGCATACGACCATTATAGTAAAACTAATTCCAGCCCCATAGGTGTTTTTCGCACAACCGACGGCGGCGAATCCTGGACCCGAGTGATTGCTCCCTTACCCGGAGCAGGCGGTGAAGTCTTTACTTCTGTTGAGTATTGTCCCTCTGACAACCAAATTGTATACGCTGGCAGCAATGCAGCAATTTATCGCAGTTCCGATAGTGGGATCACGTGGGAAACTGTCACCGGAGATACTCCAGGATGGGGTCCGCCAGGAGGAGTTGGCGGAAATCCAATTGATATGCAATGCGACCCCCGCAACCCTGATCGGATTTTTTCCAACAATTATCAAGGCGGAAACTATCTCAGTGAAGATGGCGGAAAAACCTGGAAAGATGCCAGTAATGGATACACTGGTGCCCAGATAATCAGCTTATCAGTTGACCCTGACCACCCAGCCACTATCTATTCTTCAGGAAGAAACGGTGTCTGGCGCAGTATGGATGCTGGCCAGACATGGCAAGCTATTCTTAATCTCACTGATGACCAAATTTATTTTCCTGAATGGGGCGCTATCCGGGCAGACCCGTCGCAACCAGAGCGGATTATCCTGGGGGTTGAAGGCATCTATCACTCTGACAATCAAGGCCAAAACTGGTCCTATCAAATGATACCTGAGGTAAACCCAATGGCTGCAGTGATTGAGTTTGCACCCTCAAACGCCAGGGTCATCTACATGGGAGGAGCGAGCGCTAACTCCATGGTTCACCCTGAAAATTTCTCCGGCCAGGGTATAGCTGTCTCAAAAGACGGAGGGGAAACCTGGGAAAGTATAGCCGGCCCTGAATTCAATCATGTCCCCGTAATGGATATTACTATTGATCCTAGTGATCCAGATACAGTTTATGCAGCTACACAAAACGGGTTGTTCAAATCCACAAATAGCGGGGAAGATTGGACATCTTTTCCCGGGTTACCAGAAGGAGCTACACGCACTGCCGGTATCAGTCCAAAGAACTCAAATATGTTGTTTGCCGGGATTGAACTAATAGGATTTTATTTGAGTCAAGATGGGGGTGTTTCCTGGCAGCAAGTTACATCAGGGCTGGAGCCCAATGGCTCGCATCGCGACCTGGTTTTTGATCCTTCCAATCCCCAGATTGCTTACCTGGCCGACCTTATGAGTGGTGTGTACAGGTCTGAAGACGGGGGTATCTCCTGGGAAAAAATAAATAATGGTTTAAGTACCAGGGCGGTTACCAGTCTTTCTATCTCCTCTGATGGTCAGCATCTCTATGCCGGCACAAATGGAGAAGGTGTTTTCCGCCTGGATCTTAACGGGACACCTCCTGAGAAGAGTGAAAGCACAGTCAGCGGTCAAGATGAGTCCTCCACTGAAGAAACGAGTGTCGCAAATGATTCTATTGATTCCGGCGGAGAAGATACTCCGACTGATGTTATATCTGAAGAAGGTGCGTTAGATCCAATAAAATCGTACCCTGCCATTCTGATTGCAGGTATAACGATTGTCCTGTTTGGCTGTGCCGCAGTGGTTCTGGTATTAACTAACCGGAAACGAAAGGAAAATGAAAAAAGATAAAATAGTTTCCATTTTGTTTTTTGTGTTTTTTTCCTCTGCCTGTCACGCACCCACTGCACAGATTTCTGGACAGGTACTGGTTGATGGAAAACCACATCCGAACGCAGTAGTACGTATCCAAGCGACGGACAAGCTGGCTTTGTCAGATAAAAATGGTTCCTTTAATTTTACAGGTCTTCCTGCCAATGAACCCCAGCAAATCTCTGCCTGGGCCTCCGGTTACTATATCGCTGGAGGGCAACCGATACAACCGGGGACAGAAGATCTTATCCTTGAATTGCATCCTTTACCAATGGTTGATAACCCTGATTATGAATGGTTGAGCGCTTATCATCAGGAAGAGGTTGTTGGTTCCGGAGAAAATACACCCTGCGAAAACTGCCATTCCAGCTCAAGTGGCCTACTACCATTTGATGAATGGATTGAAGACGCCCACTCAAAAACAGCGGGAAATATTCGTTTCCTGACTATGTACAGCGGAGAGGATGCCGCAGGAAATCCTGGGCAGCCAACACAGTTTGGCACTACCAGGGATTATGGGAACTACCCACTTGCCCCTGATCCAGATCAGCCCTATTATGGTCCCGGATATAAGCTGGATTATCCAAATTCTGCCGGAAACTGCAGTGCCTGCCACCTGGCTGCAGCAGCGGTTAATGATCCTTATGGTATTGATCCCACATCTGTTATTGGAGTGGATTTGGAAGGTATCAATTGCGATTTTTGTCATAAAATTTGGAATGTAAACTTAAATCCTGATACTGGCCTTCCGTTTCCCAACAACCCTGGTGTTTTATCATTGGAGTTTTTGCGCCCTCCACCAGGTCATCAAGTTTTTATTGGTCCCTACGATGATGTAGCACCGGGAGAAGACACCTATTCCCCTCTCCAAAGCGAGAGCCAGCTGTGCGCAGCCTGTCACTTTGGCGTATTTTCAGATACAGTAATTTATAACTCCTTTGGAGAATGGATAAATAGTGAATACGCTGATCCAAATTCTGTTTTGTACCAAACCTGCCAGGATTGCCATATGCCGCCCAACGGTACTGATCACTTCGCATTGCTTGAAGAAGGTGGGCTGATTCGCGATCCGGAATCAATCCCCAGCCATAAGATGTTGGGAATCACTGACCTTGATTTTATGAGGGACTCAGTAACGATGACAGCAGGAACCTTCAGAGAAGGCGATTCGTTGTTTGTCACAGTAAACATTCACAATAGTCAGACCGGGCACCACATTCCAACAGATTCCCCACTGCGTCACCTGATTCTGATCGTCAGAGCTTATAGCGAAAACGGGGTCCCGCTAAATCTTATAGCGGGATCTCTTCTTCCAGATTGGACGGGGCGTGGTGATCCAGAAACAGGCTATTATGCCGGACTTCCAGGAACAGTTTATGCCAAGGTCCTGGAAGAAATCTGGAGCCAGCAATCTCCATCCGGTTCCTACTGGAACCAAACTCGTATCCTTTCGGACAACCGAATTCCCGCTTTGGAAACAGCAAAAAGCTCATATATTTTCCAAGCGCCAGACAGTGAAGTGCTCCAGGTAAATATTCAGCTGGTATACAGACGAGAGTTCATTGATCTTGCAAAAATTAAGGGTTGGAATCGATCTGATCTAGTAATAGCAGAAAATAATATTGTGATCAAATGATTTAATTGGTTCCTTGCTAAACTGAGGACCAGAATTTCTGAATTATCCAACCTCCTTAACATGAATTTTTCTTCCTTATTATTTCAGATTGGGTATTATTGGATTTCCCCCAGAGAAATAAATTTCAGCGCTGTCCCGAAAAAGCTGCTGATACCGATCGGGATGGCAAGTTCTGGATAATTACACCGTTATCAATTGGCTGGAACGATTTGGGGAATTGGTGGGCTGCCAGGAAGTTTTCTTTCTGATCCTGAAAGTCCTTCCTGGTTACCCTGGGTATGTTTGGCGCCGCGAGCTGCCTGACGGCTTACTCATCATGATGGATTTTTAAGCCAT
>Ga0255364_10196_pt1 | contig 15023 bp, 16 predicted proteins | sample ANMaggSSYBR01G12_FD_182087 | JGI IMG/M metagenome (GOLD analysis project Ga0255364, IMG submission 182087) | Sediment cell enrichment communities from methane seep in Santa Monica Basin, California, United Staets - ANME aggregate JGI... | ecosystem: Environmental > Aquatic > Marine > Cold seeps >...
TCCACCCATTATTGACGAGGTCATGAATCTAACATTTATTACAGCGTCTGCACCTTGTTTTTCGGCTTTGTCCTTCATTCTTTTAAGTGCTATTTCTCTTGATTCAGCAAGCATTTCTGTATATTCCTTTATTTCTCCTCCCGCTATATGTCTAAATCCTGCTCTAATGTCTTTTCCAATGCTTTTTGCCTGTATAGTATTTCCTTTGACAAGCCCTAGCATTTCCTTTATTTCTTTTCCGGTAACAAAATCTGTATTTGTTATGATCATGGTTCCAAATCCTCCTTACTTATTTCTTCTTTCATCTTTTTTGTGTCTTCACGTTGTTCAATTATAATTGATATCAATAGGGTTAATATTCCAATGATTATGGCTCCTGCTCCTATTGCAATTATATAATCTATGCTCTCGATGTTTTGGAAACCTAGGAATAAACCATATGCAATAAGTATGATTATTCCTCCTACAAAGAGAACCATTCCTACTGTTTTTCCATTGCTCATTTTTTACCTCCTTTAATTTTTATCTAATTTAGATGGAGCATATTTTTCTATCTCCTTGATAAAAGTGGGGGAATCAAATATGAAAAAGCGTTTGGCTCCTAGAAACATTTGTCTATGTTTGAAATTTATGAGATTCCCTCTTGTCTTGATCTTTGTTAAGCTATCGAAAGGATAAAATAATCCGGGGAATGGGAAAATCTTATGATACTTAACAATTACTCCATCTTCTGTAAACGCCATTCTGATAGTAAAACTTTCAAACCATGCAATAATTCCCATTCCAAAAAAGAGTATGCCTGGTATGAATCCAATAACCTCATATTTGTGATATAGTGAAAATCCCCCTAAAATTCCAAGACATCCAACGAATGTCAAAAAAATTGCAGTAATCCAGAGAATTAATGGTGAACATCTAATTTCAAGTTCTTCTTTTTCGAATTTTGTAATTTTTACAGTTCTTTTCTTAAACATGTATAGAAGTGCAATAATTACTATGATGGTTAGAGTGAGTATGCCCAAATTTAAGATGTTTCTATAACTTTCAACTCCCAGTATATTTTCAAAAATAATTTTTAGTATCCATACTATAGTCAAGATTAAAACAGGAAACTGAAGAATTTTGAATGATTTAATAGGTATGATTCTCCTTTCTCTCATTTTTTACCTCCAATATTTTTTATTTTACAATTAGCTTAACATCATCAAACCATACTTGTCCAGTACCTGTGAGTGTCAGTCTGACTACAATGTTGCTAGTATCATTTGGTACATATACTGAAGCGTTGTACATCTGCCAGTCATTTGTACCATTGATTTCAGTTGCTGTCTGAGTAGTTCCAAATCCCACCATATTATATACATTATCCCAGCATTGAATAACCATTACCACACTTTCAGCATCGATGGTTTTGATCCAGCCTGAAAGCTCAAGTGTATGTCCAATTGGAATCTTTTCTGTTGTTTGAGCCCAGTTATTGCAGACTGTTTCGTTATATGTGTGAGTGTTATTGATACCTATACTTCGACTACCATTGTATATTATTTCATTATCCCATGACATGGTCAGGTTATCCACAGGGACAATTGCCTGAAACCAATAGTAAGGTTTATTGTTTGACCCATCTTCAAATCCAGAGTTATGTAGAATATTTTCTCCAACCTCGAATTGAGATATGGGAGATATATTATCATGAACAGTGTATCCAATTATTACTCCTAAAATAAACGCTATTATGACAAATAGTGCAGTGTTTTTTGTTGTATTTTCTTTACCCATATTACACACGTCAATACACGCTTTGATACGTGTTAATACGTATATACACGTCATCACATTTAAACATTTCGGTCGAGGGGGCTTTGCTCCTAAAGTACGTTTTAACCTTAAACTCACTTGGTTAGAGGAGAACATTGTAAAATAAGTTTGGAAAGAACTAGAGACAAGAATGATTACAGGGATTTAGGAATAACTTATCTCAACTTAGACGGTAAATGTATAAATCTTCAAAAAACACTCCGTTTATTGTGCTGTTTGCAAATCTAATATCATCGATTGCATCAGAATTAGTTTTAATCATCTTTTTTAATAATTTGATGTCTCTCTCTGAAGAAGTTGTAATTTTAATTTCATCCAATGAAATTTCTATCGGTTCTTTAATTTCTTTGATTATCTTTTGAATTTTTGAATATTTATCAATTGGACCGCTTCTATCTGTGTAATCTGATATAATTATCAACTTCCATTTATCCATTTCTGAATAAAAACGCCATAAAGCTCCATTTACTGGAAAATGAGCACTGTCTAAAGCCTTAAGCAATTCTTTCCCATCTTGAATGTTTTTTTCTACCAGTACTGTCTTATCCATATAAATACACCATGATTCCTACTAACTACGGCTTCATACATGTTCTTAGCTTCTATTCTAATATATTTTTTATAACGACTTGATTCATTCCAATCTTTAACGACACCCCAATAAATATCAAAATTCGGTTCTCTGATTCTTTCATTATCTAAATCTCTCTTAAGTTCAGCTCCCGTCACTAATTCTTCTAAATTATGTGTGTAAATTTTTCCTATAGTTTTTTTGTCTGGTGGAAAATCGTATTTCTGAGTTTTTTTTGCAATGCATGCTTTTAATGCACACTCAATAACATATCCTGACAGATAATAAGATCCACTATAATTTCCATGATCTAATAACACTTTTGCTTCTCGTCTCCGAATATTTGCTATCTCCTGAAAATCTTTTCTATTCATTCTTCTTGTCCTCAAACATAAAATAAGAATTTAATTTTTTTGGTGGCTTTGGCTTTGCATTTTTATTCAGTTTTTGCACCCAAAATAAGGATTCTGCACCCTTATTTGATTAATTTCCGATTTTTAATGAAATAAAAAATATGTTCTTAATTTCATTTCCAATTTGCTTTATATTCCTGTTCAATTTCATCTAATATTTAAAATATAAATCACTTTAACATTATCTTTATAGCAAAATTTAAAATGTAAAACTTTGATAATATTTAATAGGGAGGTGCAAATCTGTTCAAAAAAATCCTTGTATTTGCGATTATACTTCTTTTCTTATTTACAAGTTTTATATCAATTGGATCTAGTTATAAAACAAACAAAGAGAAATCTCCGTATCTGTCAGTAGGAGAACCATATGGGGGATATACACTGTTCACACCATGGTATTCAACAATTACATACTTGATTAATAACAGCGGAAAAATTGTCCATAAATGGCGTAGTCAATATGCACCTGCGATGTCAACGTATCTACTTGAAAACGGTAATCTTCTACGATCTGATTATGCAATTAAACCAGACATTATCATTGGTTCAGGAGATACTGGTCGTGTTGAAATGTTTGATTGGAATGGTACTCGCATCTGGAATTTTGTATATGCAAACAGTACTCAATGTATTCATCATGATATTGAACCTTTACCAAATGGAAATATTTTGATGATTGCTTGGGAGCTTAAAACCCGTGATGATGCTATAGCTGCAGGCTGTGATCCTGAATTTATTTCAGACGGAATTATTTGGCCTGATCATATAATTGAAGTAGAGCCTAATGGACCAGAGAGTGGTACTATTGTTTGGGAATGGCATGTGTGGGATCATCTAATACAAGATTATGATCCCTCAAAAGATAATTATGGAATAGTATCAGATCATCCTGAGTTAATTGATATTAATTTTATGGCAAAGGATTCAGGTAGAGATTGGAATCATATCAACTCTATTGATTATCATGAAGAATTTGACCAAATTCTTTTAAGCGCAAATGTCCAAGCAGAAATATGGGTAATAGACCATAGTACAACAACCGAGGAAGCTTCTGGTCATACTGGTGGTAAGAGTGGAAGAGGCGGAGCTCTTCTATACCGCTGGGGTAATCCTCAGTACTACCGAGTGGGAAATGTTGAGGATAAAAAATTTTATGGTCAGCATGATGCTAGATGGATTGAACCTGGATGCCCCGGAGAAGGCCATATAACGGTTTTTCATAATGGTTTTAGACAACCTGGAGAGAATTATTCATCAGTAATAGAGATTGTTCCACCTGTTGACAATAATGGTAATTATTACCTTGAATCTGGTTCAGCATTTGGACCTGATGAGCCTATATGGATTTATACTGCTCCTAATCCGACTGATTTTTATGCCGCTGGTCAGTCTGGTGCTCAGCGTCTCCCTAATGGCAATACATTGATTTGTTCAGCAAGTGGTGTTTTTTTCGAAGTTACTTACGATAAAAAGATCGTGTGGATATATTTCAATCTGTTTCCACTTAAATTGATTGGTTGGAATAACCTGGTTTTTAAAATAAATCGTTATCCATTAGATTATCCTGGTATTGGTAAACTCTCAGTTGGTATTGAAAATAAACCCCTCCTTCTCTCAAAATTCATTACCTTTTTATATTTGACCTTAAAGTGCGATTTTCGACTCTGAAGTCTGACCTTAAAGTGACATTAAGGTCAGACTTCAGATGAAAAGCCACGAAGGGACATCAACTCTATTACAACTTTGTTAAACCACATGAATCACTTAATGGTTATACTCCTGCTCATTTTGCGAATATTTATCTTGATTTAGGCAGAAATAAGTGGGAGAGACTATTAAGACAATCAATAAAGATGAAAGATAAGTAAAAAAGTTATATTGGATTATTGTCTAACATAAACTCGAATCAAATCTCTTTCAGCATTCTCATCAATAGTAAGTTTTGTATCATTCTCTGTAAAATAATAGGTATAAGACATAGCATAAGGATCAGTAAATGGAGTAAAAGGATTGAAATACATCTTGTCTGCATCAACCATATAGCTACCCCAATCTGGGGATGAACTTATTTTCAAACTATTATTTTCATAAAATATCCATATCTTATTTATCCCATAATCTTCACTACTTTCAATAAGTTTCCATGTTCCAATAAGTTTACTTGTGTCATGTCGCCCATCATCTTCATAAAGAGTTTCTATCTCTTGAACGACAAACCGTAGATAGGTATTATCGTTATCAGTAATTTGAACAACTGTCCCAGTCCAATGATACTCTCTACCATGTAAAAGCATTGAAATATCGACATCTTCACCTATTTCAACTTTAATACCTTCAGTATTGCCAAAAAAATCTTCTTGTATTAGATAACCATTACTTGCACCACTGTATGATGCTGTCAAAGTAATTGTTTTATCCAAGTATTTTTCTGGATTGTTTTTAATATCCTGAATTGAAATGCCACCTGAACCTGTCATTGTTAAAATTAATATTACAATTATTACAAGTGAAATTATAATTATTGCAACTGCTGTTATTCTTTTTTGTTTTTTATCCATCATTATCCTCTCAATTAGGTCATAATATCTTTTTATTTAAAAAGCCATCTGATTACCACCTTAAAATCAACACTGTAGATCCGTAGATTCAACACTCCTAGAATCAACAGAACCTGGTCGAAGGGGCTTTGCACATTAAATAGGTGTTTTGCACAATAAATAATTTAGTTATTTATACGAATAAATTCTCTTCTCTCTTGTGTCATTAATGCAGAATCTGTTTTTAACATGATGAAACGAAAATTCGGACCGCACTTAAACAGCAAATCTGAGACAGGGCAAATCAACGAAGTATTGTGTAAGGCATTGGCACATAATGTTTGTGTTTTGATCCAGGAATACCATGAAAATGATTTGAAATGAGATTTTCAACGTTGTAAAAAGACTAAAGTGGTGAAGTAGAATGAAAAATAGGATTATCTCTGTATCTTATTCCAAAGTTCTTTTTTCCATAAGAAATAGATATAGCCGAAAAACGATAAAAATGCAAATAAAACACCAATATCACTTGGAAAACTAGCTAATTCAGAAATTAAAAAATATACCATCCCCGGAATTACTAAAATCAATAAATAAAGAGAAACTGCCCAAAAACTGCGAATTACATATCTATGAACAGGAGCAGTCTTTGCAGGATCTTCATAATATATCTTATCGCGAATTTCATCATCTTTTTTTAATGTAACTTTGAGGGTTTAAATCCCCGCCTTTTAAGGCGCTTTCTAATTTTCCCTCGAAAAACCTCTTTTTCTGGAAAAGTATGCATATCTTGAGCAGGCGCGCCCGCCATAGGCGGGTACTCCAAATTACCTGCTCAGGACGTGATAAAATATGAACCTGGTTAGCGGTAGCCATAGTATTGGCCAGAACTTGTACCACTTGGAATGGTGTCCTAAGTATAGATACAAGATGTTTATGAAAGAAGAAAATAAAAAGCTTTGCGAAGAAATTTTGGGAGAAGTTGCTGAAAGACATAAAATCAAGATTGAGGAACTCAGCGTTATGTCAGATCACATTCATGCGGTTGTTGGGATTCCTCCGACAATGAGTGTTTCTCAAGCTTTTCATCTTTTGAAAGGTGCTTCATCGAGAGAATTGTTCAAGCAAAAACCGAATTTCCGTAAGCGATACCCAAGAGGACACTTTTGGAGTCCTGGTAAGTTCTATAGAAGTGTTGGTGATGCTGATACGGAACCTGTGATGCAGTATGTGCGAGATCAACGACTTGAACAAACTTCTTTAGATTTACTTCCAACGATGGCGAACCGTGCCTCATAAGAAGCACCGCCATTCATGGCGGTGAGAATGTCACTTCACCAAGGAATTGTTGATACTCTTTTTCAGTATCAAACTCAAGAGGTGCCCCAGTCCATCCACAGTTTTTACATGCTTGCTTTAAAAATTCTTGAGGATGCACTCCATCTCTTATTCCACCCATACCAACGTTTTTACTTCCACATAACGGACATGCAGTTATTTTCATCTTATCCTATCCAACTTAACAATGATGTTAAAATTATTAACATTTTTGGAGGTTATGATAGGAACAGAACGAACAACAAGCCTATTTTCCAATATATTTTTTCCTTACCTTTTTATCCTCCCCACACTATACTTTCAAAACATGGTAAAAACGACGTTCTGGAGGTTCGTGAAGAGTGTTTACGACAATAGGCGATAATATAATCGACAATATTATATACTTAAAACATACAATTATATTATTATGTGGAAAAATTACAAGAAAACAAAAGATGAAAAAGAATTAGAGAATTATTATTTAGGATTCTTAGGTAGTTTCTAAATTTCAATCTTCTTTTTTATCCTCCCCGAAAACCTGAGGGATTGATTTTTTAAAGATATAGATAATACGAAGTTAATAGTTAGGTGAATTTGGTATGAAAACTAGATATTGTCCTGAATGTGGTCGTTCAATTCCTTTAGATGCAAGAGCATGTCCATATTGTGCGAAAACAATACCAATGCATGATGGGCAGATAGTTACAAAAACAGATGATGATAAAAGTAAGATTGTTTTGATTATTGTTGTAGTTGTATTTATATTAATTTTTTCAACAATTGCAATTGCTGCGACTGTCTATGTATATGTTAGTGGTCAAATTGGTTCTCAAAGTTCATGGGAATCTACACCAACAATTCCATTTTCTCAACAGGATTTATCGGCTTACAACTCGTTAAATGTGATATATTCAGATCCATCAGATATAGATTGGAGTGAACTTAAACTTCAGGTTGATGGAACTACTGCAGACCATGGCATGTCTGGAACAGTTACAGTGGCAGATGGAATAAATATTACAAGCATTGCGGGAACTGGTGCATATACCATAACAATAATATATATTCCAACCAACACACTGCTAGGTATATGGGATTTTACTGCAGCAACATAAATTTTACCACGTTTGAATATTTCTAACCATTTGACAAGACCCAATCTAATTGCTTTTAGAAGGAAAAAATACACAAAGCAGTGGACTATAGTTTCATCAAATACCTTAGTACTGGAAAAATATTTGGATGGTTCTCTAGGAATCTTAGGAATGGTGTGTTGATTACCTTATTTTTTGGCATACTCACAACTAAAGGGTCAGACCATTCGCTTTGTACACCATGGTTATCTTTTGCAATAACTCGAATCTCAAATGTTCCTTCTTCATCCCAACTATGGCCTTGTTCTACTGTTTGACCAGAGTCATATGGTCCAATCCATTCTGAGAATTCATCATTTCCCCAATCAAAAAGATAATGGAGTCTATCACCATCTATATCAGTGGCTGATGCTGTGATGATTAATTCGTCTCCTGCTTTTCCAGATGATGGGCCAGATATTATAGGTTTATTGGGTGGTGTTGACTCTTTTGCAATGCTCAGTGTTGGATCACCCATCAGTAACCATTCCTCAACAGTAAAATAATCAGCACTATCCATATTCGAAGAAATATATCTTATTAACGCATTGGTCCACATTTCACCTAATGTGATCGAACCATCAAGTTTGTATGCTTTGATTGTGTCTTGAGATATCTTCCCAATAATATCTTGAGTGACGTACGATGTAGGATAAAAAAAACTTGTATGTGTAGAACTAAATACTCCTATGCCTCCACCTTGTGAATTGCTTAGAAATGACCAACTGAAACAATCAGTTGCTCTATTAAATTGTCCAACATAGCACGCATCAAGTATAACTACTGGTAATTTTTCATCATTTGTTAAAGAAAGAACATCACTAGATCTATAATTACCTGGCGGAAGCCAGAGATTATGGTTCTCATGAGGATGAGTAGCCCATATTGTACGATGACCATGTCCTGATAAATAAAGAAAACCTGAACCATCATTAAATGCATTATTCATAGATTTTTTTGAGTATAAATCTGCGTTTGAAGCCCAAATCCTTATCGGGATGAATCCATTCATAATATTTATTGCAGTTTCTGTCGCAAATTCTCCTTCATCAATTTCTTCATCATCCCCAGGCGCTGTGTCGCCACCAACTACAGTAAATTTTGCAAACCAATCTTTTGTATATGCATCGTTATTTTCATAAGTGATTATTTTATTTATTGTTGTTGTAACTTCTTCATCGTTTATACATGCTAATCTCCCAATATGGACATCAGGATAGAGATCTACTTCATCGAATTGGCCTACCCAGTTATACTCTCCAAAAATGTTGTTTTCATTTGTATCCCATGATGAAAAATTAAGGTTTTTATCATATAGATCTGCATAATAAAGATCACTGACGAATTGACATTCATATGATTGCCCCTCATCAATTACTTCAATATTGCTAATTCTTACTGGAAAATAATCTTTTCCACCTACAAGCAACACATTTGAAATTCCCCAAGTATCATACGCATTTTTAATAAAATATTTAATTTGCTCCTGTTGGTCCCGGCCTTCAGCTTCAAAATAGGCACCCTCGTATATTTCATCAAGTGTTACAAGTTTTGTTGCAATTCCTCTGTTAGTTTTATGTGTTACTAAGTCTTCTAATTCATTTGTAAAATCAGTGGGAGTTAAAATAACAAAGTTGTATTCTTCATCAATATTATAGTTATTTGGTGACATATGATAATTAATTATTATATTTATTTCTTCAGCCCATTGTATAGTATGTTTAGATGGATAATACTGTATGGGAAATATTTGAACTGTTACAATAACACATTTTTTATCTTTATATAAACCAGTACCTATCTTACAGTCATACCATTCATTAATTGATACAGGTTTTTTACTAGTTTTAATTCCGTTATTTGAGATATTATAATCTGATGTCATATAATTAGGGGAAATTTTTACATCATTTTTGATTTTCTGAGTATGAATCTTATGTGTTGTGCATTGAATATTTTCTATTTGAGTTCCTATGGGGAATGTAAATGTTTTTGTGGTAGTAGGAACAATATAATGATTGTTATTCAAAAACATTGAGTTAGTTCCTTTTATTTCAAATGTTGTAGCGTTGTTTTTTTCTATGATATTTAAATTACTAAAGGTAAAATTGATTTTCTCTTGTTTTAATTCTGATGTTGATATAGCAATAACTCCATTCATTAATATTAAAATACTTAATATTACTAAAAAAAATCTCTTTATTGTTTTACTTTTTAATATTTTAAACATATATATCACCTTTGAGCTTTTATAAATACAACATATTATAATATTGGAACATTTATTAAAATATATGCATCAGTATTTCTTCCAAAAAAATAAAAAATATCCAAAATATGTGCATTTGTACAATTACATGCTTATTTTCATCTTTATGTTTGAACCCCAAGCCTAAGTTCTTCAAACGTTGATCAACATCGGGATGCCATACATGCTTTTAAACATAGAGAGATAGGCACTTTCGATGAATTTTTCATAGATGTACATAAGTATATGATATTTCTCAGAAATATAAACGATCATCTTCCATATACTGGTGATAATTTTAATCCTGAATGTTTTAATAGAATGGGGGAGATTGCGGGTAGATGGATACCTGAAACAAATATAGATACGTATCTTAGTCGGATGTCGAAATTATAAATTTATAATACTTTTTGTTGATTGTTCGAGTTGCAAAACCTTATAAAATTATTGGTGCTGACTTAAAATTACCATTTTCGACCTAAAAATATGACTTAAAAACCAATTTTAAGGCAAAGCCGACTAGGGGGGCTTTGCACAAAAATCACCTAAAAACACCGATTTTTTGTGCAAAATTGATTTTTTGTGCAAATTTCTGTGTGAAAACATTTAAATTCTAATATGAGCTATTAAATGTGAAAAAGAAATAAAAGGGGGACATATATGAAGAAATTTATTACTTTAGTGATTATTTGGGCTGTAATATTTAGTGGATTATTAGCTAGTTCTTCTTCAATATTAAATATGGATGGTTATGATGAACAGATAATAGTTATTTCTCATTCATTTCCTAAAGAAGATGAAATTAAATTGATAAACACAAATGATGGTACAAGACTAGTAATTGATGGTTTTAATTATTTGACAGAAATTGGAAAACCAATGCTTCCTGTCAAAAACATGTTAATTGCATTACCACCAGGGGCTATTTATGATAATGTTGAGATTATAAAAAATAACCCTGTGGAATTAAATGGAATTTATGATATAATGCCATATCCAATTATCGTTCCTCTGGATACTGATAGGATTTTGTTAGAAAATATACAAAGTGAATGGGATGAAAATTATAAAAACACATATCATTCCTCGAATTTTTATCCTGAAGAAATTGTAAATATAAAAAATACAGGTACATTACGAAAATATTCTTATGTGTCTCTATCTGTTTGCCCTTTTAGATATTTGCCAGAATCAGGTAAATTATTTTATTTTGAATCTTGCAAGATTATAGTTCATTTTTCTTATCCTGAAAATAACGAGGTTTTTAGAGGAATTGATGAAGTAAAAAATGATGATCTTTTTGATGATAAAGCAGCAAGTTTATTTATTAATTTTGAACAAATCAAAGACTTATACGAACCTGATGATAAAGATATTATTTCCAGTTTTAACACATTTGATTATGTAATTATAACAACTGATGATTCTGTTGATTTGGTCGCTAATTCCGATTTTTTTAACTGGAAGACCAAACTTGGTTTTAATGTAAAAATTATATCTATTTCCGATCCTCTTATTACTAGTCAATCTGGAAAGGATTTAACTGAGCAAATCCGTAATTTTCTAAGAGAATATTATATCATATGGGACATTAAGTATGTACTTCTTGTTGGAGATTATACAAATATTCCTATGCGTTATTGTTCTCCTAATCCGCATTCGTTAGTAGGTACTGTACCCACTGATATATACTATGCTGATCTTTCTTTACCTGATGAGGATTCATGGGATTCCGATGGTGATGGTTATTATGGGGTTTATGGATATGATAATCCTGATTTTCTAGCTGAAGTTTATGTTGGTAGAATACCGACAAGTGATGTTTCAAGGATTTCTTATACACTTGATAAAATAGTATCATTTGAGCAGGATACAGGAGATTGGAAGAATAATGCTCTTATGGGAGGTGCAATGTTGTTTTATGCAAATGAAGATCATAATGAAGAAATTGATTTTGATATTGATGGTGCACGTCTCGTTGATTTTATAGAAAAGGATTTCATGAATGATTGGACAGTTAGCCATTACAGTGAATATGAAGGCATTTCCCCTTCGGTTTATCCATTTGATCCTCTTACTGAGCAAGCATTCACAGCAGATTGGAGGGATGGACAATACGCAGTGGTAAACTGGGCAGCTCATGGTGCACCAGCGAGTATTGGTCGTGTGATCTGGGATTGGGATGATGGAGATGGTGTTCCTGAGCATGATAATGGGGAGCTTACATGGGGTAGCTTTCTAAGCACGTATTCTAATCTGGAAGCGGATTATCCATCTATTGTTTTTGCAGTTTCATGTAATGTTGGGTATCCTGAACCAACAATTGATGGAAATCTGGGAATAGATATGCTTACTAAAGAATCGTTTTGTGCAGCTGTATCGGTATGCAGTGCCACCCGTGGAGCAGCGGTTTCTGCGAATTGGGAATCTTCTCATTCAGGGGCAGAAGCTCTTTGTTATGAGTTTAATAATTACATGATAGATGGTTTTGAACCTGTGGGTGATGCTCTATATGATTCAAAATTTTATGTACATGATAATTTTGGATGGGATCATCCATATGAATTTATGAACATGTATGATTATAACCTTTATGGAGATCCATCAATGATTAGATGGGGAACAGATGATGGTTCACCACTTGTCCCTATGATCAATGGACCAATAAATGGTAAAACAGGTATTGATTATGATTATACATTCAGGTCTATAGATCCAACAGAGGATAAATTATTTTATTATATTGATTGGGGAGATGACAATATCGAAGAATGGATTGGGCCATATTCATCTGGTGAAGAAGTTGTTGTATCGCATAAATGGTCTCAGGATGGAACTTGGATAATAAAAGTAAAAGCAAAAGATACAGATGGTTTAGAGAGCGACTGGACCACTCTTGAAGTATCAATGCCAAAAAACAAAGAAAAAAAGGTAGATAGAAGCACATTTCAAGCAAGCCTTGGATTGAGAAGAAATGAAAGACCAATGCTTGATCTCCAAGGTGCTTATCATAACAGAGGAAGGATTATTATTGTACAAGGACGTGAAGATAATGGGTTCTCAGGAATATTCAGAGGAAATGTTTTCATGATTCGAACACAACTTAGAGGAAGAACACAGACAATATTTGGACAATGCAGATTTGATGAAAATCATAATTCATTTTCAGGGACATGGAATAGTCGAATCCTTCAAAGTAGAGGATGGATAACAGGAACATTCAATTAAAAAAACTAAAACTCTCATTTTTTTTCAAACTGGTTAATATTAGTACTTGTTTGATGTTTGCCCTTTCTCGATAGTAAAATGAATAAAAATGCAAAATGGAATAAAAGTGCAAAGCTGTCGAGGGAGGTTTTGCACAATAAATACCTCTTTTACCGCGCTACTTTGTGTTTTGCACATTTATTAAAATCACGTTTTATGTCATTTTCATGATACTCTTGAATAAGAACACGAATATTGTGAGCAAGAGCTTTACATAAGATTTCATTGATCTGACCAGCCTCAGACTTACTGTAAAGGTGTGCACCAAACTTGCGTTTCATCATGTTAAAAACAGACTCTGCACTTGATCGCTTGCGATACTAAAAATAAACAAATCTTAATTAGTTTGTAAGATATTCCATTTCCTCCAATAAAGAGATTAATATTTGCACAAGAAAATGACAAAAATAAAAAAGAGACGGCTTTAAAAGCCGAATATTAGAAAACGTTCGAATCAAAGTTGACGCAATAAATCTAGTAGTTCCCAACGTATTTCTTGTATTTCTTCCCGTTTATTCCTAATTTGTTCCTGTTGTTCTTCTGTTAAATCGGGAAGTTCAATGTCATGGTCTAGTAATATAGTTCTTATTCCTTCTCTTATTTCACCCTTCTGCCCTTCTGTAAGTTCAGGTATAACGAATCCATATCCCTCTAGTACGTTCTTGATTCCTTCTCGAATTTCCTCGCGGCTTGCACCATCTCGGAACATTTCACGGGCTGTATTTTTGATTTCATCCTTCTGCTCTTCAGTTAATTCAACAAAGACAAACTCATATCCTTCGAGAAGAGATATAATCTCTGCTTTAATTTGCTCTTTCTCCGTCTCTGGTAAATTCGGTAGGTCTACGCCAAATTCAATGAGTAAAATTTTGATTTCATCTCGAATTTCCTCACGACTTGCCCCTTGCATCCTAAAATACTGTACTGTAATTGCGATCTGTCTTTTCTCCCCTCTTGATAGGTCAAGAAGATCTACGCCAAAGTCCTCTACCATTTGTTTCAATTCTTCACGTGCGTGTTTCAGCTCTCTTAATTTCCTTAAAAACTGTAATCTCACTCCTAATCCTGGATACCCGGTGTCCTCAATGATTTGTGCGGCAACGACAGTTGTACCAAGGGTTGATACTAACATTGAAACAATCAGAATCCCCGTCCATTCATGGCAGGCAAAGATCTTTTTTTAAAAAATGAATTTAAGTCTATAGCTAGCGCCAAACCCTCATTTGAATTGATGGTTAAAAGCTTAAAGGAAGGATCTTTGCCAAAATTCAATGATTGGGAAAAGCAACTTAGCAAATACGAAGGATTAAATATCATCTATTCAAATCAATGCCCATGGGTTGTCAGATCCATTAAAGAACTAAGCGAAACCACAAAGAAAAAGGGTTTGGAACTAAAAGTGACCGAATTAAAAAATGCAGAGCAGGCACAAAACGCTCCTTCGTTATACGCCGTATTCAATTTAATATATAACGGAAAACTCCTCATGGACCATTATATTTCCAACACGAGATTTCTTAATATTATCAACAAAGAGATAAAATAAATAATTTTTACATATCCCATAGAGTCTATGGACAATGATTCAAATCATGTTTCTCAACGATAAAGCTAACTTGATTAGACCCGCTTTTGATTTACTATATGGGCAATAGGGTCGAACTTATGTTTTATCGCCGAAAATCAGCACAATAACTTAAGGTAACATCTATCGCA
>Ga0255364_10197_pt1 | contig 14868 bp, 12 predicted proteins | sample ANMaggSSYBR01G12_FD_182087 | JGI IMG/M metagenome (GOLD analysis project Ga0255364, IMG submission 182087) | Sediment cell enrichment communities from methane seep in Santa Monica Basin, California, United Staets - ANME aggregate JGI... | ecosystem: Environmental > Aquatic > Marine > Cold seeps >...
GATCCGATGCTCTTGACCATACTTTCACGGATATGGGGCCATTTTACCCCCAGGGTGATGGCCACTATTCCTGCTACGGCAGAAGCCAGGATCAAGGCAAACTGGTTGGCTCCGTCCAGGGTATGATCGCCGAAATAATTTACATTCAGAATCAGTAAAGCAATAAGCACAACAATGGGGATCAGGGCCTGAAGAAGGTTGGGTTTCCTGGGTTCTTTGGGATTCATGTGCGTTGCGGCATAAGTCGCCAAGATACTATTTTTCTTTCATGTTCGTTTTATTTGAAATAAAATTGGCGTAACTTAGCGTGTTCACAATTGTTGAAAAAATGGAGCTGAATATCGATTTTTTCCATATTGTAAATGATAGTGTGGCAGATAAGGGAAATATCCTGATTTCTGAACCCTTCCTGGGCGATAATTACTTTCGCCGTTCGGTGGTATATCTGACCGAGAACAATGAGGAAGGTTCCCTGGGTTTTGTATTGAATAAGCCAATAGGGGTCAGTATCAACGAGATCGTGGATGATTTTCCCGAATGTGACTTCACTATTTCGGTGGGAGGACCTGTTAGCAGCAACACCGTTCACTACATTCATACCCTTGGGGCCCGGGTTCCCGACAGTGTACTGGTGGCCGATGGCATCTTCTGGGGTGGCGATTTTGACCTGATTAAAGAGCTGATTGCAGAGGGATCGGTAAAACCTCACGAACTGCGGTTCTTCCTGGGTTATGCCGGCTGGTCGCTTGATCAACTGGATGGAGAGATGCAGGATCATGCCTGGCTGGTGGGACGGATACCCCCGCGCATGGTTATGCAGGCTGTGGATCCTGAGTTCTGGAAAAAGACCATGGCAAGCTACAACAACAAGTATCGCGCCTGGGCCAACTTCCCCGAGGACCCCGGCCTCAACTAGTCAATAAGCTCCAATACCTTCCGTAAATCAGAGTTGGGTTCAATAAGGATGGTCCGCAAACCGGCTGTCTTTCCTGCCTCCACATCACGCTCCGCATCACCAATCATCCAGGAAGACGCCGGATCAATGCCGAAGCGTGCCAATGCTTTCTCAATCATCAGTGGCTGAGGTTTCCGGCACAGGCAGGTCTCCACCATGGAATGGTGGGGACAGTAGTAAATCTCATCCAGGCTTACCCCTTCCTTTTCCAGCATGGAACGGAGATGCATATGCAGGGCATCCACATCTTCAGCTGAAAATTCTCCTTTGCTTATCCCTCCCTGGTTGCTGATCACAATAAGCAGGTATCCCCTGGATTTCAGCTTGGTCAGTGTATCAATCACCCCGGGATTGAGCAGCAGCTCTTCCTTCTGCCAGATGTAGTAATGGTCACAGTTATTATTGATGGTTCCGTCCCGGTCCAGGAAGATTGCCTTATTCATCATGGGAACAGATTATCAAGAAAAACCCTGAACAGGGAAGGCTCCAGGAGCAGGGGAAAAACAAAACCCACTACCGCACCCCAGAAATGGGCAGAGTGGTTGATGTTATCATTTTTGCGTCTGCTCATATAGCTGGAGTACACCAGGTACAAAACGCCGAAAAGGATCCCCGGGATGGGAAGCACCATATAGAAATAAATCTTCTCCAGAGGGGCGAAGAAGATATAGGTAAAGACAACGGCCGACACGGCACCGGAGGCACCCACGGCACTGTAGCTTTCATTATTCCGGTATCTTGAAATGGTGGTTACGGATGCCAGTGCGATGCTGATTACGTATAGCAGAGTATAAAAGAAGGGGCCTGAGAAGATTAGTCCAGCCGCCTCCAGCTGGGAAAAAACCTGCTCCACATAGCGCCCGAAGGAGTATAGTACCAGCATATTGATCCCCAGGTGAAAGTAATCTGCATGGAGAAAGGCATGTGAAAAGATCCGGTAATATTCTTTATTATGCACGATGCGGGCAGGGGAGAGATCCAGCTTGTGGAAGAGCTCCTGTCGCCTGAAGGCAGCCATCGAGGTAAGGACAGTAATGATCACAACTATCAGGGTTATCACAGTCAATGCGGATTAAGTGTGGAGAATTTTAAAGATCAGCTCACGGGTTAACTCCTTTGTGGGAGTGGTGTTTCCTTCGTATCCTTTGGAGCGCATATCGTAGATGCGTAAGAGAGAGATGATCTCCACCAACTTGGCAGCCGAGTAACGCCTGGCTGCAGCTTCGTAGTCTTTAATAAAGAAGGGATTGACCTTAAGTGTAGCAGCCAGGTTCTGTTTACTTTTGTCCTTGCTGTAGTGGAAAAGGAGCAGTTTGGAGAAGAAGTAATAGAGCGAGATAATGGTCAGGGGAAAAGGATATTTTCTCTCATTCTCAGCGAAATAATTAATGATTCTGTTGGCCTTTAATACATCCCGCCTGCCCAGTGCATCCTGCAGCTCAAACTGGTTGAAATCCTTGCTAAAGCCTATGTGTTTCTCTACCAGAGCAGGGGTGATGGTCTCGCCCTTCTTTCCAATGGCTACCGTCAGCTTCTCAACTTCGTTCACAATTTTAGAAAGATCACTCCCCAGGAACTCCGCCAGCAGGGCCGCCGCCTTGGGCTCCATGCGGTAATTCTGCTTGGAGGCATAGCCGGCAATCCACCCCGGTACCTGGTTGTCGTACATTTTTTTGGACTCGAACCAGACAGCCTGTTTCTCCAGTAACTTGAATATTTTTTGTCGCTTATCGGGTTTCTTGTACTTGTAGTTGATCACCAGCAGGGTAGAGGGCTGGGGGTTCTCCACGTAGGGGAGCAGGTCCGCAAAGCTCTTCATGTCCTGGGCCTCCTTGAGCACCACCACCTGGTGAGAGGCCATCATAGGGAACCTCCGTGCCGTGTCCGATACCTGTCCGGCCTCGGAGTCCTTTCCATAAAGGACGGACTGGTTAAAGCTCTGCTCCGCTTCGCTAAGTACATTTCCTGCAATAAAGGAGCTTACCAGGTCGATGTAGTAGGGTTCATCTCCCCACAGAAAATAAATCGGTCTGTAGACCTTGTTCTTCAGGTCGCCGATTAACTGCTCGTAGGTCATTCCCAAAACTACTTAAAATTTCAGGTGTTTTACAGATTCCCGGTGGTCGATGATCTCATGCAACGATTCAATCCCGATCTCCAGGTGCATTTTTGCAAAGTGCTCGGTGACCATTTTATCACTTGCCTGGGTCTTGACACCCTCCGGTATCATGGGTTGGTCCGAAACCAGCAAAAGAGCACCCGTAGGGATCTCATTGGTAAATCCTACAGTGAACAGGGTTGCGGTCTCCATATCAATGGCCATACTCCGAACTTTTCTCAGGTACTTTTTGAATTTATTGTCATGCTCCCATACCCGCCTGTTGGTGGAGTAAACCGTTCCTGTCCAGTAGTCCATGCCCAGGTTCCGGATGGTAGTGGATACGGCCCTTTGCAGGTTAAAGGAGGGAAGGGCAGGTACCTCGCTGGGCATATAATCGTCCGAGGTTCCTTCGCCCCGTATGGCTGCGATGGGCAGGATGAAATCGCCCAGCTCATTCTTCTTTTTCAGTCCCCCGCATTTCCCCAGGAAAAGCACAGCTTTAGGATTGGCGGCCGACAGCAGGTCCATGACCGTGGCTGCATTGGCGCTGCCCATACCAAAGTTGATCATAGTAATCCCATTGAAGGAGGCCGATGGCATAGCCACTTTGCGGTCCACCACTTTTGTGTTACCTATGGCACAAAACTCGTCCAGGTAGCCCTGAAAGTTTGTAAGTAAAACATGCTTCCCAATATTAGCTATCTCAACGCCTGTATAGCGGGGGAGCCAATTTTCAATAATTTCCTTTTTTGTCTTCATAAGCCTCAAATTCCGGATCCCAACACAATTTTTCCTTCGAACTTTGTTACATTGTGATCCAATGCGAAGATAATCCATTTCATGCGAAAATTGAATCTTCCGGCATATGATTTCAGGTACAGGACCGAGGGTGAGATGCGTTTTGTGCTGGATGTTTATAGAAAACGCTTTGTAAAGCTCACCCCGGAGGAGGAAGTACGGCAGAGATTTGCCCGCTACCTGGTGGAGGAGAAGGGATTCCCGGCCTCGCTGATCATGACCGAATATTCACTGAAACTGAACAAGCTCTCCCGCAGGTGTGATATCCTGGTGCATAAACCGGCCGGCCATCCTGCTCTGCTGGTGGAGTGCAAGGCGCCGGAGGTAAAAATCAGCCAGGCTAGCTTCGACCAGGTGGCGCGTTACAACCTGGCCTTCAAAGTGAGCTACCTGATAGTTACTAATGGATTAAAGCACTATTGTTGCCAGATTGATTTTGAGACGGAAAAAATTACTTTCCTGAAGGAGATTCCCGCTTATGAATCCTTAATAGGTTCCCTCTAAGTGTAAATTTTTTGGAACAGAAGTTCGTCTTCGTAACTGCTCCCATCAAAAAGCCACTCCTTCTTTCTTCCGCACTCCTCGAAGCCCGCCTCTTTAAACAGCTTGATACTTGCACTGTTGGCTGCTGAGATGTTGCAGTAGACCTGGTGCAGGTGAAGCACATCAAAGCAATAGTTGTTCATGATCTCCAATGTTTCCCTGGCATATCCCTGCCTTCTGTCTGAGTGTTCAGCAATCAGAATCCCAATGCCTGCGCGCCGGTGGTGAGGATCAAAGTCAAAGAGGTCAACAGCGCCAATGGGACGGTGATTGTTCTTCAACTGGATCATCAGTCTCAGCTGCTTTACCTGGTAGATATCTTTTCCGGCATTTTCGAGGTATTGTTTCAATATATACCTGGAGAAAGGGGTGAGGGTGCCGCTTACCTGCCAGATGGATGGCTCGTTCTCCCAGATATAAAGCAGATCCAGGTCTTCAGGTTCAGGAGCTCTGAGGGAGACGGTATTATTCTCCAGGATGTTCACGCTACTTCTGCTTATAGGAGATTACCTTATAGCTTGATTTTTCGCCTGCCAGCGCCTTAAAAGAGTCTGTTGCGGCGTCGTAGAGTACTTCGATCTCTTCGCCGGTTTCATTGTTCACCAGTATGATGGCGAAATCCTTCTGACTTATTTCGGGAGGATCCACCGAGAGGGTGAGTCCTTCAGCCACAAAATCTTCTGCATCGAGAATTTCCACGTACCACAGATCCCGCATCCCGATGGCCTCATTGGTGAATCGGGTGTAGAGGGCCTGCATTCCGTTGTTGATGGGCACGTAAAAGGTATTGTCACTGGTGGTGTTCAGGGGATATCCTATATTGGTGGGCTGTGACCATGTGGTATTCTCTTCCAGTTCACATCTGAAAATATCATATCCCCCCATGTTAAAGTGTCCCTTGGAGGCAAATATTAAGCGTTCTCCGGTGGGCGCAACAAAGACTGAAGTCTCATCCTTATCCGAGTTAATCTGGTCTCCCATATTTACTGGCTTGCCCCACTGGCCGTCTCTCTGCCTGTCAGAATACCAGAGATCAAGACCTCCCTCTCCACCACGCCGATCGCTGGAGAAATAGATGGTTCGTCCGTCCGGACTAAAAGAGGCGTGATCCTCGTTGGAACCCGAGTTGATTTCTCCCTCGATGGGTTTGGCCGGACCCCAGATAGTGCCATTATAGTGGCTTATCCAGATATCGGTATTGCCCCTTTTGTCACTTTTAACCAGCAGCAGGCTGGTGCCATCGAAGGAGAGGCCAGCAGGCAAAAGGTTGCCGTCAGAAACAATCTGTGGCGTGATCAGCTCGGGAACTCCCCATTGATTATTAGCACGGGCCGACATATAGACCGCCTCGTAAAAAGCCTTGCTGTTGGCCCAGACCATCATCTTGCCATCACCGGAGATCACTCCGTTGTAATCATCAGAGCTGCTGTTGATGGGCTCATTGAAATAGAGTCCCCGGATATTAATTGCAGCATCCTTGATAATCTTGGCTCTTTCAACTGCCAGAACAGCTTCTTCTGTGATCCGTGCATTGTATTTGGAACTAAAGTCTTTCAGCTGCTTGAAAGTGTTCAGAGCCTCAAGAGCTTCATCCATCTGGTTGGTTTTGCTATAGGCCTCTGCCAGGTAGAACCAGCTGTGGTGCGGGGCCCTTTTTTCAGTGTACTTGTTCTTTTTGTATTTTGAAGCGGTACTATGGGTGGCTTCAATGAAGTAGGGAATTCCTTTGTGCTCCTCTCCCTGGATGTTGTTGTAGCACATGCCAATTAAGTATTTGGCATTGGCATTATTGGGCTCCTTGCTGAGAACCTCATAAAACAGATATCGTGCCTCCTGGAAATCTTCTTCCTCTTCGTAAAAATAGACGGCGTCATAGAAAACATCCTCTGTGGTCTGCGCCATCAGGTTTAATGCAAACATGCACAATACTAATGACAAAAACAGGTGTCTACTCATACCTTTCAGGATTAGGGAACTACTCATCCAGCTTCAAATGGTCAGGGACCTCCACTTCTTCCATTTCGATTATCACACCCTCAATGAGGCTCACCTTGAACTCGGCCCTACGGTTCAGCATCCTGCCATCGGGGGCATCTCTTTGATCCCTGGTGGTATTCCTCGCAACAGGTTCATTTTCACTCATCCCTGTTACTTTCATGCGGCCCTTTGTAATTCCATTAAGTATCAAGTACTTGTATACTGCTTCTGCACGGTTAACCGAGAGGCGCTGGTTGTAGTCAAAGGCGCCCTTGGCATCGGTGTAGCCCGTAATTTCAAGCTGCAGGCTTGAATGCATCTCCAGGATGGAGCTGAGAATATCCAGTTTTGCCATGCCATCTTTGGAAAGTGTATAGCTGTCAAACGCAAAGTAGATGGGCCTCAGGTAATATTTCTCCGGTGTTGCCTCGACTTCGGGTTCCGGGGTCTCCTCTTCTGCCACAACTTCTTCAACCACCTCTTCAACGACCTCTGTTTCATCAATGCTTACCGGGACCGGGACCTGGTCGCGACCTATCATCTCAAATTTAAAGAGATCATATTCCGCCATTTTCCCATGGGAAAAAATAAAGGAGCTGTTCTCTTCAGTTGCCCCTTCAGGTGAGTAGGTATAATCATCATCGGAGGTGTTCAGCGGATAGCCCAGGTTTACAGGAATATTGTGAAAGCTGCCATCAGCAAGCAACTCTGAATAAAATATATCGAATCCCCCCATGGTGCTGTGACCCTGGGAACTGAAATAGAGCCGCTTCCCATCCGGACTCATGGTTGGAGCATCCTCATTTAAAATGGTATTGATACCTGGTCCCAGGTTCACAGGCTCTCCCCATGTACCATTTTCCTGCTGGTCGCTGCGGAAAATATCCATGCCACCCATGGATTCCTTGCGGTTACTTGAGAAGTAAATCGATTTGCCATCGGGCGAGAAGCAGGCATGTGCCTCATAATACTTGGAATTGATAGGCTTACCCAGGGAGACTGCCGGGTTCCAACGTCTATTCTCGTAGGTCGATACATAGATATTGCTTGTAAAATGATCTGTAACAGCAAGCAACATCTTAAGCCCATCGTAGGACAAGCCGACCACATCCATATTTCCATCGGAGGCAACTGATGGGGTAATATTTATGGGTTTGGCCCATACCTCACCCTTCTTGACTGCTACGTAGATTCCATTGTAAAATGGATTTTTTCCCATGAAAGCCATGGTCTGAAGGTTGCCCGACACCTGCATATTGTATCTTGAGGAGTGGGTCTCCTGGAGCTGTCCCAGGTTTCCAATATTTATTTCAACAGGACTGGCAGTGCCCACCAGCGCATTTCCGCAGGCAACTATCTGCTGGTCCACATAGGCCTGCAGAGTTACATCCTTGGGATCGATGTATTTGGCAAATGCATTGTATTTTTCAATGGCTTTGTCAATTTCCATATTGATCCTGTAAGCATTACCCAGGTATAGAAGTGCATCAGGTGGAGCATTCTTTTCGTCAAATTTTCCTTCCTTCACATTGGTGGATATGCTTTGTTCAGCCTTCTCAAGGTAGGGGATCGATTCCGTTTTTCGGCCGGGAATATTGATCAGGCATAAGCCCATTCGATAATTGATGTATGCATTGTCCTGATATCCCTTGTTATACACTTTCCCGAAGGCATAAATAGCTTCCTCGTAATCTTCCTCAGCAAGAAAGAATTCACCATCGTTAAAATCGACCTTTGCGTTTTGGGCAAGGATAAGGGAGGATAGAAGACAAAAAGTTGTGAGCAAGAATAGCCTTCTCATTTCGGGTGGATTTAGCGTGAATATTACAAATTTAAAAATTTAATTGACAGTACAATAAAAATGGGGACCATAGATTCCTATAAAATCGGTGATTATTTCACCTGTCCCCCCCCTTATCACGTCGCCTCCACCAGGCGATGATAAACCAGATGAGTCCGGCTCCTGCAGCAACAATTAGCACCAGCAGGGGCCATGCCATCTTCCTTTCCGGGGACGCGCTTCCGCCATCCTCTTCCCCAAACAGTTCTTTTAGTATCTGTCCGCGCTCTTTTTTGCTTACTCCTCTTTCTTCCAGTTCCCTGGAAATCAGTCTAATTAACTGGTCGGTAGTATATATTCCTTCCTCCCGAAGATCCAGGGATTCCAGGATCTCCCTGAGGGTCCCATCACTGCTTTGGAGCAAGTCTTCATAGAGATCGCAAACCTCAAGCGGCTGCTCCAGGCTTTCAAGCATTGCTTCCCTCACTTCTTCAACGGAGAAACCCTTGGCTTCGGCCACCTCTTTCAGGTGCCTGAGTAAGTCTTCTGAGCTCTGGATGCCTTCAGCCTCCAGGTCCAACTGTTCCAGATAGGTTTTCAAGGGGCCAGAGGATTGTTCTTTCAACTGCTGTAGCAGCAGCTCAGCATCCCCACCTGCCAGGATTTCAGCCAGCAGCAGGTCAATTTCTTCAGGATCCAGGCCCAGAGTGTCGGCCTGCATATAGAGGTGATTGAACAAGTCCTGCCCACTGTCAATTCCTTCTTTATCAGGATCCAGTTCCATCAGTATGTCGTTCAGGCTACCTTCAGTTGCATCCTGCAAATCCAGAAGCATAATTCCCACCGGATCTTCGTAGAGGGGATGATCAGGACTTATCTCCTGCTCATCGAGATCCTCCAGAAATTCCTCCTCCAGTACCTCTTCCTCCTGATTGGCACCTGTCACAACTGCACTCCCCACCACAATCACGCTGTTCCGGTGAATGTTACCCTCCTTATCGGTCAGTTCCAGCTCAAGCACACTGCTGCCAGGCAATGGAACAATCTGCAGATCGGTTTTACGTCTTTCTGTCACCACGGTATCTGTGCTGATCAGTACACTGTCCTGGTAGGTTCTGACCACAATAGTACTCCCCCTGGGTGCAATTACCGGAACAACGAGCGCTACTCCTGCCACCTCTTCGAACTGAGTTTCCTTCAGTCTTATCTGGCTATCTTCGCCCTCAAACACCTCAGGCTCTTCTTTAGTTTTGCCTTCCTCTTTAAGCAAAGACAGTAGCATATCGTCGTCCAGGGCGATCTCCTTTTTATTCGAAGCACTTGTAATTTGAAGGGGTCTGATCAGCTCTTCATAACCTTCGCCGCTGAAATGGAGCTCATAGATTCCCTGTTTCAGCTGGAAGGCGAATGCTCCCTCCTCAGTCGGATTGGTGTAAAGGAGTGTATCGCCGCTGTCGGTATCGACTACATAGATAAGCATCCGGGTGGAATCGATACTTCCTTCTTCGGTACTGAGATTGCCAGTTATATAGTAAAGCCTGGGATTGTTAACCGAATAAATGTTCATGTAGTAGATGTCGTGGAGTCCGATGCCACTGGGGCTGTACACAGAGTAATAGGCAGTATTGCCCTTGTCGAAGGGCTGGAAATAGAGATTGTCGTCCGTTGTATTGATGGGGTAACCTATATTAACGGGTTCTGCCCAGCTTCCATCCGAATTCTTTCTGGAGTAGAAAATATCATATCCTCCTATGTTGTAGTGGCCATAGGAGCTGAAATAGAGGACCTGTCCATCTTCACTGATATAGGGGCATTCCTCATTGTAGCGGGAGTTGATCGTGGACCCCAGGTTAAGGGGTGGTCCCCACTTGCCATCGGCTTGTTTTTCAGACAGGTAAATATCAAGTCCGCCATGACCACCCTTTCGGTTGCTGGTGAAATAGAGGAGCTTTCCATCTTTGCTGAAACAGGCATGAGATTCCCAGAACTTGGTGGAAATGTTTTCACCCATCTTGGTGGCCGGTGCCCAGAGACCACCTTCCATCTTGCTGTGATAGAGATTTCCTACGTACTCATCATCGTAATACAGGATCATCTCGGTACCGTCGTAGGAAAGGGCAACAGGATAAACATCTGCATCAAAACCCATCATTTGAGTAATCATTTGGGGATAGGACCAGCCATCTGCAGTAAGCTCGGTAAAGAAGGCTCCATCGTAGAATGGCAATTCAGTCACAAATACCATTTTAGTTCCATCGCCCGATACTACAGGGCGTATATCCGGATAGCGGGTATTTATGAGCGAGTCCATCAGGAGCAGGTCGATATCTACGGGCATGGTTTTGAGACGCTGTGCATTTCTGCAGGATCTGATCTGAGCCAGAACAAGTTCTTCATCATACACATCCCGGTCCATCACCTCCAGGAACTCTTCATAAGATTCAATGGCACGTTCCAGCATCTCGTTCACCAGGTAGGCGTTGCCCAGGTAGTAGAGAACATCGGGTGGGGCTGTCCGCTCCTTTATGCTATTCTCCTTAAATGCCGGGTTGATATTGTGACTTGCATCAAGCAGGTGCTGGATAGCTTTGTCCTTTTGGTAAGGATCATTCAGAAGGCAAATACCAATTTTGTATTTCAGCTTGTCATTGCCCGGGTCCGATTTAAGAAGCGACTCATAAAGCAGTAGTGCTTCTCCATATTCTTCAAAGAGGAACCAGGATTCGGCATCCAGGAATACATTACGTGTCGAATCTCTTTGTGCAAAAATAAGGGCCGGAGACAATATAAATATCAGGAAGGATGAAAACAGCACTCTTCTCATACAGCAAGCAATTTGGATAAATTTAATCAAAATTGCCTTTAGATAAGCCTGAAGTTCCGGGCGATTATTAACAGGTCATTGAGGACCCGGTAATCTTTGGAATAGACTACGTTAATCTCATTTATTCTTTCCGGGCCCAGAGTTTCCTGAGCCAGATGGCTCCCGGGATTTAGAATGCCTTTTTTAAGTCGTGGTAATTCGGGTTGTTCCCGGTGCTCTGCACTCAGGTATCCGACCCATGTACGGAATCCCAAAAGTACCCAGAGGGTATTTCCAACACTGTTGAAGTGACCCTTTACCAAAAGGAACCAGAGTGGGAAGGTGATCAGGAGCAAAAGGGAACTTAGCACGTCAAACAGCCTTTTGTTACGGCGGTTTGACTCCTTTCCTATGGAATTGAAATGGATGGTGTAAAGGTCGCCCGAGGTATTGATGGAGTTAGAGCCAATGACCGAAAGACTCTCTGGCGGAGCTATCTTGAAGTCTATAGAACTTCCAATGAGCCGGGTCATGATCTTGATGATCCTTGTGGAGGACAAATCCTTGGAGCAAAATACAATTTCATCCAAACGGTGGATGGCTGCAATCTCATCGATCTGGTCAATATCACCAATATAGTCGGGATTCACCTCCCCTAAAGGCACATCTGGAGAGGGGGAGACGAAGCCTATGATTTCGGGCCGGGCCTGTGTCTCCTTCAGAAGATGACTTACCCGCAGGGCTTCTTTTTCCAAACCCACGATTACCATTCGTTTCTGTTTGTTCAGATCAATTTGAAAATCAGTAACACCAGCCAGGTGAAGAACAAGTCTGATACTCAGGGTCCCCAGCAGGGCCCAGAGAGAACCCAGGAAGATCAATGCCCTTGAGAACCTCCACTCAAGAGGTAGCAGAGCATATATGACCAGAATGATCACACTGCCCAGCAGATGCCCCTTCAGAAACGAGTACAGCCGCATCGGTTTATCATACACCCCGGAATAGTAAAGTGAGCACAGCCAGATCAGGATATAGGCAGGCACCACAACCTGGAGAAATAGGAGTGGGTAATAATCCACCGTATTGAACCTGACCTGTTCCCAGAAGGGAAGGACAAACAGGTAGCCAAGGTAGATGATGAAAGCATCCAGCAGCGGTCTGTAAATGCGACTCAAAAAACGTTTTGCAAGGGAGAGTATGGCGCGCAAATAAATGGCCATATTGATCAGTATGCTGAATGCACGGGCTTTTCTGGAACTAAAGTGTTTACCCGCGAAAATAATCATGGCCTGGTAAAATATCTTTACATAATTGAGACTCCCTTTTCGGGTACTCTCTCCTTTGTAATGTATGATGGTGCTATGGGGAAAATAATAATTGCGGTATCCTGCCCTGGTAATACGGTAAGAGAGATCAATATCCTCTCCGTACATGAAGAAGGTCTCATCCAGGTAGCCGGTCTTTTCCAGGGTTTCTTTTCGCAAAAACATAAAAGCACCTGCCAGTACATCCACGGGATGGGTAAGATCCTTATCCAGATGTCCCAGGTAGTATTTTCCAAAACGCCTGGACCTTGGAAAGAGAGATGTGAGTCCGAACATTTTATAGAAGGAGACTTCAGGTGTGGGAAGCGCGCGTTTTGATTCGGGAAGATATGCCCCCTTTCCATCTATCATTTTAACACCCAATGCCCCTGCATCGGGGTGGGAGTCCATAAAATCAATACAAAGCAGGAAGGTATCCTCCTCCACCACGGTGTCGGGATTCAGCAAGAGGATATAACGGCCCGATGACAGGGCTGTTGCCTGGTTATTGGCCCTGGCGAAACCCAGGTTTTCCTTGTTTTCGATCAGCTTAACCGCGGGGAACTTCAGGCGCACCTCACCCACAGATCCATCCACCGAATTGTTATCCACCACGAAAACTTCCGCCTCATAGCCTTCCTCTGCCAACTTGCCAATGGCCTGTTGCACAGAGTGCAGGCATTGTTCCAGGAAATACCTGACATTGTAGTTGACTATGATAATGGACAAATCCATGATAGTATGTAGCTGCGATAAATCTTAGTGCTTCGTATGCTCGCAGTTAGTAGTTAAGGGTTAGTTGTTAATGCGGTTTCCTTATAGGATAACGATACGTGGATAGTGCTTAGTGTGTTACAGATTATTGACTTCAACCTGGTTGCGTACCAGATCTTCCATATCTTCTCTTCTCCTGATCAGGTGGTCCTTCCCCTGGTGTACCATGATCTCGGCTGGACGGAACCTGGAGTTGTAGTTGGATGACATGGCATAACAGTAGGCCCCTGCATTTTTAAAGAGAAGGTAGTCGCCTTCGGAGGCCTCACTTATCTTACGGTTCCATCCAAAGGTATCGGTTTCGCATATGTATCCTACCACCGTATAGATACGGGTTTTACCACCGGGCTTGCTTACATTGACAATTTCATGGTAGGCTTCATAGAACATGGGTCGGATAAAGTGATTCATCCCGGTGTCGAGTCCGGCGAAAACAGTGGAAGTGGTCTGCTTAATCACATTCACCCGGGCCACAAAAGATCCTGCTTCGCTTACAAGGAATTTTCCCGGCTCAAAGATCAGTGTCAACTCTTTTCCATACGCATCGCAAAACTGCTTAAATCGTTTGGAGAGGTCTTTACCCAGAGCCTCCACATCGGTCGCCACATCATCGGTTTTGTAGGGGACCTTGAACCCGCTGCCAAAGTCCACATAGTCGAGATCTGTAAATTCTTTTGCTGTCTCGAACATGATCTCTGAAGCTCTCAGGAAGGTCTCCATATCGAGGATATCCGATCCGGTATGCATATGGATCCCCTCTATCTTCATATGATTGGTCTCCACAATACGGTGCACATGGGGCATCTGGTAGATGGAGATTCCGAATTTCGAATCGATATGACCGGTGGAGATTTTATTGTTGCCGCCTCCCAGTACATGCGGATTGATGCGGACGCATACGGGAACCTTTGCACCATGCTTATTTCCGAACTCCTCCAGGATTGCAATGTTATCAATGTTGATCCGGACACCCAGCTCTACAGCTTCTTCGATCTCTTCTATGGAGACACAGTTGGGTGTGTAGAGGATGTCCTGTGGGGCGAAACCCGCTTTGAGTCCCATCTCCACCTCCTGCACCGATACAGCATCCAGTCCGGAACCCAATCCCCGGAAGAGCTTCAGTACATTGATATTTGTCAAGGCCTTGCAGGCGTAATTGATCTTTACCCTGGCATCTGCAAAAGCAGAAGTGATCCTCTCATACTGCCTTATCATTACGGAAGTATCGTAGATATAGAGTGGCGATCCGTGCTTGCGGGCCAGGTCGGTCACAGGAAGACCCCCAATGGTATATTTGTTCTTCTTAAGTTCCATGCTTACTGTTTTTAAAAGTTTCCTCGAATGAGGTCCGGTTCAGCAGGGATCGCCCCAGGGTCACCTCATCTGCATATTCCAGGTCGTCTCCTATGGCTACACCCCGGGCCAGCGTTGTGATCTTTACCGAATATTCATGGAGCCTTCGGTAGATATAGAAATTGGTAGTATCGCCTTCCATGGTAGTGCTAAGGGCAAGAATTACCTCCTTGCATGAGCCGGTTTTTGCCTTCATCTCCAGAGATTCAAGGGTCAGGTCGGCCGGACCAATGCCATCCATGGGGGAGATGATCCCTCCCAGCACATGATAGGTCCCGGAAAACTGTTCTGTGTTCTCAATGGACATCACATCACGGATCGATTCCACCACACAGATGGTTTCCTTGTCGCGGTATGGGTCCGAACATATGTGACAAAGCTCGCTATCAGAAATATTATGGCACTCCCTGCAGGTGACAATCTCCTTTTTCATGCGCAGGATGGTATGTCCGAAATGTTCCACTTCCCTGTCTTCCTGCT
>Ga0255364_10198_pt1 | contig 14779 bp, 10 predicted proteins | sample ANMaggSSYBR01G12_FD_182087 | JGI IMG/M metagenome (GOLD analysis project Ga0255364, IMG submission 182087) | Sediment cell enrichment communities from methane seep in Santa Monica Basin, California, United Staets - ANME aggregate JGI... | ecosystem: Environmental > Aquatic > Marine > Cold seeps >...
AAGTCGGGCGAGCCGATGGAGTTCTGCTCACTCGGCCGCCCCTCTCGTTTAACCCCACACCTTGCATCTGCTTGTTAGATATGTGTGCGACGGCCTCGGTTGTTGTTGTTGGTTGCTGCCGACGGTGAACATGGCTGTTAAAATATATAATTTATGAAATGCCATACCACAAAGAACGCTAAGTTAAGGTTAGAATGTCTTTGCGAACTTTGCGCTCTTTGCGGTGAAACCGTGAGAGTCAACCTTCAATCTGCGTTTAATATAATTGTTGAAATCACTGGATTTTGGTGTTGTGCCAGAAATGGCAAAAGAAGAAGGTGGGGGATGTCGTGACGACCCCGTTTTCGAAAAGCAGGTGTGCACGCAACTTACCCCCAGCCCCCTGACAACTATTTCAGACACAGGTTAGAAATAACGAAAGAACAGGATGCCTACATGCTACTTACCAACTGCCCGCCCTTTATCTTATTCTTAGAGCAGGGGCTGGTGTTGATGCGGGAATCGGGCGAGCCTATGGAGTGCGGGATTTTTGATTTTTATAAGGTGTTTTCAAGGGCTTTTGGTGAGGGGGAGGATGGGGCAGGGGGGAGTTAGAGTGGAAGGTAGGGGATGTCGTCGCGGATCTCGAATTGAAATCTGAAAGGCATCACTGAGGATGCCCATGGTTTTTGTATTTTCACCAGTTTGTTGATTTCAGTATCTCATTTTGATCGCAGGTATACTAATGTCAAGTCAACCCTATAATGTATCCAAATACGATATCAATACACCTTATAATCCAACACTTTGATGTTGACTTGACACTAATCAAAGTCGAATATTTCAACATTTACCTCTGGCGTTTACAAATTTTGGATAATATTCACTGATTTGCCGTATATTTGCAATAGCACCGTTATTATCACTTGAAACGGATGGACCTCATTGATGATGAACCTCCAGAACCATCCCATTTTTCGACTTCAATAATTTCCTTTCTTGGATCTGAAACATTTTCAAATACCAATCCTACATAAAACAACTTTGTTCTTTCAATATTAATGTTTAAAATTTGAACACCATATGAGAAATCATCTGATTTTTCATTGATTGATATGTTATGAAATCCTTTCAAATGTGGAAATCGCCACATATTGCTTTTAATTTTACTTTTAGTTTTAATAATAAAACTGACTTCTTCAGCCCAATACATAGATTCAAATACGATAATTGCAGCTTGTGGATTCTCTGGTGCAATATGAAAGCTTATTTTAAGGTTTTCTTCAGAGTTTTTTTCAATTTTCGGTTCCCTTGTTATACCGCAGTATATTTCTTCAAGCCATTCATTTTCTGTTTTAGTTTCTAAATCTATATAATATTTACTTTCTAAAAATGGTGGAAATGAAGAAATCTTTCCTAATTTTACAGGTATAATAAATTCAGGATCAACACCATTGATTTCTTTCATTAATGCTTTTCTAAGTTCTGCCCGAATCCATGGTTTATCAATACTATTGGATGAAAGAAATATTAAAAATTTGTCTGATGAATCTATTCCTTTATTTATTTTTTCAATCAAATCATCACCACCAAATATTTCATATTTATCCAGCCAGCCACTTATATTCGGGAATTTATCATTCACTCGCAAAAAAACTTGTTCGACTATAGCTTTATCTTCACTCGCATAGCTAAAAAAAACTTTCATATATTATTCACTCCTTTGTAAAATTGTTGATATATATAATTTTTTTATATACGAATTATTTTCATATATCTAAACACGATTTTTATATACATCCTTTTGCCTAAAAACCGATTCCCCTATCAACAAATACATTTTGCATTATGTTATCCGAAATACTTTTTAGCTCGCTTAAATCTTTATTACATGACTTTCGGAGATCTTAATTCCATCACCAACCTAAATGTCACAAAAAACAATTCACATATTAAACTTAATTAAGCGACCATTAAGATCATGAATATCCATTGTATTCATTATACAAAGACCTTTATTAAGTTTATCCATCAACTTTGGCTCTTTTGGATTCATCTCCAGTTCAATTATCTTTTCCCTTCCGCTAACAAAAGCTTCACCACCAAGCTGAAAAATCGATTCAAACATAGTCTGTAATTCAAATCTTTCATGATTCATACATTTTGTCAAAAACAGACTGCACAAATTCACAAACGACATTTTAAAGCAAGTCATGATCTGGTCCAGCTCTGTATCGATTCTATAAACTTTGTCCTTATCCCTGATCCGCTTTTCTTCCTTTAAATATCTCTTTAATCTCTTAAAATCATCTTTATGTCCTTTCTCACTCGTCTTCTGCTGACGTAGGCACTTATTGATTTGTACTTCACATTGTCCTAATTCAATCGAATCTGCCTCGCCTAAAACTCTTTCCCCTTCAATGATCTTTGATCTTTCACGAAGCATTCTTTCCTGTCGGTATAAATCGATAAGCTGCACATCTATCGCTTCTATCTCCATTAAAGGGACTTTCAATTGTGATTGGAGTTGTATTATTGCCTTACATAATTCACTGTGTTTTTCTTCCATTTTGTCATAATTCTCAATTTTTTTTCCAAAACCCACAATTCGGTGAATATTCACTCCATTCTTGGCGTCTCTGAACTCTTTTTCCTGCTTCGGCCAGCGGTCAAAATATTTCTTAGTAACTTCACTTGCATCCAATAGATTATGAGGTATGTCTGTAAGCAAGACCGATTTCCTGCCATTATCCCACTTCACAATCACTGCACGGCACTCGTAGATATAGCCTTTCTCTAATGAATCCAATAATTCAATCTGACAATCTATAAGCTCTGCATTCCCGTATTTATAACTCGTTTCTTCCCGGATGTGCTTGAATTTCCTTGTTTTTATCTGGTTATCATCGAGAATAGTGATAAAATATTCATCAGTGCCGCTGAAGGCTCTAAGTGTTTTTACGCCATTAGCTCCTCCATCCATCACCAATATTCGCTTGACATGGACATGAGCAGATGGATCATCTAAATGTTCTGTTAATTTCGTAAGCATGTTTAATGCGTGTTTGCCAAGATCAACATGTCCATGGAAGGTCTGAAAATAAAGCGGATGCCCTTTGCCATCGTGGATAAATACGTTTTCGAGACAATTCATAACACGACCGAGCATTGTTACTCTACCCTTATAGCACCTATTCGATGACCACAATGCCTTCGTATTACCATCAATATAATAGCATGCAAAATATGTTTCTCCTTCTGATTCATCTCGCCAGAAATCTATCCAGAATTTCGCTACTGCAGTAATCAATTGATCAGAGATTTTAAGATATTTTAATTCTCCTATAAATCTATTGAGCGATGCGTCTTTGTAATTGTAATCACAAAGGAAGCCTAAATCATTTCCTTTTACTCGATTCACCCTACTTGTTTTTCCGTTCGCTGTGACCAAGGGCAGGCACAAAAGAGCTAAAGTATATCTAGAAATGGTCTTTTCCGACATTTTAAATATATTCATGGCTGAAAAATTCTTCCACTGAATTTTTTCATCGATTGATTTGAAACGGTTTTCTCGTACTGATTTCAACTGATTGTACTCGTTGGTAAATTTCCCATGCGAGCGGATGTCTGGATAATCTTCACCGATATTTTTATTCTGCTCGAATAATGGAGATTGTCGAATCTCGTTTACTCGTTCAAGTATTGTTTTGGTGTATATCTCGATAATGCCAGTGATGAAGGCTAAACATGTGAGAATCTCGCTTCCACCGGATTTCTGGTGTTTGTATTTCTCTTCTTTGGGTGTGGTTATTCTTGTTAAAGAGACGGATGCCCTGAAGGTATTCAAACTGGATTCTGATATTTTCACATCGAACTGGTTTAGAATCTTGCTTTGTAGTTGAGGTGAGGATATGCTTGGATTTTCTTTGACAGTGGATACTATGTAATCTTTTATCCGTTCTGTCAGTTTCGTGTAATTTCCATATTTTCTCTTGTCGTGAAGTCCATATTCACCCGATTTCTGAAGAGTCCGACAATAGCGATAGTATTGTTCTCGAGAAAAGGGGACAGAATTCTGTTCAAAATATGTTGTGATAGGTAGTTTTGAGTCTTTGATATTTTGGATTGCGTTCAAAATTTCACATATTCTTTCTTCTTCTGACATTTAATCTAGAATATGTATATATTATATATAAAGATTGTGTCATTTAGGATGGTGGTAAAATTGATTTGTCCGAAAGTCATGTATTATTCACATAATTATAAGAGTTCCTGATGAGCGCCTATTTTTAGCGCTTAAAAAAGGTTTTTCTGAATTATTATCGCCTTATATGAACATGAATCCTTATCGTACAGAGGCCCGTAAATTATACTATACTTCCAGATTTTCCATTTCGTCCATTAATGTCCTGAATACAATTCATAACCACCCCCTCCAAAATGCAATAAACGCAATTTCATAAAAATATTTCTAAAAATAATTCCTAAAAAAGCAGGTGTTCACGCAGCTTACCCCCAGCCCCCCTGATAATCATTCCACACACATGATAGAAATGGCAAAGGAACAGGGTGCCAACAAGCTGCTGACCAACTGCCCGCCCTGTATCTTATCTTTAGAGCAGGGGCTGGAGTTGATGCGCGGGGTCGGGCGAGCCTGTGGAGTGCGGGATTTTTGATTATTCCAAGGTGTTTTCAAAGGCTTTTGGTGAGGGGATGTCGTCAACGACACCGGATTGCTTCGCTCAAATCCGGGGCATCATATTGATGCTCGAAAGTCTTAATTTTATAGCTGCTATCAATATATCTCAATCCGAGTCCAAATAATCAATTAAAATTTTCCCATCTATATCATCTTTTAAACAATGAAAATCATCTAAAATCCAATCCGTTTCATCTTTTTGCATTTTTGTTTGATAATATGTTGTTCCAAATAGAGGAATATTAACATACACACCAAAAAAAAATTCAGTGAGATTTGATGGGATTCTAATTTTTACAGGAATTTCATATACATTTAGTCCTAAAATATCTTTCAGTAAGAAATTAAATCTCTGTATATTTCTATTGATTGTAAATTTATTACTATGAAATTCTGGTACGATTTTAGATTCATATTCAGTTTTTACTAAAGAATCAAAGTTTTCGAGTAAACTTGAAAGGTGCAAATTTCCCGAACCCGAAATAGTTATAGGGAAAATGGAAGGTAAAATAAAATCTAAAGTAGCATCTTGAATTTTTTTTGATGACTGATTATAAATCCAAATAATAGCTTTTATTGTAATTTGGATATTTGAACTTTCAAATCTGTTATTTTCAATTCTAAAACCAAGTTTTATTGGATGGTTATATTTATCTATTAGATAATTTTTAACTTCTTCCATTGTTCTATCAGGTTCTTCTTCATTCAATTTAAATCCACCATAAAAATTATGACTTTTTGATGTTAAAAATCCATCAAAATCACTTCGATTGTTAAAAATAGGTATTATTTTAAAATTATTTTGTCTGACATGATTAAATGCATATCCCAATTCTTGATTTACCCATATATTTTCTTTACCTTTTCTTGTATAAAATGTTATAAAAAAATTGCAAATATCGATTTCATTAGCAATCTTTTCTGCATTTTCAATAGCGGGTTCTCTATATATTGCGGCTAATATTGGTTCTATTTTTTCTTCTCGGCTAAGAAAATGATATAAAGACGTGGCCGTTTCCCCGTCGGATTCAGTACAATAACTAATGAAGACTCTTATCATATTTTACCCAATTAAGCTTATACTACATATATAATCATTGAAAAACTAAGGGAATATGTTGTTCATTTGATTGTTTTCAAGCATGAACCACCCATTTTGCAGTTACTCAAGTACCGAGGCCTGTAAATAATACTCTACCTCCCGATTTTCCATTTAGTCCATCAATGTCCCGAATATTATTCATAACCAAACACTTCAAAGTGCCATAAACGCAATCTCATAAAAGTATTTCTAATAATAACTCCCCAAAAAAAGCAGGTGTACATGTAGCTTACCCACAAGTCCCTGACAAGCTGTCCACACACAGGATAGAAATGGCAAAGAAAGAGAGTGGGTACGGGCGCTGCCGACCCAACTGCCCGCCCTGTATCTTATCTTTAGAGCAGGGGCTGGAGTTGATGCGGGAATCGGGCGAGCCTATGAAGTGCGGGATTTTTGATTTTTACAAGGTGTTATCAGGGGTTTTTGGTGAGGAGGAGGATGGGGCAAGGGGGAGTTAGAGTGGGAGGTGTGGGATGTTGTGACGACCCCGTTTTCGAAAAGCAGGTATACACGCAGCTTACCGCCAGCCCCTCGACAATTATTCCACACACTGGATAAAAATAGCAAGGAAACAGGGTGCCAACAAGCTGTTGACCAACTGCCCGCCCTGTATCTTATTCTTATAGCAGGGGCTGGAGTTGATGCGGGAGTCAGGCGAGCCTGTGGAGTGCGGGATTTTTGATCTTTACAAGGTGTTTTCAAGGGCTTTTGGTGAGGGGGAGTTGGAATGGGAGGTGGGGGATGTCGTGACGACCCCGTTTTCGAAAAGCAGGTGTGCACGTAACTTACCCACATCTCATTGACAATCATTCTACACACATGATAGAAATGGCGACACTGTCCAATTTTCCAGTCATTTTCAAGACGTTGATTCACGCTGATTTAAGGTTGCTTCTGCAAGTTAATTTTACAAAAATCAAGCATTATTCTTTCCTTCTCCTGCCTCCCGATATTTCCACTCGCTCGCACTGCCTCTACTCACTCGGTCGCCCCTTTCGTTCAACCCCACACCTTGCGTCTACTTGTTAGATATATGGGCGACGGCCTCGGTTGTTGTTGTTGGTTGCTGCCGGTGGTGAACATAGCTGTTAAAATATATAATTTATCAAATACCACACCGCAAAGAACGCAAAGAACGCAAAGTTAAGGTTACAATGTCTTTGCGAACTTTGCGCTCTTTGCGGTGAAACCGTGAAAGTTAACCTTCAATCTGCGTTTATTTGAGTTCATCTGCGGTTAATCAGCGTAAATCTTCGTCTAATATAATTGCTTAAATCACTGGATTTTAGTATTGTGCCAGAAATAGAAAAAGAACAGGGTGCCAACAAGCTGTTGACTAACTGCCCGCCCGGTCCCTTATTCTTATAGCAGGGGCTGGAGCTGATACGGGAGTCGGGCGAGCCTATGGAGTTCGGGATTTTTGATTTTTACAAGGTGTTCTCAAGGGATTTTGATGGGGAGGAGGATGGGGCAGGGGGGAGTTAGAGTGAGAGGTGGGGGATGTCGTGACGACCTCGTTTTCGAAAAGTAGGTGTGCACGTAACTTACCCACAGCCCCCTGACAATCATTCCACACGAAGGATAGAAATGGCATAAGAACAGGGTGCCTACATGCTACTTACCAACTGCCCGCCCTGTATTTTATTCTTAGAGCAGGGGCTGGTGTTGATGCGGGAGGCGGGCGAGCCTATGGAGTGCGGGATTTTTGATTTTTACAAGGTGTTTTCAAGGGCTTTTGGTGAGGAGGAGGATGGGGTAAGGGGGAGTTAGAGTGGGAGGTGGGGGATGTCGTGACGACCCCGTTTTCGAAAAGCAGGTGTGCACGCAGCTTACCCCCAGCCCCCTGACAATCATTTCACACACAGAATAGAAATGGCAAAGGAACAGGGTGCCAACAAGCTGCTAACAAACTGCCCGCCCTTTATCTAATTCTTAGAGCAGGGGCTGGAGGTGATGCGGGAGTAGGGCGAGCCTATGGAGTTCTGCTAACTCGGCCGCCCCTCTCGTTTAACCCCACACCTTGCATCTGCTTGCTAGATATGTGTGCGACAGCCTCGGTTGTTGTTGGTTGCTGCCGGCGGCGAACATGGCTATTAAAATATATAATTTATGAAATACTAGCTCATAAAGAACGCAAAGTTAAGGTTACAATGTCTTTGCGAACTTTGCGCTCTTTGCGGTGAAACCGTGGGAGTCAACCTTCAATCTGTGGTTAATCAGCGTAAATCTGCGTCTAATATAATTGTTGAAATCACTGGATTTTGGTATTGTCCCAGAAATGGCAAAAGAAGAGGGTGCGTACAGGCGCTGAACAACTGCCTGCCCTGTATCTATTCTTAGAGAAGGGGCTGGAGTTGATGCGGGAGGCGGGCGAGCCTATGGAGTTCGGGATTTTTGATTTTTACAAGGTGTTTTCAAGGGCTTTTGGTGGGAAGGAGGATGGGGCAGGGGGGACTTAGAGTGGGCGGTGGGAGATGTCGTGACAACCCCGTTTTCGAAAAGCCGGTGTACACACAGCCCCCTGACAACCATTCCACACACTGGATATAAATGGCAAAGGAACAGGGTACCTACAAGCGCTGACCAACTCCCCCTCTTGTATCTTATTCTTATAGCAGGGGCTGGAGTTGATGCAGGAGTCGGGCGAGCCTATGGAGTTCGGGATATTTGATTTTTACAAGGTGTTTTCGAAGGCTTTTGGTGAGGAGGAGGATGGGGTAGGGGGGGTTAGAGTGGAAACCTAAGCCCCCACCATTCTCGCCACCTAGCAATGAAAGCTCATTTAATAGATGAGTACTTAAAAATTATGGAGGAGCATAAAGCTGCCCTCCCTCCTTAAGGAGTACTGGCCAAATGGCACAACTTAAAAAACGGGGCATCGGAGTGGGTGCATGAGGTTTTCTATTAATTATTCAGGTTGTTGTTATATTATTATCTTAAGTTCTATAATCTAAGAAATATCTATTTAAAGGAATACCACAATGAAATGATAAGGGTGAATAAAAGAAAATAATGACAAAGAACATAAAACTTCCTTACTGCAGTTTATCAATTAGAAATACAAAAAATTTTGGGTTACATATAGCGATTTTTTACCATGGGAAAATATATAGGAGAATCACTAAAGAAGATTTCTTTATAATAGGTAGACGTGTAATTTATCAACAAATGATTGCAAATCCCATATTCATTCCTATTCCATTAGCAGAAGCAATCCTAAATCTAATTGATGGTAGCCTAAACATTAATGATTTTCATTATATTATTAAAACCGTACAACAAGCCCGTTAACTAAGGGTTTTGGCAATCCCAGAACGGGAAGGGTTCGGATTCAACTTATTAATATTATTAACTTAAAAACTAAGTTGAAAGAATTTCTATTTTGCTACCTTTCCTGATTATTTTCTAATTTAAGATATTCCTAAAAATGCACAAATTAGCCATCTCACGTAGAGTAAAGAAGAGGCCTTACGGCCTCCCCCTCCTCATCAAACCGCTCGTACAGATTTCCCGTAAGCGGCTTTCGTTCGGACTATCCCATTGCAGGAGATGGACTATTTAAGTAATGAACTAAGTGAAACAAGACCCATTCTCTCAAGTTCGGGTTTCGGGAGCGTGTACAGAATTACCTTCCAGGTACGTTTCTTCGCCCGAAAACTCCGTAATCGTGCTCTGACATATCCGTCCAGTTCCTCAAACCGCTTCTTCACAGTACCTTCCTTGAAATAATTCCCCCAACCCCGAATAACCGGGTTAATGGAAGCTATCACCATTTCAAGGTTCTTAGGCTGCTTTCTTCTTGTCCTGTGCTTAATCTCTGCCTTGAACTTCTTCACCGCTTTATCCTTAGGCCGCCTCCAGCGACCATTGAAATGAAAGCCGAGATATTCCACGCCTTTCTTCCGTGCATGCACAACCTTCGTCTTTTCAGGACTGAGCTTGAGTTTCAACTCACCTTCCAGAATCTCCCCTGCACGTTTGAGAGCGTCTTCTGCATCCCATTCGTACTTGCAGAAAATAAGAATATCATCAGCATATCTGATAATCAAGTATCCAAGCTCTCCCATACGTCTATCGAAGTGGTTCAAATAGACATTTGCAAGGAGGGGACTAAGATTTCCACCCTGGGGAGTGCCTTCTGTACTGGCCTCAAATATACCTTCATTCATTATTCCACTGGTAAGGAACGATTCTATTAGGGAAAGAACCCTGCCATCGCTGACCTTTTCACAGACCAGATCCATTAGTAGCTGGTGGTCAACGTGGTCGAAGAACCCCTTGATATCGGCATCCACTACCCAGTGGTAGCCTGCCTCAAGGTATGCTTCCGCTTTCCTGACTGCCTCGTGTGCACCGGTATTGGGTCTGTACCCATGGCTCTGGGCAAGGAATATCTCTTCAAATATCGGTTCAAGGACGTTCTTTAGTGCTTGCTGAACCACTCTGTCCCTTACTGTTGGTATTCCAAGAGGTCTCATTTTCCCGTTATCTTTTGGGATGAGAACTCTCTTCACTGGCTCGGGAACATAGCGTTTCTCTTTGAGCAGTCTCTGTATTTCTGCTAGATTCTGCGGTAGGTTTTGCTGGAATACCGGGATTGTTACCCTGTCGATTCCTGCACTTCCTTTGTTCGCTCTCACACGCTTCCATGCGTTTTCAAGGTTCTTTTCATCCCAGACCTGATTGATCAGGGAATGTTTCTTGAATTTGTCATGGTAACGTTGATTCCACTTTTTCATTACTTTCTCCATCGGTTTTAGGTCTTCAGCAGTTATTCCACCATCTTCATTTCATATATCCAGATAGCGTTTTTGTCTACTTAGTTTTTCGACAAAGTACTTTTCTGGCATTTTTTTTTTTCCGATTGATGTTATCGTGCTGAATCCTTTGACTCTATCCAAAACTAGAACCCCTTCGCTAGGTCAAGTTTTCTCCTCATACCGTCGCCCCCTGCACCCTGCGGCACAGGTTCGGTATATCATCGGCTTGACCATCATTGCTACTATGAGTTCGTCCGACTTCTCATACTGCATTGGTCTGGCTTTCCCATTAGGTTATACCTCGCCTACCTGTTCTCCTTCCCTTGAGTTCATTTATCCTGAAACGTGTAGGATGTAAACCCAATTTCTGGCAGGACAGCATGAGACCTCCCTCGGTTACATAAAAGAGCATTCGCAACCATCCCAACGATAACCACCCCAGCGATTATATTCTGCTCAAGCTTCCATTTATGACTGGAATGTCGCCAATCGCTAAGGCCACCTTGCGTTCGCTTGCGCTTCAGGCTGTGGTTGCCGATACTAAGGAACTCCGCACAGTACTTCGCAGCACCGCACTTCCTATTCTCTTCGTCCAGGAGCAGACCCCGACGGGGGGATTTTAACCCACAGTGGGACATGATTTTTTTTTTATCTCCAATGTCCTGTTTATTTATCTTTCTCTTTTATGCTTCAAGGCACGCAGTCAATGACCCCGGACGTCGCTACGCTCTGTCAGGGGCATCTGGTTGATGCTCGGAAGTTTCAGCGCTTTTGTTTTATATATCCCTTATACGACCCTGGAAATTCTGGATCGATATTCTCTCTTCCAACTTGAATTTTGCATTTAGGACATATTTTTTCTATTCCAGTTATAGTTGTTTGACATAATGGACACTTTCGATCTGCAAATTGACCTTTCATAAATAACACATATAAAGAGATCACTTATTTATTTATCTCAGGATTTTCTCAACTCTCCGAGCATTAATCCCCCTCTCGCAGCCCCAATAGCTCCACCCGATAATGAAATTACGGGGCATCTGTGGGATTGTTTTTAAGAGAAAATGAAAATCACTGGATTATGGGATAGTGCCCAACAATCCATACACACGACTGGCAAAAGTGTTAACTATTTAATTATTTCCTGTATTAAGAAACAGAGGTAATCGCCGGATTTGATATCATACAATTCACATGTTACAGAGGGAATTACCCAATTACTTTTAGATCCGCCCACATCAAGCAATATCTCTTTTTTTATCTTTTCAGCATTTTTCAGGTTCTTTATGTCTTTCGATTTTTTTTCCAATACACACCGTATTCCATGACCGTGACTAATTGTATAATACGTAATCAAAGCCTCTGGAACTTCAACAATTATACGAGACCCTGCATTTTCCTTTTTGGCTTTTACAATTATTTTTTTAAACACTTCCGCTTCTTGATTTAACATTCTAAAATCCTCCTTTGTGATATAAAGTAACCTCTACACCGGACTTAAGTCCAAGGCCTGTAAATAATACTCCACCTCCCTATTTTACAATTCGTCCGTTAAAGTCCCGAATAGAGTTCATAACCACACCATCTTAAGTACAATAAACGCAATCTCATAAAAATATTTCTAAAAAACCCAAAAAAGCAGGTGTTCACGCAACTTACCCACATCTCCCTGACAATCATTCCAGACACAGGATCGAAAAGGCAAAGGAAGAGGGTGCGTACAAACGCTAACCAACTGCCCGCCCTGTATCTTATTCTTAGAGCAGGGGCTGGAGTTGATGCGGGAATCGGGCGAGCCGGTGGAGTGCGGGATTTTTGATTTTTACAAGATGTTCTCAAGGGCTTTTGGTCACACGACGTCGGGCTGAAACGCCGAGGCATCATCTGGACGCTTGAATTTCACATCATTTTTTTAGTTTGAATTTTGATTTCTAATCAAGATGCGTAATAATTCAGTCCTATTAATACCAGTGCCTTTTTCGTTAATAGTAATCATTTCAATATTATCTTTTGGCACAATATATATTTTCGGATTCTTTGGAATAGTTTCATTCTTTTCAACGAAAAAATAGTTTTCCTGCAAAATCATTATTAGAATAATAGATTTATTTTGAAGTTGAATATTTGATTTTTCTAATAAAGAAACCTGTACCCCTAATGAATCAATATTGATACCTTGAATATTGGCTTCAGCCTGCATAGTTCCATCCATAGAAGCAAAGATGAAAAGACAGAATAAAATACATAAAGAAAATTTAAATTTAATTTCACAATTTGACTCAAACAAAACATTCTTGAGTAGAGATTTGTTTCTATATTTGTGTGCGATAAAAACCATCACAAGAATTAATATTGAAAATATTATTATATAATTAATATGAAATAACATAAAATTTATTCCTATAAGTAAAATTGCTATTAAAAAAACCATAAACATATTCTCAAAAAAAACTTCTAATGGATTAGGTTTTTTTAGATTCCATCCATAAAATGCAAATAAAATTAATAACAATACTAAAATATAAAAAGCACCTCTTAAAAAAATTTCGTGTGTTGGAATATAGAAAATCATTGATGAAGGAATTGACAACCTTTGAAAGAATGTTTTATAGTATACATATCCATAAAAAAATAAAAACCCAGATACAATTGAAATTAAAATAGCTGAATGAAGCAATTTTTGTTCAAGAGAATCAAAATTTTTATTTTCTGCCATGGATATCACTTTCTTATCAAGCCATCATTTAGTACATTGATTTTATTATTAATGTATGTATAGATTTGTTTCATTTTTACATAGTATTTACTAAATTCATATATTCTTTATTATTCGGGCCTGTCTTCATTTTTTAAAAAAGGTTGCGATGGAGTTTTATCGTCTTTCAAGAGCATGATAATGAGCACATGTTGCAGTCACTACACCCTGGACTTAAGTCTAAGGCCTGTAAATAATACTCAACCTCCCGATTTTCCATTTCGTCCGTCAAAGTCTCGAATACAGTTCATAACCACCCCCTCCTAAGTACAATAAACTCAATCTCAGAAAAATATTTCTAAAAAACTCCCAAAAAAGCGAGTGTACACACAGCTTACCCACAAGTCCCTGACAATCATTCCATACGCAGGATAGAAATGGCAAAGGAAGAGGGTGCGCACGAGCGCTGACGAACTGCCCGCCCTGTACCTTATCCTTAGAGCAGGGGCTGGAGTTAATGCGGAAGTCGGGCGAGCCTATGGAGTGGGGGATTTTTGATTTTTACAAGGTTTTTTCAAGGGCTTTTGGTGAGGAGGAGGATGGGGCAGGGGGAGTTAGAGTGGGAGGTGGGTGGTGTCGTCAAAGACTCAGTATTTTGCTTTGCTCAAATCTGGAGCATCACGGCTTATGCTCGAATAGTTATTTTTTCTGTTTTCTTCAGAAATCTCTATTGTAATTGTGATGTATGTATTCAGTTTAAGATTGTAATCGTTGGAATTTTTTAGAAATTAAATTTACTAAATTCATTGAAAGTGAATATATTAAATATGCATCTTCTTTTGAAGCCTTGATTTCTGGCATAATTCGTTTCCCTCTATCTTCTTTATGGTGAAATTTTGAAGAAAAATTAAATAATTCCTTAATACTTTTGTTTAAATTTTCAAATGCTTGTTCGGAATATCCATCTCTTATCAGTAAGTCTTCAATTTCTTCTTGATTTCTTAATAGTTCCCATACAGCCCTTGAATTTTCAATTACTTCATTCCATTCTCCTTTAATTATATTATTTTCCATTTTTTGTATTGAATTTATTGATTCGTTTAGTCTTTCTTCTTATATTCCGCAGGTATACTTTAAAAACAAATCTTTTGTTAAATCATTGAATAATGCCTAATGATTGTGGTTTTCTGTATTATTAGGTTAATGGTTTGAAAAGATACATGTCTATTTTCTGCCGAAATTGGCAAATCGTATATTCAAAACAGGCACTCTATATATTTACAATATAAATATACTATTTCAGAAATATCCAAAACCACTATCGAGAAAAATTGTTTAAAAATTTATAGATACCTGCGGAAAGTGAGTTTCTTCAATACTTCCTGTTCCTTCGGTATATTCTGGCAGTAAATATTCAAATACAGCAAATTTACCAATTTGAAATACTGGACAATAATCATGTATCCAATCACTAGAAGAAATAGTTACTATATTTGTAAATTTTTTATTTATTGTTCTGATGAATTCTGGGCCACTATTTCCCG
>Ga0255364_10180_pt1 | contig 14759 bp, 13 predicted proteins | sample ANMaggSSYBR01G12_FD_182087 | JGI IMG/M metagenome (GOLD analysis project Ga0255364, IMG submission 182087) | Sediment cell enrichment communities from methane seep in Santa Monica Basin, California, United Staets - ANME aggregate JGI... | ecosystem: Environmental > Aquatic > Marine > Cold seeps >...
CCAACGGGAAGGGGACTTGGGCGTCCAAAAAAATTTACAAAATGTCTTCTTTTCCTCCCCGGGACAGGACGGTCTATTCCAGTAGCTGCAAGACCGCCACTCTTGAGGAAGGCGATAATTTCAGCTTCGAGTTTGGAATCACCGAGGGGAACAATATCCAAACCTTGGGAAATCCTGATCTCATTCTGAAGTTGATATCCGCTTCCGGGATTTGGATAAGATAATATTTTTCCTTCAAAGCCTTCCTGAACCAACCTGGTTATAACAAGATCAAAGTTGCTTAGATGGGGTGAAACCACCATGTAACCTTGATCCTGCTGGCTAAACTCGATGAATTCTTTCATGGGTTCTGAATATGGAACGATGGATTCCAAAATATCAGGTCTATTATAAAAATGGTACATGTCGAAATAGCACTTACCAGCATGCTCAAGGACTCCCTGGGTTTTTTCAATGAGCTCCTGGTGAGTATTGGTTTCGCCATTAGCAATATATTGATTGGCGCGGATTGATTTGGTGATATCTGTATTCTCAAGCCTGGATATAAAGGTGGAAAAAGACCGGACGAAGCGATACCCTAATTTTGGTGGCAGGTATCGACCGATCAGGATTGATGCCCGGACGGAGAATTTACTGTTAAGAATCCCTTGAAGAGACATAGTGAGTAACCTAATAGAATAATATTAAATCTTTTACTTGTTGGAATTTTCTGTTCTGATGGATTTAATACCTTCGATTAACACGGGGACTCCCCTGATTACACAAACAAAGACACTGATCCAGGTGAGGGCGATGGCTATTTGATGAATTAAATTACTTAGATTAGTTCCTTTTGAAAACAGGGCATAAGCCAGGGTAAGGAATCCAGCAGCTGCGGCTTTTACAGTACCATACAGCGCTCGCATAAATCGGGAACTGACGAGAAAACGATTGATGGGTGATTGGATCTGGTCAAAAGCGCTAATGCCCCCTTTCATGCCAATTGAACGAACAGCATCTACACTGGTTCCGCGTATTAAAACAATTATGGGAACAAGAACTGATATCAATCCAAGGTGAGCATACACAACCCAAAGCACATATTCCAGGGAGCGGTCGGTTGCTATATCAAAAACACTTCCAAGGAGGGAGGCCTCACCTCGTTTCCTGGCAATCCAGCCGTCTAGAGTATCCATGGAAAAGATCAGAACGATAAAGGGGACATTCCAAAGCAGGGCAGTCTCCCCGCCAAAATACATCAAGGCAAGATAAATAAATAATAGCGGAAAGCGGGATAATGTTATCAAATTTGCCATAGAGTTTCGTTTCCGTTGGATAACTAATATTCTTTATGATGATGGAGGAATTATTGGTGATACCATCCGCGGTTGTTCGGCGTATGCTAGAGGGCACCCAGCGCCGCATTCTTCCAACAGACTGCAGGTATTACATTCTCTGGGTACGTATTTCCGATCTCGAAGTTCGAGCGCGAGATCATGTTCCCAGATCGATTTCCAAGGATCTTTCAGAATATTCCCTATTTGGTTGTAATAGGATTGACAGGGAATCACTCCGCCATCCGGTTCAACACACATATTATAAAGAGCTGCGGTACAACCTTTAATTCCCAAATTCATCTCGAGGGGATTAAGATGACAGTAGAGAGTCGGGGTATACCAAATTAATTTTTGGTCTGTTTTCTTAATCTTTTCTTGCGCGAGGGTCAAAAGCGGTTTAAGTTCTTCCTCAGTCAATCCGGTTCCAACATCTTTGCCCCTACCAGAATAAATCAACGCATTTAGACCAACAGTTGGTACACCCAACCCTGCTAAATAATCCAGAGTTTTTCCAATACTATTTTGATTATGTTTTAGCATGGTGGTATTGGTCATCACAAATAGAGAGCTATTCAAAGTATTTTTCAAGCCAGAGATGGTTTGCTGCCAGGCACCCTGGAAATTTACCATTTTATCGTGCACGACAGAGTCGTGAGATTCAACGGTAATCTGGACATGATCCAATCCTGCTTCCACAAGCCGAGTCACATAATCTGGATCAGATAATCTCCGGGCATTTGTATTTAATCCGGTGATTTGACCTTTCCCTTCCGCATAGGCGATCAGTTCAGGAAGGTCATTTCGCAGGGTTGGTTCACCGCCGGTGAAAATTAAATGAGGAATGTTCAGATCCCATAAACGGTCAATGATCCTTTTCCAGTCAGTTGTATCCAATTCCGGGTACGATCTCAGTCGAGCGTTGTAGCAGTGGGGACAATCATTGTTGCACCTGTATGTTATCGCGAGATCCATCCGGTAGGGAGCGGTAGGGTGGAGGCTGTATGGAGCATTGATTTCCACACCGGAGTAAGTATCTACTGGTTTCCCATCGGCAGTAATAAATGCTTCCAGGTCCCGGGTGATCAACTCAATATCCTGATCTGTAGTTTCAGCTGGATTATCAAAAATCCGCTCTAATTCCCTCTTGATTTGTTCTCCTGATCTGCCAGCTAAATGGTGATAGGCAATGGTAGAAGCAGTAGGGTTAAGATGTAGAATCGAGTTGGCATTGATGACAAGCGTTCCACTGCCATCTGGATCGATCCTGAGATGAAGCCGGGTTTTTGAATCCTGATCTGTTCGTTGGAAGTGATGAAGACCTGGAGAAATTAATGGATGGGTTAAGGCAGGAAAACCAGCCCGCTTATTTCGCGGTCTTGCCTGAAGGAGTCTGCTTAACATGGTGATTAACGTCCGCCACCAGCGCAGGCACAAGCGCATCCAGCACAGGCACAGGCGCAAGCACAAGAACTGCCTCCACCACTTCTTCCGACGCTAGAACTGGTGGGTTTGGGAACAGGGTTGGTTTTCTGGGTAATCCTGCTGGTGAAATCTGTAATATTTCCAACAACATCACTTGAAAAATTAGAAATCCCGGTAGCCATGGATGCGGCAAATTCACCACCGGGTAGATTGGGCAGTGCGCTGCCTCCACCGGAACGACTTGGACTGGATATTTTTCCGCTTGAGCCAGCAGTCCTGTAAGTAGGATCGTATCTATTCCACCAGATAGGTACATAGACAGGTCCGGTCCGGAATACATCCTGAGTTTTGTCCTCAAAATCACCATCAAGCATAGTCCAACCCATGTGCGAGTTGAATTTTTCGCTTTTAACTTCCGGGGTATCGGCATCTTCAACTTGTTTCCAAGCCCGTTTGATAATGTCTTCATAATAACGGACGGATTCTCTGTGGCTGAATCCTTTCATTTTTTTGCCAACACTCTTTATCAGATCGATCATCAAATCCTGGAGTTCAGTTTTTCGAACCCGGTCAGTGTCTTTTTTAAATGCTTCGATGAACTGGGTCTCATATTTCCTGAGTTTTTCGGGAAGCACATCGCTGAATTCCAATTTTAGAGGTTCCTGGCTGATAACCGTGGCTGCGTTTTTCTGTATCAGCGAAAAGAGGATCATGGTGAATATTTTATCGGCGGGACGTTCCAGCAGGATAGCAGCTTCGATCGCGGTGAGACCGCGTTTAATGCCGTGTCCTTCAATCCGAATTTTTGGAGGGAGGTATTTCATTTTCCGTTTCCGGCTGCTGGAGACAGAAATAACAATGATCAGTACTATGAATCCGATGAATCCACCGACACAAAGAATGGCGGTAACAGCTTCTGCAGGAATACCCAATTGCTGCCAGAGGGTGGGTTTGGATACCGCAGATGCTGGTACGTATGAAGATGGGAACGATGCGCCAAATTTATACCGAGCTGAAGGATCACCAGACGGATTACGCCAGGTGTAGGTAATTTGGCCGAGGGTATCTATACCGGTTATGGGTGAGGATGAAAAGCCATTTGGCGCTGAATGCCAACGGGGTTCATCTGGTTGTACGCCAGGAGGTAGATGATAAACGACTGTAATATCTGTTGTACCAGAGACGTATTGTGAACCAAAGTAGCTAGGCATAAATACCGCGCTGGCATAATCATCAGATTCTGTATCAGGGAATAATACATCATCGATACCATCGATAAATACTCGAACCACACCCTGTCCTCCGGGCGGTATTGAATTTGAGCCCAATCCTACAGCAACACCTGATGATCCGCTGCCTTCATAACCTGAACTGGATATGTAAGATAGTGGCTGGCCGTTCACATCGGCTGAGATATTACTGTCAGAGTACTGATTATTTGGTAAACCAACATCCACATACTCAATAGCATGTCCCTCGGGTTGATTTGTAAAAACAAACTCATATTTCAAATCAAGGGTGCCGTCAGCTTCCCAATAGACATGGACAGTCTCCTGATCGAGACTGAAATAGTAATCTTGCGCATAGGCAGCGCTTGGGATTAATAAAACGATTATCAGCAGGAGAAACAGAAATGTTTTTTTCATGGAAAGCCTCTTCTGGGTTACCATTTTGGACTTTCAGTTATTTGGTAGTTTGTTCCACAGAATGGACAATCAACCACTAGGGCACCTTCTTGCAGGGAAGTATGTTCAGAACTGAGGTGGCCTCCACAGGATTTGCAGGTTAGTGTATCCAATTCGATATCTCCTGTTAGATCAATTTGAACCTTCACTTCCTCATTTTCAGGTGCCAGTTTCTTTCCAACAAACCATATTACACCAAATCCAATCAATACGCTTATGGCTCCGACAATGATCCAGGCAGGTTGTCCTTCAGGACTGAAAGCACCCCAGATAAAAATAACCCCAAAGAATATAGCAATCGCAGCAAATATATAGCCGATAATTTTTCCAGCGGACATATTAACTCCTCATTAAACAGGATCTAAGATTTTCATAATCCATAAAATGAATTTGACTGACTAAACAATGACAGATTCTGTTTGGAAAACATCCGTCTCTATTCGTAAACATTATACCAATATCCGTCTTTAGCCAAGATGTAAATTCGGTGAATTTATTTATTGTGGTGATTAATTCTCGAACTGGTATATAAGCTATAATTGAATTTATGGAATACAACAGCGAACAACAGCGGTTGGTAGAACTTCAGAAGCAGCTCAGATATCATAATTATCGTTATTATATTCATAATGATCCTGTCATCAGCGACCATGAATTTGACAAGCATTATCGAGAACTTCTAAAACTAGAAGAGAAATATCCAGCCTTAAAAACCCCTGATTCTCCCACTCAACGCGCTGGTACACCGCCTTCAGAGGCGTTTACTCGTCTGGAACATCCAGCTCCAATTTTGAGTCTGGACAATGCCTTTTCAGCAGATGAGCTTAAAGCATGGCAAGAGCGAATTTCTAAGCTGAATAATAAGGCAGCACAGGCTGAGTTTATGCTAGAACCAAAACTGGATGGATTGACAGTAGTTCTTCATTATGAAGATGGGTTATTTGCCAGGGGAGCAACCCGCGGGAATAGCGAAATCGGTGAGGAAATTACTGAAAATCTGAGAACAATTCGGAGCCTTCCACTCCGTATTCCACCTGATCCGGATAATCCTCATGCCCCAGAACGCCTGGTAGTTAGGGGAGAGGCATTTATCCGGTTAACTGATTTTGAGAAGTTGAATAAAAGCCTGGAAGAAGCAGGGGAAAAAACTTATGTTAATCCCAGAAATACTGCGGCTGGATCATTACGTCAGTTAGACTCTTCCTTGACAGCAAAAAGACCTTTGACGTTGTTGGTATATCAAATAGTATCCAGTTCTGAGTCCCTTCCTCTGACACAAAAGGATACACTTACTTACCTGAAAAAAATGGGATTTCCTACCCCCGTTTTCGATTTTTGCACTGACCTGGATTTAGCCATCAGTACTTTGGACCAGTGGGATCTCCGCCGAAAGAATTTGGATTATGAAATTGATGGAGTCGTTATCAAGATAAATGACCTGGTTCTGGCTGATAGCCTGGGTGTGGTTGGCAAAGCCCCCCGGGGAGCTATAGCTTACAAATTTCCAGCGCAGGTGGTTACAACCACTCTGGAGGATATCAAGGTAAATGTTGGGCGGACCGGAGTTTTAACTCCTTACGCTGTCCTTGAACCCATAGATATTGGAGGTGTGACTGTCAAACAAGCCACTCTTCATAATTTTGATTTCATCAGTAAAAAAGATATCCGGATAGGGGACCGGGTAATGGTGAAAAGAGCCGGAGAGGTAATACCATATATTATTGGACCGGTAATGGATCTCCGGACTGGAGCAGAGAATACTTATTCACCACCAAAAAAGTGCCCGGTTTGTTTGGAGCCTGTTGAACACCTGGAAGAAGAAGTGGCCTGGTATTGCGTTAATTCAAGCTGCGAGGCGCAGTTAATAAGAAATATTGAACACTTTGTCTCCCGCACAGCAATGGATATTGTTGGACTGGGAATCAAGATTGTTGAGCAGCTAGCGAATGAAGGTTTGATTACCAATGTGGGGGATTTATATAATCTCCAGAAGGTCGATTTATTGAACCTGGAGGGCTTTAAAGAGAAAAAAGCAGATAATCTGCTCGAGGCTATTGAGCAATCTAAAATTCAACCCTTAGATCGGCTGATAACAGCATTGGGGATTAGGGGAGTTGGTGAAGTAGTCTCTGGGACCTTAACCGACCATTTTATTGATTTACATGAACTTGGACAGGCAGCGGTGGAAGATTTGGAAAATATTCCAGGCATCGGACCGAATATTGCTCAGGCAATCATCGATTGGTTTGCCCGCTATTCTAATCAACAAGTTTTGGTTAGATTAAAAGAGAGTGGAGTCTGGCCTTCGAGTGATAAAACAGATAGCCACGATTCTGGAAATTTACCTCTAACTGGTCTGGTTTTTGTAGTAACCGGAAAATTAAAGGATTACTCTCGGGGAAATATCAAGCAGATTATTCAAGATGCTGGGGGTCGAGTAACAGGCTCAGTGAGTTCTAAAACTGATTTTGTTTTAATTGGCGAGGATCCGGGATCAAAGAGGGACAGAGCCCAGGAATTAGGAATAAAAATTATCTCTGAGCTTGAATTCAAAGAAATGATTATCGATTTTAGTAAACAGCATGAGGGGTAAACTCTGAAAGAAAACAAGCGGTTAATTTTAAAGAAAGGCCGGGAAAGACCGGTTTTAAAACTTCATCCCTGGATATTTTCCGGGGCAGTTGATCGGGTTGAGGGAGATCCCTTGCCGGGAGAGACAATTAAGATCATTGATAAATCCGGGACCTTTTTGGCCTGGGGATCATTCAGCCCTGAATCCCAGATTCGAACAAGAATATGGAGCTGGAACCCAGAAGAGCATATCTCCCGTGATTTTTTACATGCCAGGATCAAGCGCAGCCTGCATTACCGGAACCAGATTGGATTAGATTCGCAGATGAAGCGACTGGTTTATGCAGAATCAGATGGTCTCCCTGGACTGATTGTTGATCAATATGCTGATACTCTTGTCGTGCAGTTTCTCAGTGCTGGAAGCGAGTATTGGAAAAATGAGATCGTAGAAATCCTGGTCGAGTTAACAAATGCGAAGACCATCTATGAACGATCAGATGCTCAGGTCCGTAAGCTGGAAGGACTCCCTCAACAGACAGGGACTATATTTGGATCTGACCCGGATCCACTGCTGAAAATCCGGGAACAAAACCTGGATTTCTGGGTTGATATTCAACAAGGTCATAAGAGTGGTTTTTACCTTGATCAACGGGACAACAGAGATTTAGTGGGAAGAATGTGTAGGGGAAAAGCCGTTCTGGATTGTTTTTGCTATACTGGTGGATTTTCGGTTCATGCCCTCAATAATGGAGCGGATTTAACCACTTTGGTTGATGAGTCAGAGAGAGCTTTGAACCTGGCTGAAAAGAATATTACCTTGAACAATCTTGAAACTGAAAAGATAGAACTTCTCCGGGGAAATGTTTTCCAAGTCTTGCGAAAATTCCGTGATCAGGGCAGGAAATTTGATGCTATCATTCTGGACCCGCCTAAGTTTGCACCCACTGCATCCTTTGCTGATAAAGCTGCCAGGGGGTATAAGGACATTAATTTACTGGCTTTAAAATTACTAAACCCGGGGGGAATGTTAGCAACCTTTTCATGCTCTGGTGGAATCAGCCGGGATCTCTACCTTAGAATTTTGTCAGGTGCTGCCCGGGACGCAGAAATTAATGCTAGAATACAGGTTAATATGGGACAAAGTGCGGACCACCCGGTCAACTTGAGCTTCCCGGAAGGGGATTATCTCAAGGGGTTCGTCCTACGTGTAGCGTAAAGAGGAGGTTTGAGATGGTTACAGAATCCGGTCAGGGTTTGGTTGAATACGCCCTGATTCTACTTCTCGTAGCGTTAGCATTGATTGTCATTTTATCAATTTTTGGAGTTGAAGTGGCTGATACCTACGCCAACATCATTGATAGTATTCCGTGATTATATAGAGCACATTATTTAATTATTAGAGCCAAACATGAAATAGAGCCAGGAATATTCCTGGCTCTATTTATTTGAAGATGAGTTGTTCTAAATTATTTTTAGGGATGTGGGCTATCGATCGGACTCGGAACGAGGTGTTTTTCCGGAAGGATCGTATACATATACTCGATCGCCTATATTTGCCCAATTAAATAGCCAATGAGAATCACCGACGGACATATTTACACACCCGTGAGACTGGGGATAACCAAGATTTGCCCGCCAATACGCTCCATGGAAAGCCCGGCCTTCGTCAAAATACATCGTCCAGGGCACGCTCTCCAGGTTGTAGGCATGGGCTGGATCAGTCAGCCAACGCATCCGTGTCAGATCTTCTTTCTCTTCAATTTGATATATGCCTGGGTATGTGTAATAGGGTCCTACTCCGCTGGCGATCAAAGTTGAGAAAACTAATTCCCGGTTTTCGTATACGGTAATGGTTTGCTCATACAGGTTAACTTCAATCCAGCGATTCCAGGTCATTCCTTCTGGAGGTCCAGTCCGGGGAGATACTTTTGCGACAGCGGTCTGGACTACCCATTCATCTGGACCGATCATATACCAGTCCCATTTTCCGATGGTTTGAATATCATATATTTGCACCAATTGCTGGTGTTCCAGATAATGTCCTGTGTAGTCATCCGTTTCATAACCTGGTGAGCGTTTGGTCTCCGCTTCTCCGCCAGCTGAAAACATTGACAGAATCCAACCAAAATCGTGTGTGGGAGTCTCTGCGAATTCAACCCCTTGGAAGATGGGAACAGAAGTGATGATTACATCTGATCCGGACATCCAGCCGATGTCTGTGTAATGGTAATATTTTCCTTTGCTGATTTCAGTTCGGGAGATCGAGACGTAATTAAATCCCCGAGTTATCCGGCGAACAATTTTATCATTATCTTGGCTGACGGCAGCATTTAATGTCTCGTAGATCGGCGCCTTATCACGTACAACATAGGCATACTTGTACTGCACCTCAGATAAGGATGGGTCTGGATTCCGGATTGGTAACGGAGTTTCCGGGAATGTTATGCCTATCTCCGCCATATCAAGTAGATAGGCGGTAGGACCAAGCGGCAAACAATCCTGACTGGAATCGTAATATAAATCTGGCGGGCAGAGTGGTACAGATCCGTCTTCGATCCCTTCAGCTTGGACTGTACTCGGGACTGTCGCCAGTAGAAAGCCTGCTATCAGTGTAGTTATCAATCGTCTACGCATAAAAGTTTCCAATCTGATAAAGGTATGGTTAAAAGATTAAATTCTGCGAACTCAACTTTTTAATTCCGCAGGAAGTTGTCCAACATCGATGGTCGCCTCATCACAGAAGATCATCGCCCTTTCTATGACGTTTCTAAGCTCTCGAATATTACCTGGCCATTTGTATTTCTTTAACAGTTCAAGGGCAGCAGGTGTCATATTCTCTATATTTAAACCCATTTTGGGATTGTTGGTTTTTATGAAATGTCCCGCTAACCCTGGTATATCTTCAGGGTGATCTCTCAAGGGTGGGATTTCCAGATTGATAACTTTTAGCCGGTAGTAGAGGTCCTCTCGGAATCCTCCTCCCTCAATCAAGGCTGGTAAATCTCTATTGGAAGCAGCTAATATCTGAACATCGACCTGGATTGAGGTTGTGCTTCCGACTCGTCGGAAGGACCGTTCTTCCAGGGCCCGGAGCATTTTTGCCTGCATATCGGATGACATAGATGAGATTTCATCCAGGAATAATATTCCTTCATCCGCCACTTCCACTAATCCTCGTTTCCTCTTCTGCGCTCCTGTGAAGGCACCCGCCTCATAGCCGAACAGCTCAGATTCAAGCATCGTATTCTGAACCGCAGCGCAATTGATGTCAATAAATGGTTTTTCGGATCGGGGTCCCATTCTGTGAATCGCCCTGGCAAGCACTTCTTTACCGGTACCTGTTTCCCCAGATATAAGGATGGAAGTTGAACTTTTGGCTGCCCTTTGGGCTAGGGAGAATACATCCCGCATAACATCAGAATTAATCACTATAGAATCCAGGGCTTCACGCTGAGTTTTACGGAAATGGTTTAATTCCTCCCGCATCTCAACAATGTCCTGGGCTCGTTTGATGGATTGTTCAAGGCGTTCAAATTTTATAGGCTTTTGTATAAAATCATGAGCGCCATTTTTCATTGCTTCAACCGCCATATCAATTTTTCCATGGGCAGTGATCATGATAATCGGAGGTCGATTTGGGAGCTGGGCAGTCTCGGCCAATAAATCAGGTCCGTACCCGTCCGGGAGCTGAACATCTAATAGAACAATATCGGCTTCCTGGGCAGAGATATGTTTCCGGGCGGTTTTTAAATCTGCTGCTAAAAGAACTTCGTATCCCTCAGTTTCCAAATAACTGCCAATATTTTTCCGAGCGTTTTTTTCGTCATCTACAAGCAAGATGGTTGCTGTCATTCCCTAGGTGCCTCCTCGTTGGCTCCGGGAAGGATGATTTGAAATGATGTTCCTTCCGGGAGGGGGACCAGTGTAATTGTCCCTTCATGCATGGTTATTATATGTTTGGTTATCGACAAGCCGAGTCCGGTTCCGTCTGGTTTGGTTGTAAAGAATGGCTCAAATATTCGATCCTGGGCTTCCTGCGGTATACCTGGGCCAGTATCAAGGACATCAACCTGGATACCGGTCGTTCCAGTAGCTTTTTGGATGGTTTTTAATCTAACCGATAATACTCCACCGTTGGTTTCTTCCATCGCTCTGACCGCGTTACTGATCAGGTTATTAAAGACTTGACCCAGGGCTCGGTTATCCCCGAGAACATTAGGGAGATCGGGCTCTACTTTCAGGACATGCGTTACGCCAGTTCTCTTCATCCTCGGCATCCAACGGTTGAGGATCTGGCCGATTATATGAGGAAGGTCCAGTGGAGTTCTGTGGTAACTCTGGGATTTGGAGAATGTGAGAACTGTATCAACGATATGGGTGAGTCGATCACAATCGTCATTGATTCCTTTTAACACATCTTTTTGATTAAAATCATCCGGAAGGATTTTGTCCAGCAGTTGGATTCCAGAGGTGATATTGTTGATAGGATTCCGAATCTCGTGAGCAAAGATTGCATTCATCTGTCCAACCAGAGCCCGTCGTTCGAGCTGTTGGGTTTGGATACGGACTTTTTCTTCCTTGCTGATATCCTGCACAAAGATCAAAATTCCTTGAATTTCATCAGTATCCGGGTTAGTAACGGGGAATGTTTTGATAAGAGCAGGAAATACGCTTCCATCCCGGTGGTGGATTTCTAATTGTCCGAGGTCGTGAGTGGGAATATTTGTTAATGCATCCTGGAGGGCAGGAGTTAAGCGATCTGTGCCAATAATAACATCATCTATATGATGGTTAATAACTTCTTGTTCAGCATAACCCAGAATTTGCTCTGCAGAGGGATTCACCTGCTGAATTAGAAGTTCAGGATTCAAATAGAGAATACCTTCTGGCATATATTTGTTGATGGTATCTCCGATGGCTTTCTTCAGTGCTGTTTTTGTCAGGCGGTCGCTCAGATTTGATTTTAGGATAAAGTTATTTATGACTCCTTCAGTAGCAGCTACTAATAATTTCATTGCTGCCAGGGAGGTTTGTTTTTGAGGGGGAGCTGAACCGCCGGGACCCATGGCGACTATCAAACCGCTGACTGAATTCTCATCATTAAGAGGAGCAGACATAACAAATGATGACCCCACCTGGGCTGCGCGTTCCATCAAGGGGGATAGTGGCGGTTTATATGGGGGAGAAAATTGGCTGTCCTTATAGTGAGAGAAAAAATCAGTTGTAGAGATAGTTGGAGGTAAAAAACCAGATGGATTATCAAGGATTACAGCTTTCAGCTGGGGGTGATTTGAATCGATTTTATAAATACCTAACGATTCGGCAGTTAACATATTTTTACCAACCTGAATAATAATCTCCAGGGCCTGATCGAGTGAGGATTGGTAAAAAATCTGAGAGAGAGCCAGAATACCCTCAAGTTGAGTGGATTCCTGGTCTTTGTGCAGTTTTCGTCTCTTTGAGTTTTCCAGGGTATTCAGGCTGTAGACAGTGAATCGTTTGGATATTCCCAGGGTTTTAGCTTGCACCTGGGTAGTGATTTTTTGTTTCCGGCGGGAGATAAGATCAAGTTCTCGACCTTGAATGCTGTGAAGTTCGAGATGAAGAGCTGGATCTTGAATGATGGCCGGTAATTTAGGCAGCAGAGTGTCTAGGTGAAGGGACAGGAGTTCCTTTCGGGTATAACCGGTTAGCTCAGACATGGAGGCATTTACTGCCCGGATAACTAAATCCGTATTTGATACCAGGGCGGACGGATCTGGTGAGATATCAAGCAGGTGGCTCACCTCATTGGGGATCAATTCGATCTCATCTGATGATCTGGAAGGATTCGATATCAACAAATCTTTGGACCTCTATACTTTCTGGCGGAGACGGGAGGACAATATGCCCTCCATGGCTCGGTATTTTGCAACGGTTCTCCGAGCAATATTATACCCGGCTAGGGATAATTCCTCTGCAAGCTCAGTATCAGTCAGGGGAGTGTCCTCTTTCTCGACTAAACGCAGTAGAGTAGTGCGGATGGGTAAACTGCGGTCAAAGAATTGTTGAAGAGGAATGATTTTCCTGTTCGGAAGCTGAACTGATTTATCGGATACCGCCCGGGAAATGGTGGATTCGTGCACTCCCAGTAGCTCTGACATTTCAGCCTGAGTCTGAGGCTGGATAGTCGCAGGATCACAGCTGAGAATATAATCTCGCTGTTCTGTAACAAGTTCTGTCATTAATTGTTCCATGGTGTGATTGCGCTGCTGGAGACATTTAATGAGTAAACCGGCGTTTTCAATATCTTTTGCCCAATCTTCACTCTTTTCATCTGGAGCCTGTTTTTGGGCCTTCCGGAAAAGAGGATTTATACGCAGAGTTCCTCGGTACGGACTGATAATTTCAACGATCATCCGCCGATTCGGGGAGTTTTCGACCTCTTTCAGGATAATATCTGGTTGATGATATGCCTGGGTTTGTGTTTCGCTGGGCTGGCGGTAATCGCCCCAGAAAGCTCGTCCTGGATACGGGTTGAGGTTTGCCCGGATAAATTCTGCGATTTCCTGAGCATGTTCGTAGGAAGTATTCAGTTCTTTCGCGAGTTTGTGGTAGCTATGTTTACTAAGGTCTTTCATGCCTTTTTGAATTGCCTCTTCTGCCAGGCGCGGTACCTTGGTATCTTCCCGTAGCAATTTCAGCTGGATTAACAAAGCCTCTGTTGGTGAGGAAGCGCCAACCCCTGTAGGTTCGGCATGTTTAATGATATCCGCTACCCTGGTTACCCGGGAGAGAGGAACGTGATAATACTGGCTGATTTCTTCGAGAGGAACGATCAATAAACCATCTTCATTCAGATTATTTAGAATATGGGCGGCAATCAGTCGTTCATCTTCTTCGATTTCGGGAGCTATTTGGCGCAGAACATAAGAGGGTAAATCCTCTACCTGGGGAGCAATGTTATCGAAAGACACCTCATTGGATGACCCTTGACTTCCATTTTTCCCGAACGAAACCGGGAAATCTTCTGGGGAAGAGATGAAGACGATCGGTTCATCTACCTTGGTGTCATAGGGTTGGCTGCATACCGGGCAGGGCCCAGGTGTTGCGATAATCCGCCCACAGCTGGGGCAGCGCCGATCCTCTACGATTTCCAAAGCTGGGTTATTAGCCAATTCGGTTCGAATCTTCTGCCTGATTTCTGTTGCGGGCATTTGCAGCAGAGACATAGTTTGGGCGAGGTGAGCGGTAACTTGGGGCCTTAGTTCATGATTTTGAATTTGGAACATTGGGTCCTCCTATTAAAGTATAGCGTTATACCTCAATTGTTGCAAGATATATGCCAAACTAGTAGCAATTTTTATACCGGAACAAAGGACAATGTGTATTGGTAAAGGGTGGGGAGAAGATACCGGCGGTAGTGGTAGAATAGGAAACGGTGCCTGGAAAGAATATTGGTCTCCAAATCTGTTATAAATTGCGCATAGGCAATATGATAAAAAATCTTGTTTATTTGGATAAATTCCAATTTATAGTACTCTTGATCTTGTTATCCACTGGATTGACTGCTGGTTGTGTGGAGTTAAATAGGAAAACGAAGCAAAATCTGGGATTTGATGGTGAGAGGGCATTACAGGATGTGCAGCACCAGGTTTCTCTCGGTCCACGGATACCTGGAAATCCTGGACATGATCAAATTCTTGAGTGGATGGAAGGGATATTAACGCAAAATAATTGGAAAGTTGAACTGCAAGTTTATGAAATTCGAGGGAAATCAATCACC
>Ga0255364_10200_pt1 | contig 14742 bp, 10 predicted proteins | sample ANMaggSSYBR01G12_FD_182087 | JGI IMG/M metagenome (GOLD analysis project Ga0255364, IMG submission 182087) | Sediment cell enrichment communities from methane seep in Santa Monica Basin, California, United Staets - ANME aggregate JGI... | ecosystem: Environmental > Aquatic > Marine > Cold seeps >...
TCAGACATCAATGATAAAGTTGCCATTATCGGGAAAAAGGAATTGAAGATTTACAGCTTTGAAGGCCAGTTGATAAATGAGAACAAACTCGCAGAAAACCTATCTTATCGTGATCTAAGGATTTGGAACGAAAAAATATTAGCAGGTGTTCATTATAAACTTGACGGCACTTCAAAGGGGATTTTACATGTTGTTGATTTTACAAGCAATGTGATTGAATCAAAAGAAATATCTGTTAAAAATTACCAGATATTTGAAGAAACACCCAAATTGAAATCAACAAATACTTATGATCCCATTCCATGTCCTTTTACCCCTTTTGACACTATTCATAAAGTCTGGAATCATTATGAGCAACACATGGGTGACGGATCAGGTAATTGGTCGTACTTGCACCAGGGACTTGATATCGAAGTGCCGGTAGATGAGCCAACCTATGCTGTGGAAGAAGGTTGGGTAAAATTGGTGTTAACCCTTGGAGGTGCTGTATATTGGAGGGTTGCCGTCAGTCCTGTACAATCTTCCGGGTATTCGGATGGTTGGTTATACGCTCATCTTGTGGAAAGCAGTATACAGGTGGATGTAGGTGATTATGTGCAGCTTCACGATTATTTAGGGGATATTATATACTGGGCCAACGACTGGGGACATATACATTTTGTAAATATTAAGGACCAGGGCGAAATATGGTATTATGATGATGACGAATGGGGAATCAATTTCAATCCCTTACTGGCATTAACACCCAATACCGATAGTGTAGCCCCTGTAATTGAACATTTTTCTTCCACTTCAAAATTTGGATTTTATGTAAACGAAACTTCCAATTACCTTGATCCTGATAGTCTTTATGGTGATGTGGATATTGTTGTTAAGATCAGCGAATATCATGCTGATTCAGAATGGGAACAACCTGCGTTTAAAACCTATTACTGGTTGAACAAACTTCCGGAAGATACCACCATTTTCCAAAAAACCCTTGGGCAGATATTAAATCATCAGTATCCTTTTTATTCCAGCGGTAACTATTATCCGTATGCTGATATCCTTTATAAAAAGGATTATAATCATCCCTCTCCTCCCTGGATGAATTACGACAGGGATTATTATCAAATATTGACCAATAATAACGGTGACTCTATCATAGAATTATCGGAAGCACAACTTGCGTTCCCGACTGAAAATTATCCTGACAGTGATTACCGAATATTTGTAGAAGCATGGGATGAAGCAGGAAATATGGCATTGGATAGTATGGATATAACTTTTGATAATTTTAATACGGGAATATCAAATTCTGAAATCTCAAAATTGCTAGAGGTTAATTGTTATCCTAATCCAGCGAAGAACTTCGTATTCTTCGAGTTTAGTGTTTTGAGTTCTGAGTTTTGGGTTAGGGAAAACAACCAGATCAGGGTTAACAATTCCTTTGGTCAGCAAGTGGCTTTATTGCCTGTTAAAAGTAATAAAACAGTCTGGGATACACGAAACATCCAGCCAGGACTTTATTTTTACTCATTGAAATCAGGTGATTCAGTTTTAGCAGGGAAGCTGATTATTTCAAAATAGGTCTCCTATTCGTCTGAACACTGCACTATCCGGCTATTCGTCAGACCACTGCCAGTGTATATGCTTTCGCGCAGTGGTCTGATGAATACTGCACAAGCAGGGGTCTGACGAATGACAACGAATGCTCATAATCCATTGTGAATAAATAAATTTTGACGTAAACTCAAAGGGTTCTAATTTTGCGGCCTTTAATAACATGATGGATACAAAAACAAAGTCCATTCAAGAATTGAGCAATTCAACAATTCAATAATATTACATGCAGGAAACTATTTTAATCCTTGATTTTGGATCGCAATACACACAATTGATTGCCAGACGGGTAAGAGAACTGAATGTGTACTGTGAAATTCATCCCTATAATTCTTTCCCGGAAGTTAATAATCATATCAAAGGTGTAATCTTATCAGGAAGTCCGTTTTCGGTCCGTGATGCAAAATTCCCTGTACCTGATTTGTCTGAAATAAAGTCTAAAATACCTTTATTGGGTGTATGTTATGGCGCGCAATTTCTTGCTAAAGATTTAGGAGGAGAAGTTTTGCCATCAAAAATAAGGGAATATGGCCGGGCTAATTTATCTTTTATTGATACATCAAATAAATTGATGAAAGGTATGTCAGATGGCTGCCAGGTGTGGATGTCGCATGGCGATACCATTCAAACCATTCCAGATAATTTTGAAATTATTTCAAGTACCAATGATGTTAAGGTTGCCGGTTATCAAATCCAGGGAGAATCAACCTATGGTATTCAATTTCATCCCGAAGTGTATCATACAACTGAAGGAATGGTGCTGCTGAAAAATTTTGTGGTTGATATTTGTGGTTGTCACCAATCCTGGACACCCCAATCATTTATCGAAACCACTATCAATGATCTTAAGAAGAAACTTGGAAACGACAAGGTTGTCCTGGGGCTATCCGGAGGTGTTGATTCTTCAGTCACAGCAGTGCTATTAGACAAAGCAATAGGAGAAAACCTGCATTGTATTTTTGTAGACAATGGCCTGCTGCGCAAGCATGAATTTGAATCTGTTCTTGATTCATATGAGCATATGGGATTAAATGTAGTAGGTGTGGATTCAAAAGACAGATTTTATAAATCCCTTGAAGGAATTACTGATCCTGAGGAAAAACGAAAAGCCATTGGCAATACATTCATAGAAGTATTTGATGAAGAAGCTCATCGGATTCAGGATGTTTTATGGCTGGCGCAAGGAACCATTTATCCGGATGTGATTGAATCAAAATCAGTGAAGGGTCCTTCGGCTACCATAAAATCACACCACAATGTTGGTGGCCTGCCTGATTATATGAAACTTAAAATTGTTGAACCACTCAATACATTGTTCAAAGATGAAGTCAGAAAAATAGGCCGTAACCTGAAAATGGATACAAACCTCTTAAAGCGTCACCCATTTCCGGGACCCGGACTTGGGATTCGGATATTAGGGGAAATCACCCCTCAACGGGTTCATATATTACAGGAGGCTGATTATATTTATATTGAAGGGTTAAAGAAGTTTGAATTATACGACAAAGTCTGGCAGGCTGGAGTTATTTTGTTGTCGGTACAATCTGTAGGCGTTATGGGCGATGAAAGGACCTATGAAGATGTTGTTGCTTTGAGGGCTGTTGGATCAACAGATGGAATGACGGCTGACTGGTCGCAATTGCCGTATGATTTTTTAGCTAAAATATCGAATGAAATCATTAATAAAGTAAAAGGGGTTAACAGGGTGGTTTATGATATCAGTTCAAAACCTCCTGCTACCATCGAGTGGGAATAGTAGAAAATGCGTAAATGAAAGAATGGAAGAATGCTTAAATGCAAAAATTCAAACAGAACATAAAAGCAAGAAATCATCGTTGTATTATTTTATCAAAGATATTATGTATTAGATGGCATTCTCAGTTGGTACATAGTACTCCTTTGGAGAGTCCTTTAGACAAGCATTTTTGAATTTTATATAAATTATTACAGGTACAATAAATAATTATTTACAATAAAATTAACAGTAGAACCGGTAACATGCTATTGAAAAAACTTCTGATCTTATTCATTCTCTTTTTTATGATTGTGAATTGTTCATTTTCGCAACAAAAGTCAACTATCAAAAAGTCGGAGATCATTGAAAATATAAATGGCAAAGACTATTACCTTCATTTTGTAAAACAAGGTGAAACCCTTTTTGAAATAGCAAAAGCTTATGGAATTACGGTTGATAATTTGTTTAAGGTTAATCCTGAATCAAGAGGGGGAATTAAACCAGGGCAAATTTTAAAAATTCCACTTGTTGTAAAAAAAAACCGATTATAAAATTAAACAGGATTCGAAGGATGATTACTTTGTCCACATCGTCAAAGCAAAAGAAACGTTTTATGGAATTTCTAAAAAATATGGTGTTGAAATAGAGGATATTAAAAAGCTAAATCCTAAAGTTGGGGATAACTTGCAAGATGGTCAAACCCTTAAAATTCCAGTTATTAAATCTGATAAAACAATAAATACGGATTGGAATAATAGTTATTTGTCACATACCGTTTCGCAAGGGGAAACATTATATGGTATCGCCCGCAAATATGATGTAACGATTGGAGAAATCAAGAATGCAAATCCTGGATTATCGGATCAACTTACTATTGGAGAATCAATAAATATACCTAATCAGGTTGGATCTGAACCGGATACACCCGAAACACCTAAAGATATATTTATTAAATACCAGATTAGACCAAACGAAACAATTTATGTAATTGCCAAAAATCATGCAGTTTCTGTTGATTCGATAAAATATTATAATTCGGGATTGACAGAAGAGTTTAGATCGGGTCAGGTAATCAGGATACCTCAAAATAACGCGACATTAAATTACATTATTCATACAAGTGTTAAAAAAGATAAACTACAAAAAATCGCAGAATATTACCGGGTTAATTATTATGATGTTCTGGTACTAAATCCAGGCGTTCATAAGAAAGTTAATAAAGGCCAGCATATTAAAATACCAGTTGAAGTTCAGGTTGATGAGAAAGATATTGGAGGAAAAAGTTCGGATTTATTACCTGATAAAGAATCTCCTTGCAGGAATATTGAGGAAAACATGGATCAGATGTACAACGTTGCCCTAATGCTTCCATTATACCTCGAAGAAGTTGATAGCCTCGAAAATAAAGAAGAAAAAGATATTTCAGACTTAAGGAAGATGATTTCATTCCGGTTTATCAAATTTTATGAAGGATTCCTTATGGCAGTTGATTCGATGAATGATGCTGGAATGAAATTGAATCTTTTTGTTTATGATGTGGATAATTCGGAAGAAAAGATCAATCAGGCCTTACATGCATCGGAACTAAGTAGAATGGATTTGATCATTGGTCCCTTGTTTAGTGAAGCATTTAAAAAACTAGCTGATTTTGCTAAAATCTACGAGATCAATATAATCAATCCACTGTCTGTGCGTGAAGAGGTGATTTTTGGCAATTCTTATGTTTTCAAGATAAAACCTTCCAGCAGTTCACAGATAGATAAGTTAACTTTATTTATTCAGGATCATTTCCCGGAGAGCAATGTGGTTATAGTACGCCATAATAAATACAAATACCAGGCTGACGTATCCTATATCAGAAATTACCTGAACAGCAATAGGAATCCAAACCTATATATTCATAATAAGCATATTGTTGATCTGATCAAATCGCAGGATTATATGGATCAAATGCTTACCGAAAACATACTATTTGATTTGGAGTCGCTGAATGACAGACAAGATGATAGTACACTTATTCCAAACACTGTTAAAGAGATATTGTATGTAAGCGACAGCACTGCAGGATTGTCTATGAATTTATCCCGTTTGCGTCCAAATGTTGTTATTGTATTTAGTGAAGATAAAGTTTTTACGCAGGATCTCATTTCACATTTAAATAAAATATTATCGGATTACGAAATAACACTTTTTGGTTTACCCGAATGGAATAAGTTTAATAACATGGAAACCGATCATTTGTTAAATCTTAATTTGCACTGTTTTAGTTCCTCAATAGTTGATTATGATAATAAGAAAACCAGGGACTGGATATTGAATTACAGAAATTTATACAATACGGAACCTACTTCTGAAAATTATGCTTTTGATGGATTTGATATCGGATGGTATTTTTTAAATGCACTTTATTTATATGGGAATAATTTTTCAGAATGTATTGATGATTTTGATATTCAGCTGATCCAAACCAAATACCGGTTTGAACAATTGAAGGATAACGGAACCCAGAACATATATTGGGATATCGGAAAGTATGTTGATTATAAATTTATCCATGTTCAGGAATAAATAAGCATCTCTTTTTTTCATTAAAAGATTTAACATATCTTTGGCAAAATTCTTTGAAATATATGCTTAGCAGAAGGCAATTGAGAATTAAGGCGTTACAGGCATTGTATGCATTTATTCAATCGGTAAATGACCAGCTTGATCATGGTGAAAAAGAGATGCTCAGGAGCCTCGAAAAATTATATGAAATTTACATTTACCAATTATCCTTTCTCATTGAAATTGTTGACTTTTCAAGAAAAAGAAGTGAAGAGAATAAAAAAAAGTTTTTTCCTACCGAGGAAGATTTGAATCCCAACACCAGGTTTATCGACAACCGCTTTTATATTCAATTGGCTAATAATCGCGACCTCCTAAAACATATTGACAAGTATAAGATAAACTGGGTTGACCAGGAGGATATGATTCGCAAACTTATGGCCCAGATAAGAGAAAGTAAGGATTACACTGATTATCTGAATAAACCCCAGAATTCATACAATGATGATAAAGATATCTTTATCAAGATCATTAAAAAACACTTGTCACGTTCCGAAATTTTGCAATTTTTTTACGAAGAAAAAAACATTTACTGGTATGATGATTTTCATACAGCAAATCTATTGGCTATAAAAACAATAAAAGGTTATGATTCTTCATGGGATGAGTCCCATTTACTACCGATTATGTTTGGAAAAGATATCGAAGGCAGCAAGAACGAAGACAAAGAATTTATTATCAATCTGTTTCGGAAAACCATACTCAAAAGTTCCAAGTATGAAGAATTGATCGACAAGAAGGTGAAAAACTGGGAAATGGACCGAATTGCCGTTATGGATATCCTGATTATTAAGATGGCACTGGTTGAATTACTTGAATTCCCATCTATTCCAATCAAAGTTACATTAAACGAATACATTGAACTGGCTAAATTATATAGTACACCCAAAAGCAAAATATTTGTTAACGGTATCCTCGATAAACTCATTGGAGATTTAAAAGATCAAAAGAAGATTAAAAAAACCGGAAGAGGATTGCTTGAAAGTTAAACCTCAGAAATTAATAAATATTAACAAATAGGGATTGTATTTGTAATATTGAATTGCGATTTTTGCATCGAGAAAACTAATTAAAAAGATAATAATGAAGAGCACAGTTAACATTTTGATCAAATTAATAAATGGTTGTCTTATTGTTTTGTTGGCATTTTCAATGATACATTGTAAAAATGCAAAAAAGGAAACTACAACTGAAAAACAATCTACTGAGCAATCGACCAAATCTGTACGTGAAGAACCCAGATTAGTTTATGATGACCGTGGAAATATCATTGAGCGACACGCCAAGTCTTATAGAAAAAGAGATGAGAGTGTAAGGTCGGTCGACAGCTATTATTATAAATACGACGAAAGAAATAACCTGATTGATGAGACAAAGGAATCCTATACTGTTGATGGAGAATTAAAATATAAGAATGTTAATTTTTATACATATAATGATAAAAATCAAAAAATAGAATTGCGTTTTTTTTCATATGATAAAAATGACAGTCTTCAACGACAGGCCAGGACAACGTTTGAATATAATGATTTGGGACATCCTGTGAAGGAACAAAATTATTTCGAGGATGGGACGGTAAAGGGGATAATAATCCGTGATCCGGATGAGAAAGGTGCATTACAGTCAGAAGAATACATCCACTATAATCCTGATGGCACTAAAAAAGACCATAAAAAATATTATTATACAGAATACGGACTTGGAAAAACTGAAGACCTGATGAAGAAATAAAGGATACAGGTAAGTAATAGAGTGAACTAAACTACTATGGATTGGAAATCCATAGGTTTGGATGACGAATCAAATTCGTTTTGTAAGTACCAAAAGACAAACAACAAATATCTCCAAGGGAGTCCTTGGGACAAGTAATATTCAATGTTCAAAACAACAAAAACCAAAAATTATACTCTGAAATACCTCCCAAATGACGGGAATTAAGGACGACTGTACGAGGAAAATTAGGATGTCAATTTTTAAAACCCGATTGTTTTGAAGTTTCGGAATTATATATTGTGTTTTGGAATTTATTTGGAATTTGGAATTTTATAATATTTATAGAAACTCAAGTCTTGCACTTAAAGTGCATAGTTTCAACTAACGATTGTGACCAATGAATAACGATCCCGATAGCTATCGGAACAATTTACGAATTTTGTCTAAAGTCTAATATCTATTGTCTAACATCTAATAATGTACCAACCCAAAACCATATACACAAAGGTAGCGCTCGAAACCATTATTAATTTCCTGAATGGAAACGCTCCTGAATTATCCAAAGAAAAGTTACCTAAAGAGCTCAGCGAAACACGCAATGGTTGTTTTGTATCCTTACATAAAACCGATGGTTCATTGCGTGGTTGTATAGGTACTATTGAGCCTGTTGAAGAAAATCTGTTTAAAGAAATTACACGAAATGCAATTGCTGCGGCCATGCGTGATTCCAGGTTTAGTCCGCTGACACTGGAAGAAATGGATGATGTGGAAATATCTGTAGATGTGTTAACTGTACCAGAAGAAATCTTTGACCTGGATGATCTCGATCCGCAAATATACGGAGTGATTGTCTCTGACGGAGTATCTAAAAGGGCTGTTTTGCTGCCCTCCATTCCTGGCATTGATACTATTGAAAAGCAATTAGACATTGTAAAACGTAAAGCCGGTTTGGATCATGTTAAAAACAAAAAACTGAAACTCTTGCGGTTTACTTCAAACAGGTATCATTAATATTTGTAAACTCAAAGAACCCAATTTTCGATCCCTTAATACATTATCTTTGTAAATTATATAAATTCAAAAACATTAAACAACAAAATCATGGCAGAACAAGAACTTAACCCCAGACGCTTTATTCCAATTGCAGCAATTGTCGTAATTATCATTGTGGCTTTAATATCGTGGAGCAGTATCACGGTAACCATCGATGCCGGACATGCCGGTGTGCTTTTCAAGCGCTTTGGCAGCGGAGTTGAATTGGACAAAACCTACGGTGAAGGATTCCACTTTATCGCCCCCTGGAACAAAATGTATATTTATGAAGTAAGGCAGCAGGAGATAGCTGAAGAGATGAATGTGTTATCCAGCAATGCACTGGAGATTTTTGTGGATGTTTCGGCCTGGTACGAACCACAATATGATAAACTGGCGCATTTACATGCAGAAATCGGTTCCAGCTATTTGCAACGGGTTGTAATACCCAGTTTAAGGGCATCGGCCAGAAGTGTTGTTGGCAGGTATACTCCCGAACAGATATATTCAACAAAAAGGGATGCGATACAGGATGAAATATTTGAAGAAACAAAAGCATTGCTGGAACAGAAATTTGTCCAGTTGAACCAGGTATTGATCAGGTCGATTAAATTACCTACTACCCTTAAAGAAGCTGTAGAAAGCAAATTAAAACAAGAACAGCTTTCACTTGAGTATGAATTTAAACTCCAAAGGGCACAACAGGAAGCCGAACGGCAAATTATTGAAGCAGAAGGAAAAGCTTCAGCAAACAGGATCATCAGTGCCAGTTTAACGACAAAGATATTACAGGATAAAGGTATTGAAGCCACAATGAAGTTGGCTGAATCGCCCAATACAAAAATTGTGGTTATTGGTAATTCAAAAGATGGACTTCCTTTAATTTTAGGGGATTCAAAATAAGTAAATCTCTGTTCTTTTAATCTAAGGCGTTCAGAAAATTATGAGGCATAAAAATACATTCCTTCTTGTTTTTTTTATGCTGAACCTGCTAATCAGCTCATTCTATCTTGATACCTGGAAGAATGCAAATACAACTTCCAGGGCTTTGCCTATTATTTCTTATTTTGAAGATGATACATTCAGGTTTGACAAATACCATGAACTGACTTGTGATAAGAGTTTTATCGATGGCCATTATTACACCGATAAAGCACCTTTACCAACCTATGTTGTTTTGCCTTTTTTTGGTGCATTAGTTAAAACAGGTATCATCTCTCCTGATGACTACGGCAGCTTATTTGGAGATCACATTTATATGTTGGGAGGATTTCTTACAGCGAGTTTACCTTTTGCGCTTATTCTGCTGATCATGTTTGTGGCAATTAAAAATCTCAACACAATGGTTTCTCCTGTAATTTTGAGTGTGTTGCCGTTTTATGCTTCCTTTATTTTTGTTTTTACAGGTACATACTTTCCACACATATTATCAGGTATTTTACTGATGGCTTCTTATATTTATTTAAAGAAAGATAAATACCTCATTGCAGGTATTTTTGCAGGATTGAGTTTTTTGTGTGAATATAATCTCGCCGTAATCTTTTTTCTGTGGGCTGTTCAATTGATTGTACGTAAAAGAGATATTAAACCAGCTATAATTTATAGTTTAGGCGTTCTACCGTCTTTGCTATTTATTTTTTATTACAATTATATTTTTACCGGTTCCCCTTTTATCATGCTGTACAAGTTCCATAATTTCGACCAGTTAAACAGCAATTACGGTTTTTCCTTACCTGGATTTACTTCTTTATGGGGATTGAGTTTTAGCTGGTATAAAGGATTGTTTTTTTATGCTCCATTTATTTTGCTTTTTATTTTAATGGCTATTAAACCAGCATTTCAGAAAAGAACCAGGTATTTACTAACCAACTATCTTTTTATTCCGTCTGTAGTTTATTATTTCTTTATAGCATCTTATTTTGGCTGGTGGGGAGGCTGGACTTATGGGCCAAGATTCCTGCTTGCACCAGCAATTTTACTTACCTATGAAGGCATTATTTATTTATCTGATAAAAAGTTTCCGAAATATGCATTTTGGATTTTTATAGGTTTTGGAATAATTTGCACCTTAATGGCTAAAGCAACTCTTAGTTATTCTATTCCAACTGATGTGGCTAATCCAATGCTTGACCTCATAATTCCCAACTTCTTTAAAGGTGAATTTAATGCGAATAATATTCTTACAATGCTATTTGGAACAAAACCTTTTTATTCTTTTATAATTTTTGTTTTAATGTTTGCTGGAAGTTTAATGCTATTAAACTTATGGTATAATAAAGTTATCCAAAATTCAAGTAAGAAATGAAAATTTTAGAAACCCCCCGTGATGCAATACAGGGTCTTATGGAATTTATTCCGACACATGAAAAAGTGGAACTGAACAATGCTTTGCTTCAAGTTGGATTTGATATTTTGGATGTTGGGAGCTTTGTCTCAGGAAAAGCTATTCCTCAAATGGCTGACACAGCAGATGTAATAGAGCAAATTGATGTCTCGACATCCGGCACGAAATTATTTGTGCTGGTTGCTAATCTAAATGGGGCTAAAAGGGCAGCGGAAACAGAAAGGATAGATTACCTAGGATTTCCGTTTTCAACTTCCGAAACTTTTTTAATGAAGAATATAAATTCCGGATTTGAAAAAGGATGGCGATTGGTGAATGAAATGCAAGCATTGTGTGTTACAAGCAATAAGAATTTAATGGTCTACCTTGCCATGGCTTATGGTAATCCTTATGGTGACCCGGTAAGTGTTGAGATTGTTCATGAATTTGTGGATAAACTATCTTCCATTGGTATCAAAACCATCAGTTTGTCTGATATCATTGGAGTTGCTTCCCCTGAGATGATTGGTCAGGTATATGCCTTGTTAACCGAAAAATATCCTCAAATCAAATTTGGTATTCACCTACACATCAAAAAAAATGACTGGTTTGAGAAGATTGAAAAAGCCTATCAAAATGGATGTGAAATTTTTGATGGCGTAATCAATGGATTTGGAGGTTGCCCCATGACAGGTTATGAGATGTTAGGAAATCTTCCGACAGGGAACATCATAGAATTCGCAAAATCAAAGGGTATTGAATTAGCAATTGATGATGCTAAATTTCAGGAGGCTAAAATGTTGGCCAACAGTATTCTTTCTTCATAATAATTTACTATTTCCTTTCAATCGAACTACTCCGCTGCCCTGTGAGGGAGCCTTTTGGGAGCTTATAATTATTTATGAAATGAATATAATTTGTAAATCAGTGGCAATCTGAAAATTGTTAAAGCCAGGCATGCTCGAATTAAATGCGAATATTATCTTTATTCAATAATTAGCATAGTAAATTTATATTTGCAAAAAAAATTCAATTTGTCAATTTATAGATTACTTACACATTTAATATTTCATAATTTGTAAACTGATTTTATTTTATAAGATTTAAAAAATTGCTAATAAATGAAACTAATACTACAACTTAATTTCTTATTTCTGGCATCTTCTATTTTTGGTCAATCTTTTTCTGCTGAAGAAAAACTCCAGGGATATGCCTTAAATGAAGATGAAGTCATTTTTATATTTGATCCTGCTATTTATGGTGTTGATCCCGATAGGATAACTGTTACCGGACAATTCAGGAATTGGGATACAACTATGGATGATTCATTATGGCAATTACACCAAACCTGGGAATTATGGGTTCTGGAGATTGCTAATGTAGATTTTGCAACAATCCAACCCAATACAAAATTTAAATTTAGGATTAATACTGGTGAATGGATGCAACCACCAACTAATGCGAACAATGAAGAAGGAGGAGATTTAATATTTATGAAAACAACTATAACCAAAGATTTAAAAGCTGAATTGCGAGGTCCGACTACAATCTGGGCAGAGATTATCGGGGAAAGATCCTTTGATAAAGCAGACTACAGAATAACTGATGCTACAGGCAAGGAAATCTCTATAGCTTCGGTATTACCTAATACAGCGACATCAACCTTGATAACCACTGCTGATGAAATGGACATCAAGCGTGTGTATTTTTTGGAAATTCCAGATTTGGAATTGAAAGCATTTTGCTCATTCGACGGATGGTTTAGGGAACTTTATTCATCGAAGGAATTAGGCACCAATGTTTCAGATAATCAAACTTCAATACGGGTGTTTGCACCCAGGGCAACTGGAATGAAAGTATACTTGTATAAGGACAAAAACGACAAAGAGGCATTTCTACAGGAAGAAATGACAGAAGATAGCGATGGTGTCTGGGAAATCAGTTTCAACGAAGATCTTCATGGCATATATTATGATTTTACCGTTCATGGTTCCAATGATCCGGGAAATTATTTTTATGAGACGAATCCTGTTCATATTACAGATCCATACGCCCGGGTAAGTGATAATACATGGGGAAAAGCCAGGATTTGGGAGAAAACAACACCTGCCACACCTCTTAAAAACGGGATCCCAAAAATGGAAAATGTGATTGCCTATGAAGTGCATGTTCAGGATTTTACTGACCTATTACCTGTTAACGACAATTTAAAAGGAACTTTTTCGGCAATGATCACACCCGGACTTAAAAATTCCAATAGTGAAAAAATAGGATTTGATTATTTACTGGATTTGGGTATCAATACTGTACACCTAATGCCGGTACAAGAATATTTGCATTTTCCGGATGATGACTGGAAAGCATCTTTCAAAGACGACCCGTATATGATTGATCAGGGGGTAAGTGAAGAAAATTACCAATGGGGATACCGCACTTCACATAATTTCGCTGTGGAATCAAAATACCGGACAAAGGATAAGGAACCCGGTGTAGAAAGAGATGAATTCAGGAATCTCGTTCAAGCTTTTCATGATAAAAATATTGCAGTAATTATTGATATCGTTCCCAATCATACTGCCGAAAACATGGATGGCAATGAGTGGTTCTTTAATTTTAATGCTTTGGACAAATTATATTATTACCGCACAAAAGACTTTGACCACATTGGGGAATATGGCAACGAAGTAAAAACAGAAAACAGACCCATGGTTCAACGATGGCTGATTGATCAATGTTTACATTTTATAAATGAGTTTGGTATAGATGGATTCCGTATTGACCTGGCTGGTCAAATAGATCAGCAAACTTTGATCGCTTTAAAAAAAGCCATAGGTCCGGACAAAATAGTATATGGTGAAGCCTGGATCGCTTCCAATGATCCTGCATTTGAAGCAAATCCTGATTGGGACTGGTATAAAGAAGATGCTCCCATTACCTTTTTTCAGGATGATTCAAGAAATGCCTTTAAAGGTTCTGTTTTCGAATTGAATAACAAATTGAAAGATCGTGGTTGGCCAGGAGGAAAGTACGATGAACGCGAAAATGTAAAAAAAGGATTGGCAAACAAATTTCCTGAAGATAAAAATCCACTAAGCGGAATCAATTATTTAGACATCCATGATAATTTTGCCCTTGCTGACCAGTTTGCCACAGAAGATTTTGATGGACGGTTTGCAGTGGATCAGGATATTTATAAAATCGCAGTTACATTACTTTATACTTCATTGGGTCCAATCGTTACACACGGAGGTTCAGAGATGATGCGCAGTAAAGGTTCTGCTCCTTTAAAAGAAGTTGTAAAAGAGACCAAAAAAGGCCTCAAAATTTATATGCATGGTAAACGCGATACTTATAATCATCGAAAAGCGAACCAGTTTGTTTGGGAGAATGTAGGTGCCACGCCAAATGATAAAAACCAGAATGACTACAATAATATGTACCGGTTTTGGAAAGGAATGAATGCTTTTCGGTTAAGTGAATACGGTAAAGTATTCAGGGTTGCAGAAGCTGTGGAGGAAAATTACTATGAATGGATTGCTCCGGAAGAAGAAAGTTTGCTAGGATATATTGTAGATCAAAAAGTATTTGTTTTGCTAAATGCCGGAACAGCTAATGGTGAATTTAAAGATATCAGTCTTCCTGAAGGAAAATGGAAATTAGTTGCTACAAATACAAAGGTTGATCATATCAATGGAATCAAAAAAGATTTATACAAAAATTTAAAGGGAGG